>Ga0164295_10001635_pt1 | contig 18638 bp, 16 predicted proteins | sample GEODES006metaG_FD_111798 | JGI IMG/M metagenome (GOLD analysis project Ga0164295, IMG submission 111798) | Oligotrophic lake water microbial communities from Sparkling Lake, Wisconsin, USA - GEODES006 metaG | ecosystem: Environmental > Aquatic > Freshwater > Lake | place: USA: Sparkling Lake... | reverse complement strand
GTGAGAAAAAGCACCATTCCTAAAGAAGAAGGAGAATCCGATTTGATCCAAATGTTAGATACTTCAAGAGCCATTCCAACCCGATAAAATCATATTTTAGTTGAGCAAATCAGTAGTAGTAGGAAAATATGACAAAGCCGCCAAGGTCAGTCAAATTGCAGAAATTTTACAACAATCAGAAAATAAAATTCACCTTAAGGGGTTAATTGGGTCTTCGTTATCGTTTGTTGCCAACTCACTTTTTCAAAAAAGCGAACTTCCATTTTTAATGATTTTTGAAGATAAAGAGGCCGCTGCCTATTATCTTAATGACCTTGAACAATTAATTGGTGATAAAGAAGTGCTTTTTTATCCAGGTTCTTTTCGCATTCCCTACCAAATTGAAGAGGTTGATAATGCCAATGTTTTGCTCCGTGCTGAAGTATTGAATCGCATCAATTCTCGAAAAAAACCGGCAATAATTGTCACTTATCCAGAATCATTATTTGAAAAAGTAGTGACCAAAAAAGAGTTGGAGAAGAACACTTTGAAAGTGGCTGTTGGGGATAAAATTTCAATCGATTTTATAAATGAAGTACTTTTTGAATATGAATTTAAGAGAGTTGATTTCATTACCGAGCCAGGAGAATTTTCTGTTCGTGGTGGAATTATTGATGTCTTTTCGTTTTCTAATGACAATCCGTATCGAATAGAATTTTTTGGAAATGAGGTTGATTCCATTCGTAGTTTTGATGTAGAAACCCAACTTTCAATTGAAAAAAAGAATAAAATTACTATCATTCCAAATGTAGAAAATAAGTTTTTTCAGGAAGACAGAGAGAGTTTTCTCGATTACATTGCTCCAAATACAACACTTTTTATTCAAAATACGGAAGGACTCATTTCAAAGCTAGACACCTTATTTGCAAAAGCAGAAGAAGCCTTCAACAAATTAACGGGTGAAATAAAACATCTTGTTCCCGAACAATTATTTTTGAATCAAAAATCATTTTTAAAAAAAGCATTCGATTTTAATATAGTTGAATTGGGTTCAAAAGCCATTTTTAATACCAATAAAACTTTTGAATTTCATATTTTACCCCAGCCATCCTTTAATAAGCAGTTTGATTTATTGTTAAATAACTTAAATGACAATCATTTTAATGGTAAAAAAAATTATCTTTTTTGTTCCAATGATGCTCAGGCAAAACGCTTTCACGATATTTTTCAAACCCTGGATGAAGCCAATCATGAAAGCATCAGAAAACAATATGACACCATAAAATTGCCCTTATTTCAAGGATTTATAGATGAGGAACTTCAGATTGCTTGTTATACCGACCATCAAATTTTTGAGCGATATCATAAATTCAGCATCAAAAATGGCTATGCAAAAAAGCAAACCATTACGCTTCAGGAATTGACCAATTTATCCGTAGGCGATTATGTAACGCATATTGATCACGGAATTGGAAAGTTTGGAGGCTTACAAAAAATCCAAGTGGAAGGCAAAACCCAAGAAGCAATTAAGCTGGTTTATGCTGACAACGATATCGTTTATGTGAGCATTCATTCGCTATATAAAATCTCAAAATTCAACGGAAAAGACGGAACGCCACCAAAAATTTATAAATTAGGATCCAATGCTTGGAAGGTTTTAAAACAAAAAACCAAGGCGCGCGTGAAGCACATTGCGTTCAATTTAATTCAATTGTATGCCAAGCGAAGATTGGAAAAAGGATTCCAATTTAGTCCCGATAGTTATTTACAACTAGAGCTCGAAAGTTCATTTATTTATGAAGATACGCCCGACCAAAATAAAGCCACTCAGGAGGTCAAAGCGGATATGGAAAGCGATAGACCAATGGATCGATTGGTTTGTGGTGACGTTGGATTTGGAAAAACCGAAGTTGCTATTCGTGCGGCATTTAAAGCTGTAGACAACGGAAAACAAGTCGCGATTTTAGTACCCACAACCATTTTAGCCTACCAACATTTTCGAACATTTACCGAAAGGTTGAAAGACATGCCCGTTTCTATTGGGTATTTAAATCGATTTAGAACCGCAAAACAAAAAGCAGAAACCCTGAAAGATTTGGCTGACGGAAGGCTTGACATTTTGATTGGAACGCACCAATTGGTAAACAAAAATGTAGTTTTTAAAGATTTAGGATTGTTAATTGTTGACGAAGAACAAAAGTTTGGAGTGAATGTAAAAGACAAGCTAAAAACCATTGCTGCCAATATTGACACGCTCACTTTAACCGCAACGCCAATACCGAGAACCCTACAATTTTCATTGATGGCTGCCAGAGATTTATCTGTAATTACTACGCCGCCGCCCAATCGTTATCCTATTGAAACCAACGTAATAGGATTTAGTGAAGAGTCAATTCGAGACGCGATATCCTATGAAATTCAAAGAAACGGACAGGTTTTCTTTGTCAATAATAGAATTGAAAACATCAAAGAAGTGGCTGGAATGATCCAGCGATTGGTGCCTAACGCAAGAGTTGGGATTGGTCATGGCCAAATGGACGGCAAGAAATTAGAAGAATTAATGTTGGCATTTATGAACGGGGAATTCGATGTTTTAGTAGCAACTACTATCATCGAAAGTGGTTTGGATGTGCCCAATGCCAATACGATTTTCATCAATAATGCCAATAATTTTGGTATTTCCGATTTGCATCAAATGCGAGGTCGAGTAGGTCGAAGTAACAAAAAAGCGTTTTGCTATTTTATTTGTCCACCGTATTCTGCCATGACTGACGATGCTAGAAAAAGAATTCAAGCGTTGGAGCAGTATAGCGAATTGGGTGGCGGCTTGAATATTGCCATGAAAGATTTAGAAATTCGAGGTGCAGGAGATTTATTAGGCGGCGAACAAAGTGGATTCATTAATGAGATTGGTTTTGAAACCTATCAAAAAATCATGAATGAAGCCATTGACGAATTGAAGGAAAACGAGTTCAAAGAGCTGTATTCTGACGAAAATAAAGACCTTGAAAAAACCTATGTAAAAGACCTTCAATTGGATACCGATTTCGAATTGTTGTTCCCAGACGACTACATCAATAACATTACCGAACGCCTTAAATTGTACAATGAATTGAGTTTGATAAAAGACGAAATTACGTTGCAAGCCTATGAAAATAAGCTCGTGGATCGCTTCGGACCACTTCCAAAACAGGCGATTTCATTATTAAACAGCATAAAAATAAAATGGGTTGCCACCCAATTGGGAATTGAAAAATTGGTAATGAAACAAGGCAAAATGATTTGCTATTTTGTGTCCGATCAGCAATCGAGTTATTACCAATCGGGGCGATTCAACCAAGTATTACACTTTGTACAAACGCAATCAAAATTGTGCGCCATGAAGGAGAAACAAACCCCAAACGGTTTGCGATTATTACTGACTTTTGAAAACGTAAAATCAATACGGAAAGCATTGGAATTGATGGAAATGATTTAAAATTTATAATGTTTTGCCCATAACGGTTTCGGCGCTTGCAGAAGTGACGGATTAAGTAAGCCTGAACTTTCGGTTATTCACTGACCACAATGATAAGCATAAAACTTTAAATTTAGCCCAAGCCCCGCAATCTTGCAAAAAGTGTGTTGGCAGAAGATTTAATTTTTGGGCTAATACTTGTAATTTTTATTTTGCATGTAAAATTTAGAAAAGTAGTTTTTGGTATAGCCAAAAACTACTCTAGATTGTTATTTTTTTACTATTATAGTAGTATTTAAGTCAATTTTTAGTAAGTACTATCTCTTATTTATTAGATTTAAATCATTTTATAGTTTGCTAATTTACCTAAAATAGTTATTCTTTAAATAATTACTAAATTTTATTAAAAACACTAAAAAAAATGAGATAAAGCACGAGTATAGTAAGTAAATATTAGGATGTTCAAAAAATATAATATTGATTAATAATACAACTAATAAAATTGTTCCAATAATCCTTAATGTAATAATAATTTTTTTCATTTTGTCTATATTTATTTAGTTATCTGTTTCCGTTGTATGGTCATTTGGTGTTTGTTTGCAAAAGCCGCCACTTGATCCACCATTATTACCTAATGGAATAAAAAGATGACCGGTGTAATCGGCAGTATGACTATTCATCGCAGAGAAACCTCCTAACCCCATTGATGTAGAAAATTGCCCAGTTGCTTGAAAAACTATATAACTTCCATTATTGTTTGTGAAAATTGAAACAAGTGTTGTGTTAGTTTGACTATAAGTATTACCATAAGAGTAACCCCATGTCCCTGTAGATACAGATGAACTTATTACCTGTCCATTTGAATTTGTAGAGTATGTAATAGTAACATAAACATTTGAACATGGGAAATTATTATCAAAATAAAATGTGTAACTGTACTGATTTGGCGGATCATTTTTGTTTAAAATATTAGTACTCGTTATTTTTTTTTTAAGTAATAATAATGAATCAAGAATTTTGTTGTTATTCTCAATTTCTTCTTTACTAAAATTACCCTTGAGACTTGAGTATAAAGGCGTAGTGTTTACATCTTTCATTAAGTCCAAGTGTTTAATTAATTCATTTTTAGTGGAAAATGAAAGTTTGTCATTAGAAACTTTCCTTTTAGTTATCTTTACATTGTATTTTTTTTCTATGTTTGAAATATCATTACTATTTAACTCAGTATCGGAACTGATATTTTCATCTTGACACGAGATTATAAGTAATGTAAAAAATGAAAAAAGTAAAAATTTAATTGTTTTCATAATCATGAATACTTCCCTTTATATTATATGCGGACTACCGCAAGGACGATAACTTTAGGTACTATTTTATTTAATTTTAAAATTAAGGTTAATTTGTACCGCCCCTATGGATTACTTATTTTTGCTTTTCAGTTGCTTGTTTTATGATGCACATTTTTGTGTTTTAATCATTTTTCAGCGTTAACGTCGGTCAAAAATTTTCTGCCAACGTTTGGCGGCTTTGCGAAGGCTGGGATTAATAGTACTAAAGTTCAAATTTAGCACAAAAGCTAATAAAAAGTACTAATGCTCAATTAAGCACTTTAGCCCAGCTTTTGCAAAACCGCTGTTAGCAGCAGATTTTATTCTTGTCATATTTTAACAGGGGTAAAAACTTTTTGTTGCAGCTCCTTTTGTTGCAACCATAAAGTCGGTGTCCTTTAATGTTTTTTCTATTAGTGCTTTATTCATTGGAATATGAATTGTCGGCACATTGTCCATTGAATCTCTGAATATTGGTAGTTTGTCCCAAAGGTTCTTGATTTGTTGTCTGATTGTTTTGGAATCGCAATTTATTATGTCGCTCTTTTCAGAAAATTCGGGATAAATAACAATTACAGGTAAGCCTTTTGTATTTATACCATAATCAATTTCTTCTCTTAATGCTGTTGAATTTGCTGTTATTGAACTCAAGAACAAAATAATATTTTTTGACTTACTCAATCTGTCACGCAGTCTTGGTTTTAATGTGCTTTCCCAATCGCTGTCGTCACGGACATTATAATTTTTGTCGTGTGAATCAACAAAAGGAAATGAGGAATCACTTCCTTTCCACATTCTGAGAGTTCTGTAATAAACGAAATCTTTTGCAGCATTAGCTCCTAAGTTTGTTTCGCTGAATGGCGTTTTTACATAAAACGCACAATAGTTACCTGTCCTGTTTGCCATAATGATTGTATTTTATTCCCAATTATTTTTAATTATTTCCAAGTCGATTTTGTCAAAAACATCTTCTGTTAATACTATTCTGATAGTTGAACTTAAATCCCTTTCTTTTACTGATTTTAAAAGTGAAATTAATGTCAACTGTAAAAGCTGACTAGGTGGTAAACCAATTCTTGATAAGCCATTTCCGATAAGTGGTAGGTTAATATCAATTCCATTTCCTTCAATTCGCACTTTATTCCAAAGTCCTTCAAGTGCTTTTAGCATAAGTGCAGGTGTGCTATTAGCATTACATTCATTGTCGGTGTTTGATAAGGCAAAAATGAAATACCTTGATTGGTCGTGGTCGATAATGATTGTTGAGCCAATGTCATATTTTAATGTTTTACCATCAACACGTTGAACAGTTGTAATTTCTTTTCCTGAAAGTTGTGAATTAACAGCATCATCAAAAATGTTCGTGTGTCCACCAAGAATTTTACTTATGAATACACCTTGTAAACTTTTCGGGGAAACTGGTTTGCCAATTTTGCTGTCAAAAAACTCGCTTGCTGAAATTACTTTGTGTCCTGTAGAATTAAAGAGGTCGCCAAAAACAATTTCAACTTTTGTGTTCGTGTTCGTTAAATTAAATTTTACTTTTCTCTTTGGATAAACAACAATGAGAGCAATAATGAAGCTGATAATAATGTAAGCTGTCAAATAGCAACAACCATTATTTTTTGTTTGAATTTCAAGAAGTGCAAAAATTGGTTCTAAAACTGTCCAAAGGGTTGTAAAGCCAAATATTATGGCTAACAAGAATCTTGTTGTGTGTCGCTTTATTCCTATTAGTATTTTTTTCATTTATTTTGTCTGTGTTGTGTCGGTAAATTTGCTGCTAACTTTATATAGGTATAATAAAGTCAGACTTATCAATCCAAAATAGGGACGCTTTGTCTGACAAACGTCATACATTATTTTTCCTACTTTTTGTTACCCTTTTCGGCTTTCCTGTTTTATTCAAATGTATTTTTTTTACAATTGAATGTGATACCTTTATCAAAGTTTAAAACTTTGATAAAGGCGATTTGCAATAAAAAAAATTTTTTTTTCATCGCAAATCCTGCGTATGTTTTTTGAGGGAAGTACTATTTGGCAAAGCGATTTGTTTGCCGGAATGAACAATAACTTAGGAATCTTAGGTATTGTTACTACAATGAAATTGTATTTTGTAAAAATAAATTTTATTTTGGCTAATCGATTATTTTAAATGTTAATTTTTTTTATCGTTAATGCGGTTATTCGGCTATTTGGAAAATCAGTTGAAATCAGTTTAATCCGTTAAATCTGTGGTGAAAAATCCTATTCCAGCCCTATCCAAAGGAGAGGGAGCCAGAAAGGGAATGTTTTAAGGGATATTTAATTGAACTTATTTGCCTTATATGGTAAAAAAGTTGATTGTTGATGGTGTGTTTGGCACAAAAATAACTTTGAGAACTTTCATAAGACTTCGTGTTCTTTGCGGTTAAAAAAAGTAGATTACCACGCTACAATGTATATTGCTTGCAATGACAATTATACCAGATTGCGCAGATTTGCAATCCGTGCCAACAAAGTAAGTAAGAATTTATAACGTTTTCAAATCCTTAATTACCTTAAAAGCAACATCCACTTCGTCATCGCTAACTAAAATGGTAAATTCATTGGAAGTTGAAATCACTTCGTTTATGATAATTCCTTCCCAAGCCAAACGCTGAAAAATAAAGTAATAAATCCCAGGAATTACAGTATTTTCCTTCGGTAATTTTACCGTTATGGAAGCTAAATTTTCTAACTTTTGGATTTGTTTTTCAGCAGCAAAATGCTTTTCTACCAAATTTTCCACACTTTGACTAACGATGATATTGGTTTCGCTAACGCCTTTTGATGAGGTATAAAAAATATCAGGATTGCTGTTGATCTCCGAAATTAAATCGGCTTGCTTGGTCAAAATAGTGCTGGAAACCGCAAACGTATAGTCAATTAATGAAGAACGAACCGTTATTTCACCCAAGTTTTTCATCACTTTTGAAATCTTGTGATTCAATCTAAAATCTAGATCTACCGAAAGCCGTTTCAGTGCCATTACAATCGCACCTTGTTTTACGTCTTTCCCAAATTCCGATTCCAATTCAATCATCATATTTCTTGACAAAGAAGTTAAATTGATAATGTTTTGGGATAAGGCACTTAGTAAAAAAGGCTTTGTTTTGATGTAATTTTCTACAATGGATGATACCGTTTTCATTTTTAATGATGTTTAAATGCGATGCAAATGTACCAATAAAAAACAAATTGTTATAAATATAACATTAAAAATAATAAAAAGCGTCTTCTAAATGCTCCATTTTAAAACCTTTACCTTCTCTATGAAGTGCAATAATATCAAATCTCACTTCTACGTCAAGGTCATTTGATATAACATATTCGTTGATTGCTTTAACTAAAAGTTGGATTTTTTTAGGTTTCACAAAATCCTGAGGAAGACCAAAATCAATACTGGAGCGTGTTTTTACCTCTACAACGGCCAAGATATTATCTTTTTTAGCAATAATATCGATTTCAGCTTTTTGAAAAGTCCAATTGGTTTCTATAATTGAATAACCATTTTTTTCTAAAAATTCAACCGCCAATTCTTCTCCTAATTTTCCTAAATCGTTGTGTTCGGCCATTAAATTGTAGTTTAGTTTTAATACTTCAAGATCGTTTCTTTATCGTTAATTTCTAAAATCACTTTTTTTCCAAAAATAAGGGTGTTATTGTCATGAATGTGTCCAGCTGGGAAATCAAAAACAATAGGAAAAGGATATTTTTTGGTTATATCCAATATAATTTCATGGACATTTTGACCCCACGGAATCTCATTGTCGTGCATTTTTATAAAACTACCCACGACTAAACCTTTCAAATCGTTGAAGCAACCGCAGCGTTTTAAACTCAGCATCATTCGATCGATATGGTATAAATATTCGTCTAAATCTTCAAGAAAAAGAATTTTACCTTTGCAATCTATTTGCGATTCGGATCCCATTAAACTATATAAAATAGATAAATTTCCACCCACTAATTCCCCTTCAGCAACCCCCAATCTGTTATCTTTTTGGAATGGGACCGTATATTTTAGGCTTTCGCCAAATAATGCTTTTCTTAGAGTTTCTTCAACTACTGCAGATGCTTTTTCTACATTAAAAGGCATAATTCCATGAATAGTAGCGATACCTTGTTTATTTAAATGACTGTGTATAACCGTAACATCGCTAAAGCCAATTATCCACTTTGGATTTTTTTTAAATTTTGTAAAATCAATCAACTCTAACATTCTTGCGGTTCCATAACCACCTCTTACACACCATATTGCCTTAATATTTGGATTGTCCATCATTGCTTGAAAATCGGCTGCCCTTTGTTCATCAGTTCCAGCCAATTGATGATTATCTAAGCCAATTGTTTTTCCAATAACCACATTTAATCCCCAGCTTTTAGCCAAATTAAGTGATGGTTTTAGGTTGTCGGTAATATTTTTTCTTGCTGTCGCTACAATAGCAATAGTATCTCCTTTTTGTAAATTCGGTGGAATAATCATAGTAGTTTGCGCTTGAAGTTGGGAAACCAAAAAAAATAGCAATAAATAAATCCTAAACATTTTTGGTATTTTTAGTTTAAATCAAAACAAATTAACAAATAATCAATAACAACTGCAAGGTTTTCAATGGCATTATTATTATTTAAAGTTAAGAATGCGACATAGCCATACAAACGATACTAATTTTTGCGCCCGGGATTTTCAAAATGGCTCTTCCGCAAGCTTCTAAAGTGGCGCCCGTGGTCAAAACATCATCAATTAAAAGAAAATGTTTATTGTGATCACTTTCACTAAAAGTAACATCAAAAAGGTTCTCAATTACTGATATTCTTCCTAATAAATCTTTTTTTACCTGGGTTTTAGAATATACATTTCTTTGCAATAACGATTCGTTAAACGGAATTTCCAATTTGTTTGCGATTGCAATTCCAAAATTAGTCACTTGGTTGTAACCTCTTTCACGAAGTCTTTTTTTATGAAGCGGCACAGGAATAACAGCATCAAAATGAGTTGAAATTGGCAGTAAAATCAATTCTTCAGAAATCCATTTTCCAAAAACAGTTCCCACTTCTTGATGTCCGTGGTATTTCAGTCCGTGGATAATTTCTTGGACAATTCCCTTTTTATGAAAATAAAATAATGCCGAAACATGTTCCACAGGAATTTTTCCGTAAAATTTCAAAAACGCTTCATTTTCTTGGTTTAGAAAATGTTGTGTAAGTGGAATTTCATGTCTGCAGGAGGAGCAAATTACGTTTTCTTCCGATAATAAAAACCCTTTACAACCCAAACAAACTTCTGGAAAAAATAAATTAATTAGGTTATTTATCATTGATTTTTTGATTTATCTATAAAAATAGCTAAAAGGAACGCTCAAAGTACATTTTATATGCATTTATTAATTTCACTTTTTATATTTTTGCATCATTATGGCAAAACAAGAAGATTTATTTAAGAATGTAGTTTCGCATGCAAAAGAATACGGATTTATTTTTCCGTCAAGCGAAATATATGATGGTTTGAGTGCAGTTTATGATTATGCACAGAACGGGGTTGAATTAAAGAAAAACATCAGAGAATACTGGTGGAAATCAATGGTACAAATGAACGAAAACATTGTGGGGCTTGACGCCGCAATTTTGATGCATCCCACAACTTGGAAGGCTTCCGGTCACGTAGATGCTTTTAACGATCCATTAATTGACAACAAAGATTCGAAAAGAAGATATAGAGCCGACGTTTTGATTGAAGATTATGCAGAAAAACTCAATCAAAAAGCCGAAAAAGAAATAGAAAAAGCAAGTGTTCGTTTTGGAGCCGCTTTTAATCGTGAGGAATTTGTTGCCACAAATGCCCGAGTTATTGAATATTTGTCTAAGAAAAATGAAGTTTTAGCTCGAATGGCGAGATCATTAGAAAAGGAAGATCTTGACGATGTGAAAGCTTTAATTGAAGAATTAGAAATTGCTTGTCCGGAATCGGGATCTAGAAATTGGACCGAAGTGCGTCAGTTTAACTTAATGTTTGGAACCAAATTAGGCGCTTCAGCAGATACCGCAATGGACTTGTATTTGCGACCTGAAACGGCTCAGGGAATTTTTGTAAACTTCTTAAATGTTCAAAAATCAGGGCGAATGAAAATTCCTTTTGGAATTGCACAAACGGGTAAAGCGTTTAGAAATGAAATCGTTGCTAGACAATTTATTTTTAGAATGCGTGAATTCGAACAAATGGAAATGCAATTTTTTGTTAAACCAGGCGAAGAAATGAAGTGGTACAATCATTGGAAGGAAACCCGTTTAAATTGGCACCTTTCCCTAGGTTTAGGAACAGCAAATTACCGTTTTCACGATCACGAAAAATTAGCTCACTATGCCAATGCTGCTGCAGATATTGAATTTAATTTCCCTTTTGGATTCAAAGAATTGGAAGGAATTCACTCCCGCACCGATTTCGATTTGAAAGCCCACGAGAAATTTTCAGGTAAGAAATTACAGTATTTTGACACCGAAACCAATGCGAATTATACACCCTATGTGGTGGAAACTTCGGTAGGATTGGACAGAATGTTCTTGGCAGTTTTCTCGAATTCGTTGAAAGAAGAAACATTAGAAGATGGATCAGTGAGAACGGTTTTGCAATTACCATCAGTTTTAGCACCTACAAAAGCAGCTATTTTTCCATTGGTAAAAAAAGACGGATTGCCAGAAATTGCCCATCAAATTATTGATGATTTAAAGTGGGATTTCAACGTTTCCTATGACGAAAAAGACGCCGTGGGTAGACGATATAGAAGGCAAGACGCTCTAGGAACTCCATTCTGTATTACTGTTGACCATCAAACCGTGGAAGACCAAACAGTAACGATTCGCCATAGAGATACTATGAAACAAGACCGCGTGAAAATTGCCGACTTAAAAGCAATTATTGAAAATGAAGTTTCAATGAAAAACTGGTTGATGAAAATGTAGAAAATAGTTTATTCGGTTATTTGTTTAATCGGTAATAAAAAAGGCGCTTCGTTTAAATTGAAGCGCCTTTTTATTTATAAAATTAGGTTTAAAATCGGTAACCTAAACCAATATCGCCTCTAAAAATAGCGTCTGGCTGATCGCCGCCGCCAATTGTTCTTCCAACGCCAACCAGTACCTCAAAAACAAACCCGCTAGAATTAAACCATTTTTTACCAAGTCCAAGTCCTAAAGCTGCTGCTGAGTATGATTTAGGGGCATTGTAAGAAAATATTGGACCGTATTTACCAGACAAATATTTAGCAAATCCCTCAACAAAAAATCCTTGAGCGCCATATTCCTTTGTTTCTTGAAAATAAAATCTAGCAAATGGAGTAACCGAAAATTCCTCATCATAATTATTTTTACTATCCATACTAATCAATACCGAGGTACCGTAAGTAAAATCTTTAGAGTAAATGTATTCGTAGGTTCCTTCTAATATTGGACCACCAAGAAGATGAATCGCACCAACCTTAAGTTCATGTTTTCTGCTAAAAACAGAAGCTTTGTCTTTGTCTTGACCAAATCCAAAAGCTGAAACAAATAATACTACAATAACTAGGATATTTTTCATCTAAAAGGAATTTTAATTTTTACAAATCTAATGCCTTTTACGATACAAAATGTTAAATTGATTCTAAATTTTCAATAAAGGATTTTGAGTATTCTTTTATTTGATTACGCACTTTTCGGAATTCGGCAATGAGTTCTTTGGCAGTTCCTGATGCTTTTGAAGGATCTTCAAAGCTATGGTGAATGGTCTTGGTTTGCGTTGGAAAAAACGGACAAGATTCTTTGGCATTGTCGCAAACGGTGATTACGTAATCAAAAGTGATGTTGGAATATTCATCCACATGATTGGAAGTGTTTTTGGAAATGTCAATTCCATCTTCCGACATAATGCCAACGGCAAAAGGATTGAGCCCATGAATTTCAACACCTGCGCTGTAAATTACTACTTTATCCTGACTAAAATGTTGCAAATAACCATGCGCCATCTGACTTCTACAAGAATTTCCGGTGCAAAGAACTAAGATCTTTTTCATACCAATAACCACAATAAATTAATAATTGTAAATCGTGCGTCAAACCCAAAAAGGAGGTTTAAAATGGTTATCCCTATTGTGATAATTATAGGTTTTTTATATTTGATAATAAAGGTCTTTATCATAAACAATAGTTTAAATTATTCTTCAGAAATAGCGTCCCAACCACGAGCCTTTAAAGGAATTTTAGTATTCGCACGGGTAACTAAATGAACCCCTTCGCTTTCGGAAGTCATGTGACCAATGATGGTGAAATTTGGGTTTCCTTTGATTTTTTCGAAATCTTCCATGACAATTGTAAACAGTAATTCGTAATCTTCGCCACCATTAATAGCTACTGTTGTAGCATCAATATTAAATTCTTCACACACATTGATCAATTGGGGATCGAGCGGCAATTTATCCTCATATAAATTACAACCTACTTTTGATTGTTTGCAAATGTGCATAATTTCCGATGACAATCCGTCCGAAATATCAATCATAGCCGTTGGTTTTATTTCCAAGGCATGCAACAAAGTACGCACATCTTTTCGGGCTTCAGGTCGCAATTGACGTTCGATTAAATAGGTATAAGCTTCTAAATCGGGTTGCGAATTAGGATTGACTTGGAACACCTGTTTTTCGCGTTCTAAAACTTGCAATCCCATATATGCTGCGCCAATATCTCCTGAAACTACCAGTAGATTTGTTTCTTTAGCGCCATTTCTGTAAACCAATTCGGCTTCGTCCGCTTCGCCAATTGCAGTAATACTTATGATCAATCCTTTTTGTGAAGAAGTAGTGTCGCCACCAATAACATCTACATTGTATTCTTGAGAAGCAACCGTAATTCCGTCAAACAATTCCTCAAGTGCTTCTAAAGGAAATCTATTGGAAACAGCCACTGAAACGGTCATTTGAGTCGCCTTAGCATTCATCGCACAAATATCGGAAACATTAGCAACTACGGCTTTATAACCCAAGTGTTTAAGAGGCATATAAGCCAAATCAAAATGCACCCCTTCGATTAATAAATCAGTAGAAACTACAATTTTTTTGTCGCCAAAGTCTAAAACGGCAGCATCATCACCAATCCCTTTTAAAGTGGAAGAGTGGTTGACTTTGAAGTTTTTGGTTAAGTGTTCAATAAGTCCAAATTCTCCTAATTGTGAAATACTAGTTCTTTGTGGGTTTTTATCTTCAATCATTTTTTCTTACAATGTATTTAGAATGACAAAGGTACAAAGTTGTAGCGTTTTATGAACGTATAATAATTGAAGACATTTATTATTCGAGTTCTTTTTTGGTAATTACTTTATTCCAAACCTCATTTCCTTGAACATCAAACAAGGTTAATTTTAGTTGACGGTTGGCTTTGTTCCCTGAAAAAGAGAGTATTCCAAAATTGTTTTGAGCAAACAAACTTCCTTCTACCCTGTTTTTATTGACATCACTTTTATAGGAATCCCCAATTCCAGAGGTTAAAGGCGAAACCGTCCAGTCGTATAAAGGATAATTATTTTCACGATTTAGTTTTGATAATTCAGAAAAATGGCGATCGCCTGTTAGAAATAAAACGCCTTTAATTTTATTTGCTTCAATTTCTGAAAGTAATTTTTGTTTTTCTTTTGGATAGGTTTCATAATTTTCGAATTTTGCCGAAGTGTTCAATACTTGTCCTCCAATAACTACAATTTTAAATGGAGCATTCGAACTTGATAAAGCGTCAATTAACCATTCCATTTGGGTGTTTCCAAGTATTGTTCTTTCTCCTGTTATGCGGTCGTTCGGTGATTTAAAAAACCGATTGTCAAGTAAGAAAAATTGAGCGTCTCCCCAGTTAAAAGTGGAATAAATTCCTTCTTTTTGACTTGAATCGGTTCCGTAGGTTTTATTCGCCCAAAAGTTTTTAAATGCATTTTGAGTTTCATATTTATTATAAAAACTTCGATCGCCATCGTTTGGGCCAAAATCATGATCGTCCCAAATGGCAAAATGTTGCGTATTTCCCAATAAGGGTTGAATTTCTTTGATAGATCTTGTGTGGGTATAACGGTGGTATATTCCAGTTTTACTATCCCAATCGGTATCACGCAAATAAATATTGTCACCACCCCAAAGCATGATGTTTGGTTTTTTAGTATAAATACTTTCAAAAATTTGATAACCACTACCGTATCCTTTTCCAGGGCGGTCAACTACTTCTTCATTGATGTAATTACAACTTCCAAATGCTATCGTAAAATCAGGTGCATCTTCTCGCCAAAGCCATAATTTTTTTGATGAAAATGAAGTTTCATAAGGCAATACCACTTTTTTACCATCAAGAAAAACATCGTAATGGTATTGCTTACTTGGTTGTAGTTTATTTAATAAAATATGATTTGTAAAACCGTTTTCACTGATTGATTTTTCAGTAGTAGACGAAAAAATTTCTTTTGGATTATTGATATCAAAATAGTCAATTCTAATAGTTGTTTCTTTTGTTGTTTGAACCCATATCATCGCTTCTTTCATTTCACAATATCCCACCATTGGGCCTGATTGAAGTAAATTATTTTGAGAAAACGAAAGAGTGAATTGAAACAAAAACAGGATAAGAAATATTTTTTTCATTTTTAAATTTATTTTAAACAAAGTTAAAATCTTATTATTAAATAAATGGAAATTTTAAATTAACAAATTAGCTAATTTTTTTAAAAATAAACCCGAATAAATGGCATCATTGCGCTAGAATACACATAATCAGATTCTTTATAGAGCAAATTATAACGTATTCCGACAATTACGTTTTCAGATCCATAACCTCCTCCTAAAAACAAACCAGTATTCCAAAAATTGTCAGCCTTATTAGGGCCACCATCCATAATTACAGTTCTGTTGACTCTTAATTGTTCCAATTCAAAAGAGATTTGGAAGTTTTCAATAGGATTCATAAGGGTAATAAAGCTCATGCCATAAATAGCAGATGAATAGTCCCCTTCAGAAGAAACAAAACTGCCTTGAAGTCCAATTCCTGTTGCTACTTTTGGGTTAAAACGATAAATAGCTCCAGGCGATAAATATACTTCCGTAAAACGCGAATTAATATTTAATCCTAATCCTCCACCAAATTGTACCTTTTTCCAAAAATCTTGAGAAGATTTAAGTTGATTTTCGGGGGTTTGTGAGAAGAATGGGATTGAAAATAAAATGGCTAAATAGGTTAAATTCATTTTTGATGCGATTAAAAAGTACGATTTTCTCATGGATTTCAAAAAATTGGTTAATAAAATATAAAAGTATCTAAATTATTTAATATTATATTTCATTTATTGTACTTTTGCGTAACTATTTTACAAATCAGGACATTCAAAAATTATGGATAGGTTTTCCTTTTTAAATGCAGCGCACACCGAATTTTTCGCACAACTATACGATCAATATTTAGAAAACCCTGATAGCGTTGAGCCATCATGGAGAAGTTTTTTTCAAGGTTTCGACTTTGGAATTAGCTCTTCAAATGGAGAAATCACAACAGACGCAACTTTTTCAACTTCACCTGAAGGGCAAGATTTCATTGCTATTTCAGCAAAACTTCAAAAAGAATTCCAAGTACTTAAATTAATTGAAGCCTACAGAACAAGAGGACATTTGTTTACTAAAACAAACCCTGTTCGTGACCGAAGAACCTATTCTCCAACATTAGAAATAGAAAATTTTGGTTTAAACCAATCCGATTTAAACACTGTTTTTGATGCTGCGAAACTAATCTATATCGCTCCTTGTACTTTATCGGATATCATTGCTCACTTAGACAAAATTTATTGTCAGCATATTGGTGTGGAATACATGTACATCAGAAAACCGGAAGTAATTCAATGGATGCAAGAAAAATTAGGGGTTAATGACAATACGCCAACTTTCTCTGCCGATGAGAAAAAAGTGATTTTAACTAAATTAAATGAAGCGGTTTCTTTTGAAAATTTCTTACATACTAAATACGTTGGACAAAAACGTTTTTCATTAGAAGGAGGAGAGTCAATAATTCCAGGATTAGACGCCTTAATTGAAGCTGCCGCTGAAAAAGGCGTGGAGCAATTTGTAATGGGAATGGCACACCGTGGTCGTTTAAATATATTAGCCAACATTTTCGGAAAATCTACCCAAGATATCTTCTCAGAATTTGACGGAAAAGACTACGATCAAGAATATTTTGACGGCGATGTAAAATACCATTTGGGTTTAACTTCGGATAAAAAAACAAGAACTGGAAAACACATCAATTTAAATTTAGCACCCAATCCATCGCATTTAGAAACTGTAGGTGCCGTAATTGAAGGAATTACCAGAGCAAAACAAGATAAATATTTCCCAAACGATTTTTCAAAAGTATTGCCAATCGCTGTTCACGGTGATGCTGCAGTTGCAGGACAAGGAATTGTTTATGAAATTATTCAAATGGCTCAATTGGACGGTTACAAAACCGGAGGAACTATTCATATTGTGATTAATAATCAAGTAGGTTTTACCACTAATTATTTAGATGCACGTTCTTCTACGTATTGTACAGACGTTGCAAAAGTGACATTATCACCTGTGTTACATGTTAATGCGGATGATACAGAAGCGGTGGTTCACGCCATGTTATTTGCATTGGATTACAGAATGCAGTTTGGAAGTGACGTATTTATAGATTTATTAGGATATAGAAAATACGGGCATAATGAAGGTGATGAGCCAAGATTTACGCAGCCAATATTATATAAAGTAATAGCAAGTCACAAAAATCCAAGAGATCTTTATACCGCAAAATTGATTGAAGAGGGTGTAATTGACGCCAATTATATCAAAGGTTTAGAAGTAGCTTACAAAGATAAGTTAGAAGTAAATTTAGAAAAATCTCGTAAGAAAGATCTTACTATAATCACTCCTTTCATGCAAAACGAATGGTTGGGCTTCGAGCAAGTTACCAATGTTCAAATGCTGGAAAAAGTAGCGACTTCTTTCAGTAAAGAAGGACTTACCAATGTTGCCAATGCCGTTTGTAATTTACCTTCAGATAAAAAGTTTATTAGCAAAATTCAAAAATTAATAAACGACAGAAAAACCATGTTCTTTGAAACCAACAAGTTAGATTGGGCTATGGCCGAACATTTGGCTTACGGTTCGCTTTTGCAAGAAGGTTTTAATGTTCGTATTTCTGGTCAAGATGTGGAACGCGGAACATTCTCCCATCGTCATGCTGTGGTAAAGGTTGAAAACTCGGAAGAAGAAGTAATTTTATTGAATAATATTGAAGGTAAAAAAGGAAAATTCAACGTTTTCAATTCCCTTTTATCAGAATATGGAGTGTTGGGTTTTGATTATGGATATGCATTAGCAAGTCCTAAAACACTAACTATTTGGGAAGCTCAATTTGGAGATTTCAGTAATGGAGCTCAAATTATGTTGGACCAATACATCTCTTGTGGAGAAGACAAATGGAACAATCAAAACGGAATTGTACTATTATTGCCTCACGGATACGAAAACCAAGGCGCGGAACATTCTTCTGCTAGAATGGAACGTTATTTGCAACTTTGTGCTAGAAATAACATGTATGTTGCCGATTGTACGACGCCAGCCAACTTCTATCACTTGTTGAGAAGACAAATGAAAACTACTTTCCGCAAGCCGCTTATTGTGTTTTCACCAAAAAGTTTGTTGCGTGATCCAAGAGTGGTTTCTCCGATTGAAGATTTCGAAAAAGGAAGTTTCCAAGAAACTATCGATGACAAAACCGTAAATAAGAAAGACGTAAAAACCTTAGTTTTCTGTACCGGAAAATTCTATTACGATATTACT
>Ga0164295_10001634_pt1 | contig 18640 bp, 20 predicted proteins | sample GEODES006metaG_FD_111798 | JGI IMG/M metagenome (GOLD analysis project Ga0164295, IMG submission 111798) | Oligotrophic lake water microbial communities from Sparkling Lake, Wisconsin, USA - GEODES006 metaG | ecosystem: Environmental > Aquatic > Freshwater > Lake | place: USA: Sparkling Lake... | reverse complement strand
GCCAAGGAATTGGTAAGCCAAACCTGCAACCCCAACCCAGCCCACAGCAGGACGCCAGCCAGAGACAAATACGCTAGTAGACGCCGCTTCGATCTTGTTGATACCCACCTGCGCGAGATCTGTAGCTTGATCAATGCGCTTCTCTTCAAGGTCGAGCTTGCGGTCCTCCAACGCCATTTGAAGGCGTTCTTTGTCTGTCGTAATGAGGTCGCCCGCGACCTTACCCACACCTTCAATTATTGATCCTATACCGATTAAATCCATTACTTTAGCCCGGACAATGTGCGGTTAATCCAGCCAAGGAGGAACTTAGACTGAGTACGGTTTTTGTTGCAAATGTCTGCGTAACGGGTAATTTTTGCTAGGGCGTAGGATTTTTTGAACGATTCTGGTTCAACACTGTTGAACTTTTGTAACGTAACAGGACCAACCGCGCCGTCTGGGGTGGCGCCTACGATCAACTGCGCGAGCTTGACGGCAACTTTGATGCCGGTGTTTACGCCGAAGTTGAAGATGTTTTCTGCAACAACTTGGTTCGTAATTTCATCCCCTCGTAAACGATCCCAAAACTCAACCTTATAGAATTTGCGCACCATTCCAGTGAGGAGCGGATTGTCGACAGCACCATTGTCAATGAGGTTCCAACCGGGCCAGTGCGGGTTTGGATTTCGCGCAATTCCTGCATAGGTCATCCCTCCGGCGTCGCCCGGAACAGTGTGTAAAACGTAACCGCCTTCGTCAACGATCATTTTCTCAAATGCGGGATTGAAGTCAGCCATTAGAATTTACTCACATCAATAAGTTGACCACGGAAGTTAATGATACCTTCTGCGTACTTGCTGACCAGTTCAGGCCAAAGTGGTTTACCGTCTTTCATGGTTATGACGGCAAACCCGCTGCGCCAGTTGACGGGGCCGTCTTCAAGATAGTCAATAAACTGGGGTCCGTCAATTTCCGCAAGCGTACCCGTGTCAACGCCCCACCGAGTTCCATTATAGTCCCCAAAAGGTGTGACTTTGAGGCTGTGTAGATGTCCGGTGATAGTTGTAACCCCAGAATTCAGGGTGTTGTTGTGGGTAGCGTGAACGCCGCCCTTGTAGCGGTGTTTGACCACTACGTTATCTGACAGCCAACAAGACCAGCACGGATGCCATTTGGGGAAATGGTCTTTGAGCGCCGTGCCGCCGACGCCTTCAAATTGTGGTGCAGCCTCGGATAAGCGCGTCTCAAAACGCGAGTCGTGGTTGCCTAACGGCCAGATCAATTGCGTGTGATGCCGCGCTTTCTCGCAGGCGTCTTCGATCTCTTTGAGTGCCTCTTGGCACGCTTGCAGTTCCTGCTTTACGTTTGGGACCGCGCTCCAATTTATTCTGGCGTGTCTGCTGATCGAACTTCCATCAAAAATATCGCCGTTGGCAACTACGACGTGCGGTTTAAGTTCGTTTATCGCCCATAACAAGCCCTTGAAGGCTGTTGTACGCAGCCCAGGCCAGAAGTGTGCGTCGGAAAAAATGATTGCAATGCCATCAGTCAAGCCAGCTTCGTGGCGAGCTTTTTGGATGTGGACTGCTTTGCCACTTTTTAAACTGATGTTTAACTTATTTTCTATTGCGCGTCGTCGAGTATGGACGCGGCGCTCAGAAAGGCCAGTTGCTTTGGCTACTTTAATTGGTGATTTGTGCTCATCCCATAACCGCAAAAACTCTTGGTCCGTGATTTTTGGTGTCATTATTCTTCATCCTTTTAGGAGAAGCATCCCAAATACCACAGTTTTGTTGCGGTTGGGTGACCCCCCGAGGTTGTCGGGGGGCCTAACTATTACTCGTCGGTCTGTTCGTCAAACTCTTCGGCTTCAACTTCTTCGGCTTCTTCGTCATCAGCGTGAGCTTGGAAGAGTGCGTCGGCGGTTGAGGAGAAGAGCGAGGAAAGCGTGAACTCGTTGATGTTCGATGCTTTAGCAACGAGGAAAGCCACCGAGAACAGAGCGTTCAGGGCGTCAACTGGCTCAGAGTCATTGATCGCGGCAAGGATGTCGTCTTTCATGTCAGGCTCCAAGAAAAGGAACTTCATCTTACGAAATGACGATTACCGTTTAATGACCTCTGGTCAGTATGGTCAGCAGCAGAAAAATAATTGCGCCGCAGCCGGTAACCAAGATCTGTTCTAGCCTCTTGATCCGAGCGTGGATACCCTTAGTTTCCTTTTCAATGCCTTCGTACCTTACGGCGCAGACATCAACGTGGGCGTCAATTTTGTGATCAACTTCAGATAATGTAACCATCAGGGCACCAATTTGTTTTGGTTGGTTGGGGCTAAGGCGTTGAAAGTTGCGGCTTCTTTGGCTTGTTTTTTGGTTTTGTAGTCTTGGCGCAGTTCTGCGACAGTTTTAGCGCCGGGGACACGTAGGGCAATCTTTTCAAGACCACGCATGAGTGCGCTGGCGGTATTGGAGTAATTGACCGCCCCTGGCTGTTTAACCATTGCGTCTTTGACCGTATCGCGTAGGTCAAGAATCTGCTCGCGGCCATCTTTACCAAACAACTCAGTCAACTTGTCTTCTTTCTCAAGTTTGTCAACAGCTTTACGGAAACTGTCAAACTTGGTTACACCATTAACGCCGGTTGCCTGACCTTTTAGCCATTGAACGGTCTGACCTTTCAGTTCATTGATTGCTTGTTGACCTTCTGGGCCAGCGCGTTTGAGCAACGAGGTGATGTGCTGAACATCTTCCTTAGAACTGCCAAGAATCACTTTGTCAAAAACGTCAGACAATCGGACAAGGCGATCTTCGCCTTTGCTACCAACCAGTTTGGCAACGGCTGCAACGTCTTCAAACTCTTTGGCAAACTGACGGCGAGCAGCGCGAGCTTCTTTGTACAGATCGCCGCCAGCGCCTTCGGTTGTTTGATCAATCAGATTTTTTAGGTCTTTGCCGTAAGTTGAGTTTGGCGTCCCTGGTTGCGCTTTCTTGCCGATGTTCTGGTACACATCCTCAAGCGCCCGAATCGAAATGTTGCCAGTTCCGTTTGGATCGTTAATCTTGAGTTGCTCAAGCGTGTCTTGCAAAATCGGGGCAAGAGAAGTTCTAGTTGTTGCGGTTTGCTTGTTAATGTAATCAACAAGATTTTGATACGGAACCTCTTGCAAAGTCTCGCCAGCGTTGTCTGCTGCGTCGTATTTGCTGCGATAATTGGCAATTGATTTTTCGTACTCTGCCATCAACGGCTTATCAACAATCTTGCCAACGTCGCGCAGGTAGATTGGGTCAACATCAGCTACGGTTGAGCCGGTGGCTTCGGTTAATGTTTGAAACTGACGGCCAATTGCTTCTTGTTGCCGCTGCTTCAAGTTGGTTAGCGGGGCTACCAATTCAGGCTTCCCTGATTTAATTAAATCTTGTTCAGCTTGTTGTTGAGCCAAATCCTGAAGTTGCTCGCCTTTACTTAAAGGTATGCCTTGCCGTTGAGCGCGTTCTTGGCGAAGCATAGCCGCTTTTGTTTCAGCAGCCCCACCGCCGCCCATTTGTGGTTCTGGCGTCCGTACCAAAGCGTTCTGTACTGTTTGGGCTACACGTTGCGCCGTTGGAGCAGCGCGAGCGGCAAGCGCGTTGACGCTTTGTGCAATTTGTCCTGCTTGACCAACAACTGGGATAAATGCAGGAAGGTTAGGCGCTAGATTGCCAAGCGCCTGAAGGTTTGCTTGTGCGCCCTCGCCAGTAGGTCGATAAGTTCCGGCCTCCATGACCTTTTCGGCCAACTTGACGTTAGGTCCTTGACCTAACTTACCACCAAAAATACCAGCGACTTGCCCAGCTAATCCACTAGCTCCACCAGAAATAATGGTCGCAGCGGTTTCTGGAAGACCAGCCACGCGAGCCATAAAAGAAGATTCTTTCTCTGGCTTTGGCGGCAGCGTAATTGTCCCTGGGATCTGGCTGGCGGTTCCCGCGATTCCGGTTTGCTTGTAAAAATCTACCTTTGGAATATCAGCGTAGAACTTCTGGTGCAACGCATCAACCAGTTGCAAATCTGGTACATCCGAATACATCGGAAACTTTTCACGGATTTCCAGAATTGAAGGCATTTTTACTTCCTCAATCCAAGGGGATCGGAACCAGTTGCAGCGCCAGAAGAAGAACCGCGAGGTTCAAATTTTTGAATTTCTTTAGCGCCTGGGCCAGCTTGGATTTCCATTGCTTTGATGGCGGTTTGTCTGGCTTGTTTTTTCTGTGCCGCAACGGCATCGCTGTCGCCAACTTGGCGAAAATATTTTTGATCTTCCCTTTCGTACTCATCTTGACCAATTGCAGCGCCAGATTCCTTACGCAGAACTGCGGTAATAAAGTTAAGTTTTGCTTGTTGAAACTGCTGTTGTTGCGGATTTGCCCCGCCAAGCGCCGAAGGAAGCGCGTTAATAATTCCACCAATACCATACGGGGCGCCAGCGCCAACTGCTGACCTTTCAACTCCTTCGCTTACAAGTCTTTCAATATTTGAATTAGCTTCTTTCATCCGTATGCCATAGGCTACCGAACTGCCTTGCGCTTCATTCAATGCCCTGCCGGACTCTAGCGGTTTGCCGCCAACCGTAATAGGCGTAGCTTTCCCAGATCGTTTATCAACCGCAACAAAAACACCGTCAGCTTCTTTGATTTCTTTTTCTGGATTGTCAACTTTCCATTGCTCAAGTTTTTGCCGGTCAGACGCAAGTTTTGCGTTAAATCTAGCAACTCTTTCTTGTTCAAGGTTGGACCTACGAGTTTCCGCTGCTTGAGCTGCGGCAACGTCCATAACTGGTTTGCCGTTAGCATCTTTAACAATTTCTGTTTTGCCGGTAATTTTATCAATCCTAACAACACCAGCAGGGGTACTCTTAAAATCTGCCGCTGTTGATTGTTCAAACGCCAATCGTTCAGCAGCCAATCTTGCTTGTTCCGCAGAAATTCTGGCTTGTTCCGCAGAAGTTTCGGCTTGTCTTTCAGAAGTTGCTGCGTTTCTTTCTTGAGTAATAGCCGTAAACAATTTTGCTTTTTGGTCTTCAAGAGCTTTAATTCTGGCTTGAACACCGGGAAGTCCAGCAGAACCAGAACCAACAAGTCTTGCAATTTCGTCATTGACTGCGCTTAATTCACCTTGCAACCTAGACGTTGCTGGCATAGCCGTAACAGCCAATGTTGGAACGGCAGCGGTTTGCGCGACCATTGCGTTAACAACTGGTTGTGCTTGCGGCGCAGCCGGGGCCAAAGCATTAGTAGTTGGCACAGCTATTGGTTGAGTTGGAGCGCGGCCAGCAAGAATCGCTTGTTCGCGTTCTTTATCCAACAATGATGGCATTTTGTCTAACGCAGTTGCACTTCTTGCAATTAAACGTTCCAACCCTCCAGGTTGTGCAAGTTCAGCCATAATTTGAGCGCGAGAACTTTCGGCGGTCACACCTCGGCTTTTCAAATATTCGCCCAAAATAGGATCGGAATGATTGGCTTCATGCCATGCAATGTATTGTTCTGGCGTTTTTACGTTAGCCAGCAATCCTTTTGATTGTTCAAATCTTTGGTTTACAACTTTTCCAAGTTGTTCTTTACGAGCAAGTTGTTCTTTTTCAACTTCCGCAAGTTGCTTTTCAATTGCAGGAAGTTTTGATCCAACGCCAGCGGTTGCAATTTTCCCACGCAACGTAGGCAAATCAATCTGGCCTGTTTGCGGGTTGTACGCTTCCATGTACGCCTTGTTTAAGGCGTTCTCTGACTCCTCGCCACGTCGAGCGGCAGCAAGGGTGTATTGAGCTAAAGCGTTTTGGTTTTGCGCGTTTTGGATGTTAGCAACTGTGCCGTACATCGTCAACGGATTTTCAAGTTGCAGCGGTCTGACGCCAAGCGCGATGGATGGATCAATTGCCATGATTAGACCTTAATAATACCCGTCGCCAAAATTACCCGGAGTAACTTGAGTGCCACCAAACGCGCCGCTATAAGGAGTCAATCCACTGTTTGGGTTTTGAAACCGATTGGAATTGAACCCACTGTTTGGGTTTTTAAATTGATTGATCAACTGCTGGTTTTGATAATAATTTAAACCAGTCCCAAGCGCAGACGTAAGCGCGTTGGCCCCACCAACATAACCAGAAGCGCGAGCGTTAGCTACGTTGCCATAACCAGTAGCGTAGTTTTGACCCATTTGTCCCGCTGCACCAGTCAATGTGTTGGTAGCAGTCTGCCCAAGACCAGCCAATGATTGCAACGGGTTGAGTTGGGCGTTTCGTTCAATCTGGTAGCGGTTAAAAGCGTTCTGATATTCTTGAGATCCTAAGTCCTGACCATATCGTTGCGCACCTTTAAGCGTAGCTCCAGATAATAAACCACCACGCGCAGCAGCAGTACGGTCAAGTGCTTTCATGCCTTCGGACAACCGAAAAGCGTACCCAGGGTCTTGCTGGAACTGATTCATGCCAAACGGAGTGTAGTTTGACGACAGAGGAATTAGTTTGTTAAGTGCTTCCTCTCCAGCCTTGCGAAAAGGTTCTTGCAACTCAACCTGACGCTCAAACATTCTTTCTTGGGCGTCAACACCTTGTTGAGCGGCTTGCGCTTGTGTTTTTGCCGCTCTGTTTGAAGAATATGCTCCTAAAAGAGCACTACCTCCAATAACCGCTGCTGTTACCCAAGTCATTGCAGTTCTCCTTGCAGAGATTTCATTTCCCCTGCGATTTTCAATAAATTTCTAGAATCAAACAACGCCGTGTTGTCAGGCTCAACAAGTTCTGCTTCAATCTCATCAAGATCGGTCTTGTCTGTACGGTGAACAGTAACGCCAATTGCGTCAGTCACGGCCAGCGTCACCCGTTTGGTCCCTGGCTTAGACTCAATCACATCACCAGCTTTCAGGCGCTTCATCCCGTTTTCGGTCCACGCGATTATTTCACCCATCGCGCACAAAAACAAATGATGGTGCTTGTGAACTTTACCAACAATCAACGTGCCAGCAGGACGAAAAACCTTCCTGCAATACATTCCCGCTTCTGAGAAATAATGCTCAGTTTGCAGATCAACTTGCGGCATCTGGACCATTTGGGCCTGTAACCGCTCAATCTGCTCCCGCGATGGGGCTATGTGAGCAAGATCGCTCAACCAATCCTCCAGTTCGTACCATCATAGTATACGGGTACGTTATTGCTGCCGCCACCAGCAACGATGCTGGCGAACGTCGTAGCGTTGGCGTCCGTAACCATCGCGGTCCAACCTAAAGCAGGGCTGGCTGGTAGCGTAGCAACGGTGTAGGTTTTAAGTTTTAGCGGAGCAAGAGCGTTGGCTGAAGTCGCGCCAACTTGGAAAATACCAGCCGCACCCACTAAAAAATTTAGTTGGTTAGCGGCGCGGTCATACGACATATAGTCGTTTGGCGAGAAGTTGATCTGAGCCGTACCAGACGCAAGCGATTTGTCGCCTCCGAGGTTCAGGTAAAAGTCATCGTCAATTGCTTGGCGAGGCGCAAGGTTCCAGACGTTTCCGTTAGTCGCCCCGCTGGTGTTGCTAGTCAACTGCAAACTACCGGACATCAGTAACGGACCACCAAGATTATTGATGCCATACCCGCCGTTACCAATAAACTTACCGCCTGTCACGCGCACGTTGTAGCTGTCAATGTTTGAAGCAACGTACAGTCCATCGCTGACCGCGCTGGTAACGTAAGGCATGACAAAATCGTAGTCCACACCCTCTAAAATTCTGATCGCCGCTGCTTTGGCGTAGTCAATCTCAACTTGTCCTACTCTTGCGATTGCAGGAAAAAACGCTGGGGTTGTAGTCAGCGTTACTGGGTAGAGCGGTGTTCCGACTGTTTGGCTGATTGAAACCGTATAATTGGTTGAGTTAATAAGACCAACAACCGTAGTGCCAGCAGTTACGCCAGCCCCAGAAACCAGCATACCAACTACGATAGGGTTGGCCGGTGCAGCATTCAGTTGCATCAACGTGCCAGCAATAGAACCCGCCGTGGATGATTTGTACCCAGCAATCGTGTTCTGAATGATGAACCCGTAGCTGGATTGGGTGCTGCTGCTGGTTCCGCAAACCAGGCCCATGTACTTGACGTTTAGACTGTGACAGTTGCCATCCCATTCAAACCCGTAGTAATCAGCGCCAGGGTCAAGCACACAGAAGTTGATTGACAGAATGTCCGACCGTTTGGACCCGTCGCCGTACCACTTGATGCCTGGGCCGCGAATGATGCCCCACATCCATTCAAGTTGAACGGTGTTGGCTTGCTCAACGTACAACGCTCCAAACGCATCGTACAGATACGCCCGTTCAATCGTCACTCGATCTGCGTTGCTGATGTAGATTGCGTAACCCGTTGTTTGGCCGGGAGAGTTGAAGTTGAGCGACAACTTAACCCCAACGCTGCTACCACCTACGTTGACGCTATTGATTGCGCCAGAAGTCTTAAGAATGCCGGGGCCACCGACCCATTGGTAATTGGTAGTAACCGATAGCGCGGTGGTATGCAGATAGGTTTTGCCAGCCGCAAGGTAGACATCGCGCCCAGTGTTGATGGCATTTTGTAGCGCGGTCGTATCGTTGGTCGTACCGTTACCGGCAGCACCAAAGTCTTCTGGGTAAACGTACCCAAGGCGCAGTTTGTCTTGTACCGTTTCCGTAACCGCGCCAGTACCAGATTCAACAAAAGTGATGTTAGCTGAACTGGTCAGAACCGAAATGTTGTCAACGGTCCAGACTTCCATGTCTGTAGAAGTAGCCAGCTTAAATTTGTACGAAGACGTACCCAACCAAATGCTGCATTCGCCGCGACTGTCTAAAATGACTGGGTTGGAATTAGCCGTGTTGCCGGTAAAGTCCGTGTAGGTCGTAAGCGGCGTGGTGGTTCCGGCTGAGTAGGTGTAAACCTTCCCGCCCGACAACGGCACACCGTTGTTGTCCAGAAATTGCAGTTTCGGTTGGGGCGAGATGTAGGTGGTCATATCAGGTTTTCCAATTGGAGCCGTCAAAGAAGACTGGGACAACGAAAGCGCCGCCTCCGACAACGGTTGCATTATACGTTGGGGCAAGCGCGTCTGTGACGTAAGCGGTTGCCCCAAGAGGACCTGCCGGAAGCGTTGCCACCGTGTACTGAGGTAAGACAAGAGGTTGAAGCGATTGGGCATAAGTGCCTGTCATTTTAAAAGCGCCAGCGCCCGCTATCTGAAAATTGTAGCTGTTATTTGTCCGGTCGTAGGCTAGATAATCGTTAGGTGCAAAAACTAGTAAAGGGTTACCGCCGCTAACCGTCAAGTAATAATCGTCATCAATTGCCTGACGCGGCGTCTTGTTCCAGACCGAGCCGTTAATCTCACCCAGGCCGTTTGAGTAAAGCGAGGTGTTACCGCTGTACAGTAATACGCCGCCCAAGTTGTTGATGCCGTAGCCACCGTTGCCGATAGACTTGCCACCTGTGATGCGTACTTCGTAAGCGTTGATCGCCGCTCCAATACGGAACCCATCAGACGCCGCCCCAAGAACGTAGGGCATTACGAAGTCATAATCCAGACCAGACTGAATCTCAACGCCGATGCCGGTGGAATAATCTACCTCAACTTGACCGATACGCCCAATTGCAGGAAAGGTTGTAACACCATCCGAGTTACGGATGATCATGCCCTTGCCGCCAATAATGCCAAGGTACTTGACCGTCAAACTATGACAGTTACCATCCCAATCCATGCCGTAGTAGGTATCGCCCGTGTCCAATACAACGGCGTTTAGGATCAGCAAATCAGAACGAACAGAGTCGTTGCCGTACCATTTGACGCCGGGGCCTGTGAGCGATGCCCACATAAAGTCCACAACAACCCAGTTGGCTTGTTGTACGTACAAACCACCAAAACCTCTGATGATGTTGAGCTTGTTGATTTTGACGCGGCTGCTGTTCTGAATGTAGACTGCCCAACCAGCAGTTTGCGTGGGTGAGTCAAAGGTTAGATCTAACTGGATTCCGGTCACAATCGTGGCCGTTGGCGAGATTAGTTCTAGACCGTTGATTGCGCCAACGATACGCAAAACCCCAGGCCCCCCAAACGACTGGTTAGGCGTGGACATTGTGAGCGTAGTGCCGATCGCGTAGATGCGTCCGGGCGGTAGGTAAACGTCAAAACCAGAGTCAAGAGCAGCTTGAATGCTGGCCGAGTCATCAATTAAACCGTCACCAACCGCGCCGTAATCTTCAGGCGTGGATGCGTTGGCGCTTTGAGTGGTCTTGGTGTATTGGTTGTTAAAAAACCGATACCATTCACGCGAGATTAGCTTGGTTCGTTCGTCTGTTAACGGAACCCGCGAGGCTGGAATTGTAGTGATGTTACTGCTAACAGCCATTACGCATTCGTCCCGCTAAGATGCAATTCAGCGCCCATGATGGCGATCTTGACCGGATCTGTGCCAGAAACTTCGTACACTCGATCCCGCAGTTTAAGCGTCATACCAAGTCGCCGCCAGAATACGCGCTGCTGGTAAACACCAATCTTGCCGATTGGCGACCAATGCTCATTTGACCAAGTGTGACCACCATCGTCGGACCAACGCAACATGGCTTTTGGGTCAAACCCAATTGTGTTTTCTTCACCCGAAACGCTGACCAAATAATTACCGCTCTCGGTTGTAATAAACAAACCAGATTCGGTAAGTATAAAAATTGGATCTGAACCAATGCTGTTGTTGATCCCAACGCCAGATTCACAATCAAGTTGCAAACTATGATGTGCCGTGCGGTTTAAGTTATTTTGCCCCGAAGGCAACGCCCTCCAAGAACGCAGCCACTTTTGAGTGTTGCCGTTGTCAGCGTAAACGTCTAAGTCAAAAGCATACAAATTGCCATTAGCGTAATCGCCAACAACAATTTCACTGTTGTACGCCATTTGGCAGTTGCTGCGATGCCGCGTAAAGTTGCCGTTGTCAAAACCAGCCCGCTCATGCCACGCTTGTGTAGATACGTCGTACACCCAAGTGGCGTTGGCCGATGGGAACGTCAGAACGTAAAAAGAATGGCCTTCCTGCTGGTATGTATAGGCAATTGCATCGCTAATGTTGCCGTACTGAGCAATCGCGTACTCAATTGCGTGCGTGCTAATTCGTTGGCCTGAATAACCTTGCGAGCGGTAAACGATACCTTGTCCGCGAGCGTCAGCGCCCAACCAGAACAAACCGTTGTCTAGTTTGGCTACTGAGAATGTTGCAGCGCAACCAATCTCGTTATACGCACCTTGGATGCGTTGCAACGGAAAATCTGCGTTGCCAGCGTCGTAGTAAACCTCAACCGAGTTGGTCCCAAACAACCACGCTTCGCGGTGGTCAACGATCATGCTAACTAGATTATCTGGGCTACCTTCGGCGCTGGCAAAATCCAACGGTTCAATTGAAGTTCCATCAAGCAGGGTGGTTACCCAGACCTTTTGGCTGTTGGGTTCAATAAAAACAAAATACCCATCAAGATAGCCAACGGTCAAAGCGCCGGGGAAGTCTGGATCGGTAATCGGTCCAAACGCACCCGTGCTGTTGTTGTAGATGTAGCTTGGTCCACCGCAAGCAATAAACAACTGCGTGCCGTTGTCCACCATGCTAACCGGACCTGTACCAGAAACTGTACCAATAACGGACGGCGTACCAAATCCAGCCATTGAGTAGAGCGTGTCGCCGCTGACGATGTAAGCAATACCGCCATACGTCCATAGTCCCCGAACGGGACCTTGACCGGCAGTAGTCAGTAAACGTAGCCCAGGCGCTCGATTTAGAAACGCTGGTTCTTTACCGGCTTCAGGCACAATCTCAGGGAAGAGATTGACCATTCTGTTGTCGGCAGCATTGATGCTCCGAGCAACATACGCCGATCCCAGAATCGGCGTTTTCATTAATAGTTACCGGCGTAGACGTTAAACCGTTGGCGCGTTGCAACGATTGCGTAAGGCATCGACATTACATCGTCAGGGTTGTTGATGCGCTTGAGGTTGCGTTTGCTGGTCATGGCGATTCGCATCACCTGCGGCGATGGTTCTACTCCAAACTCAGGCGCGATTTCCATCGCCAAGTTGTAGGTGAACGCCCGCAAGTATCCTGGCGGGAAAGCCAGCGTAGTCGCCAGAGTTGCCGGTTCGGCCAACTCTTGAACGCTGATAAAATGAAATTCCAACAGGCGCGTGGGCCTTGGGTAAATAAAGATGTCAATATCTGGGTAGGTCATGTTTACGAACATGACCTGCGGATACGTAGACGTTACGGTCTTGACCGCAATCCCGTTGTATTGCTGTTGGTTGATCAGCTTGATCCCATAAGACACATTGGTCTGCGGATCACGGAAATACGTTGCGTCGTCAACCAGAATGGGGCGAACAGCAGTACCGTTTAGACGAACCAAAGACCCTGACGGGCCGAGCGTTGCATTGATAGATCCAACCGGCCATTCAACAATCTGGTCTATGGTTGAGAACACCGACAAACGCTCAGTGTTCCATGAATCAATCATCTGATTCATTGCCATCAGCGAGTCTTGCATCACTGACGCCGAGGTGGTTTCACCTTCTGCCAGAACCCCCAACAAACGCAGGGCGCGGTTGATCTGATCGCCAGCCGAATATGTTGCCATCGTAAACCTCAGAAGGAGGGGCCGAAGCCCCGCCGTTTAAACAGTGCAATGAATGATAGCAAAGTTGATGACAATTGCCTCAGACAAAGTGCCGCCCGAGATGTTTCGCAACGTAATACTAACCGATCCAGAAGCTAGAGAGTTAGCAAAAATGTTGTACGAACCAGGGGTTGTTTGACCACCAGCAATAGTCAAAATTACTGCATCGTTTGCGCTAATCAAAGAATTGTTTAGTGTAAACGTAGCATTTGTGGCAGTCGCCAACGATGCGTTATTCATCGTAATTTGACCGGCGCTTTTGTTCAGCGTAACTGCAGTAGACTTGCTAGTTGCTTGCGTAACCGTACCCTGTGCTGCTGCGCTGTAGCCAATTTCAGTGGTAGCGTAAATTGTCGTGCCAACAATCGTCGATGGAATAACGGCACCAATCGTGCCGCCATCAATATCTTGATCGCTATAGGCAACGCCAATAGCTTTTGTATTACCCATTTTCTAATCCTTTGAAAAATAGGGGCCGAAGCCCCTATTAATTACAACAAAAATGCCGAGTAAGCAGCGTCACCAGTACGCACAAAACGGTATGTGTGTGCGCTAAAGCGGCCCACAGTAACCGAGCCGAAAATCGTAATACCAGTGCCTGTTGTAACAGGAACGGTAGACGATGAGCCAGCGTTGTTGTTGTTGCAAATAGTTAGCTCAAAAGATGAACCAATTTTTGCGCTAGGAACGGCTACATCAAGCAACGCTGCTGTGGGCAGAGTCACGGTTAATGTAGCATCGCTACCTTTGTTGCATACAACCAAACCAATAACCACTTGATCAGCGGTCAACGTAGTGTCGCCAGTCAAGGTTGCGGGAATGGTTTGTACGCCCATTACTGCTTCAGTCAGGTTGCCATCACCAAGTTGATAGCCGCCTGCGCCATTGGGTAAAGCCATGATAATTTCCTTAAATTAAATTAACCCCAGACGCGGCAAGCCATCTGCGGACGGATTGTGTTGAACCCATACAGAACGTCAATACGGCATGGCAGACGATCGTTGTTAATATCGTACTGGCGCACGACACGCAACGAAATACCGTTATGTACTGCGCGAGCAGCCATATCAACACCCTGCGGCAGCAACAAGTCAGCCGTAGCAAACGTGATTGCGTCCTTGTGGTAGACGAGGTTCTGTGGGTACTGAGTTGAGGCAGTACCAACAAACACCACGGCTTTGCTAGTTGCAGGCAAAGTCAATACGGTTGCCAAAGCGTTGCTTGCTGAGAACATAGGAGCAACAGTGATGTTGCCAGCACCAGATCCGTTCAGCGTAACGTCAGCAGTAGCCACAAACTGGAACAAAGAACCAGTTGACTCACGGGTCTGTGGGTTCACAGCAAAGCAGTCAGCCACTGTAAACACGTCGCCAATTTTTACGGTTGCGCTAGCACCAGCGCCGGTGATGGCGATGGTGGTTGCGCCTTCTGCCGTAACCGCTGCCGAAGTCGTGCCGCCGGTTGCAGTGCGCGAACCCGTTGTGAACTGCTTGATTGACTGAGACATATTGATCTCGTCAAAGCCCAATACGCCCGTACCCATCATGCCATTCTTAAACTGCTTGGAAATGGTATCAGTTGGGTTAAACAGACCTTTCATGCCTTCAACCAGACCAGCGTTTGCAGCGGGATTAACCGTTGCATAACGTGGAGACATCACAGCAGCGTTTTCGTTCAGCTTCTGTTGAGCTTGCAACAGAACCAACGAGGTAGCTGGCGTGGTGCCTGGAGTACCAACCGTGTTACCAATCGCTTTGAACGAGTTAGCAACGTCAGCGTCAATGCTGGAAGCCAACTGCGAGATACGCGGCTTGAGAACGCGCTCTGCGAAGTCATCCAACTGCATTGTCAGTTCAGCAGATGTGAAGTTCACGCCGATATGCTTCTGGGTCGAAACGGTCAAGGTTGTGAACTGCTCGTTGTCGTCCTGAACTTGCAGGGCGGCACCGTCAGTTACCAGAGCGCGGTCGGGCAGACGAATACGCAGGGTAGAACCGATTTTAGCGCCTTCAACGGCGAACGAATCGTCGTACTGACGGTTGACGTTACGGGTAAGAACCAGATTGTTTTCCAAGATCTCCAGGGCCTTCCTGGTGATCATGTCAATCGTAAGAATGCTATTTGACATGGTAATTCCTTAAAAGTTAGCGATGTTGAGCTTGTGCCTTTTTAATCTGGCGCAGCCTATCTGCTTCAATCCATTCCGATGCAGTCATGGTCTTTGTTGACCGAGGATCGGTCGTGTCATAACTCGGATTGCCTGAAGTTCTGGCAGTTACCGGACTAATCGGTGCGGGCGCGGACGTAGTACGTTTGACCGGGACATCGTTGGCTATTTTAGCCTCAATGCGTCCAATCTCCTTTGCTTGCAAAATCGGGCTAAGACGGGAAATGCGATCTGTCTCTTTTGGATTGGACCCGAGATAGTACGCTACATCAGGGCCAGCATCAGATGCTTGAATCGCTTGCGCCATCACGGTCGTAATCTTGAGACTTGGGTTGTACGCGACTTGTTCAAAGTCATCGTACTTGATCCGAGCCTCTTCTTCACGCTCGTGATATGCCTCAAGAATCTCCGTCTGTTGGCGCTGCTGTTCACGCTGCTCAATTAGCTTAATTGCTTTGGCTTCTGCGTAAGCATCAACCGAATCAAACTGATCTACAGGTGGAACATCAACGGCAACGGGCGGTGGTGCTTGACGCTCACGCTCCCACTTTCGCTGTTCTCTTGCTAGGCGTTTCTGAATTGCTGCATCAAGTTCCTCTTGCGAGAATGTCTTGGGCGCAACTTCCGGCGTATCTACTACAGGTTCCGGGGCCGCCGTGGCTTCCAGTTCCGGCGCGGGCGCTACTTCCGCTTCAATCGCTACTTCTTCGGACATTTTGAATCCTGAGATTCCCCGGTGATCCGCGCCGGTACGGTTATCTTACCCGCTTTATACGCGGCAATCAACGAATTTTAAATGGGTTGTTTGGATCAAACGGTTTATTTGCTTCTTCAATCTCTTCTGGTGTAGCGTCGCGCACTACCCATGTCCAGTACCAAATGCCGTCAATCTGTTGCGGCGGTCCTGCTACACAACGCTGAGTCTTTGGATCATACGCGGGTGGTTCTACCCACTCCACATGAGCGTAGTCTGCCGACCCAGCAGAATCAATCTCAATGTCCCCAATATGTCGAGGAAACTCATTGGTCGACAATTTGATGTACGAACTCATATGGTAGTGACCGAGGAAGTTAAAGGGGACGCCGAATCTGTAAGGGAACTCGCAGCGTCCGTAAGGGAAGAAGCCGCGCTAGTTAAAGAAGATGCGGCATCAGTTAAAGAAGAAACAGCATCAGTCAAAGTGGAGGCTGCGTAGGTAATTGATATTCCACCAACCGTATATGTGCCAGTCAATGATCCGTCGCTAGGAAGTTTGGCAAACAGAAAATCAAGATCGCCAGCATTATCTAAATATCCACAAACGTACACATTGCCGAAGGAGTCTACCGCAACAGATTGCCCAATATTACCTCCAGAAGATCCCAAACGCCTTTGCCATTGAATGGTCCCAGATGTATTGTATTTGGCTATTTGAAAATTAGTTGAGCCAATAGAATTTGAATATCCACAAACATACACATTATTGGAAGAATCTACCGCAAGCCCCAATCCTTGTTCAGTGCTGCCGCCAGCACCTAAACTCCGTTGCCATTGAATGGTTCCAGAATTATTGTACTTGGCTATTTGAATATTCTGATCTCCACCGGAAGCTGTATACCCACAAACATACACATTACCGGAAGAATCTAATGCTACGGACTTGCCAACATCAAAGCCAGCCCCACCCAAGCGCCTTTGCCACTGAATAGTTCCAGAAGTATCATATTTGGCTATTTGAATAGCTGTAATGCTACTAACACTTGAATACCCACATACATAAACATTTCCAGAAGAATCTACTTTGACCGATTCGCCTACACTATCTTGAAGGCCAACAAGACTTCTTTGCCATTGAATGACTCCAGAAGTATTGTACTTGGCTATTTGTAACTCAGTGATTGCACTGCCCGAGACCCCACAAACATAAATATTACTGGAAGAATCTATTGCAACTGACTGGCCGGCGGTATTACCGACACCACTTAAACTTCTTTGCCATTGAATGGCCCCGGAGGTGTTGTATTTTGCTATCCGAAAAATTTCAGTGCCACTAACACTTGAAAACCCACATAAATAAACATTATTAGACGAGTCTAATGCAACGGACTCGGCGGAAGTACTAGAACCACTAGGGCCTAAACTCCTTTGCCATTGAATTGCTCCAGAAGTGTTGTATTTAGCTGTTTGAAAACAAGGCCCACCGCCCAAAAATGAAGCCCCGCATAAATAAACATTATTAGACGAGTCTAATGCAACGGACTGGCCGACTTCATAAGAAGCGCTACCTAATAATCCAATCCAGAATGGGCCACCCGAAGCCCCAAAACTTCTGTGGTTTTGATATATTGCTTGTAACGCGCCGCTCATGTCAATCCACTTCCTGAGATTAACCAAGAAGTTGATGTAATTTTAAGTGCTGTTGCAGAACCATATTGGGCCAACGTCCTAGTGCCGGTGGTTCCAGCGCTTGATAAATACATGGTGTCAGTCGTAATTGCAATGCTGACACTTGTGGCAGAAAGGTTTATAAAAGTAATTGCCGTTCCAATTGGATATGCCACAGAACTATTTGCAGGAATTGTCCAAGTAGCGGCACTGCCCGAACCTCTGTAAATGTGTTTGCCAGAATCTGTAAGAACAAGGGTGTAACTACCAGTTTGTTCGTTTTGTGGAAGATTGCGAAAGCCAACAGAATTTGTGCCGTCAACCGTACAATTACTTAAAGTCCCAGATGTTGGAGTCCCAAGAACCGGAGTCGTGAGCGAAGGAGAAGTCGAAAGAACGGCACTCCCAGAGCCTGTGGAGCTAGTAACCCCAGTTCCTCCGTTAGCAACGGGCAGCGCAGTACCAGACAACGTAACTGCCAACGTGCCGCTAGAAGTAATCGGCGAGCCACCAATCGACAAAAATGTCGGAACGGACATTGCAACGCTAGTGACCGTGCCACTCGCACCAACCGCACTAACCGCAACCTTTTTGGTTACGCCGCCCTGGACAATAGGAACTACTTCAGTACCGCTAAGAGGTGTAGTCGCTGACGGTAGTGCGGAAATCGTGGTATTTGCCATGCCAAATTCTATTAAGAATAGTAACTAATGTTGAGTTTGGCACCAGCAGTTTGCTCAATAAATTGGATCTGCGATAGATCACCGTCATACTGCAACGTAACTCCAGCAGCCAAAGGCATTCCGACGCTTGCTGTTGGAGCCACACCATCGTCACGCCAGCGCACGTTTTGCGTTTCAGGCGTAATGATTGCAATCCGAGGAGTACCCACCAAGCCGCTCAAATTGCGAGCCGGTACGGTTAGTTTGGTAGCAGAACTTAGACTTGTGATCTGCTGATAGCCCATTACCGAAGTAATTGCTTTGAGGTTAATAGCCATCAAAATCTCCATCTTTCGGTAAATGACCGAAGTTTAATCAACAATTGTTCTGCACCGACAGCCACGGAACTAAAAAAACTGCTGCCAAAAAATAAACCACCAAAAAAGCTCATAATTTAGTTACAACCCAGTTTGTAGTGGCCTCGTCCCATTGATACATCTGACCATCATTAGGCATCGCAACTGGTGCATCCCACAAACAAGTTTCTTCGTTCAAAATCCATGAGGGATACGGCTGCGGGGCAATAAAGGCATCACGGGCAGAGTCGTATGTGTAACCGATACCGGCGTAGTTCTTACGGAATGGCCTGCCTTCTGGGTGCTGACCGCCAATCGTGTTGTAGCTAGTGCGCTTCCAGATATTTCCGGTTTCTAAGAGTAGAAGTTGCTCCATACCAGATTTGACCGTTTCATCCCATCCTGGAATAACACGGATTACAACGTTCTCG
>Ga0164295_10001633_pt1 | contig 18642 bp, 16 predicted proteins | sample GEODES006metaG_FD_111798 | JGI IMG/M metagenome (GOLD analysis project Ga0164295, IMG submission 111798) | Oligotrophic lake water microbial communities from Sparkling Lake, Wisconsin, USA - GEODES006 metaG | ecosystem: Environmental > Aquatic > Freshwater > Lake | place: USA: Sparkling Lake... | reverse complement strand
TGCGTCAGTGCCGCCGGCGGTGAGGTTGTTGAGCTGATCGACGACATTGCGCACCACCAGCTTGGGCTGCACCACGCCGCTGACCATGCCCTGCCGGAAGCGCAAAATGGCCAGATCGATCAGCAGCGCAAACTGGTCGCTGCGCTTCAACGCATCCTCATAATCCTTCAGCGTCTTGAACGGTGCGACGCTTTCGCCCGATTGCAACTCGGCGAGGAAATTATGAAAGCCGAAGAAATGATCGATCGGCCGTGGCAGCGTGGCCGCCAGCAGCGCCGGCGCATAGCCGGCCAGATCGGCTTCGCGCTGCCATTTGAACGTGTCGTAACTCACCTGCTCGTCCGGCGTCAGCGCGGCACGGTCGATGGCGGCCAGCGCCTTCAGCTCGGCTTCGGCAGCGCGCTTCTCCGCCATCCAGGCCGCATCGGTGATCAACTCGCCCAACTGATCGGCGCGCGACGTGTCCCCGCGAAACAGCGCGTTCAGCGGGTTGCGCTTCAAACTGTCCGCATCGCTGGCAGCAAACAACGCGCTCAGTCGGGCGGACGGCGATTCCGCCGCGGCGGCCTGCTGGGCGGCGACAGGCGCCAGCGCCAGCGGCGCGGTGAACAGGCTGGTGGCAAGCAGAAGGGCAACGGCAACGCGCATCATCAAAACTCCAGAGGAACCGTATTGCTGCAATAAGACGCGTGAGCGCTCAGTCAATCACCTTGCCGCGTGCCATCACCCATTTCACTTTGGCCAGTTGCTTGGCGTCCGCAGCCGGGTCGCCATCGGTGGCGATGATGTCGGCGGATTTGCCGGCTTCCAGCGTGCCGGTCTCGCTGGCCAGGCCGAGCAGCTCGGCGGCGGCGCTGGTGGCGCTGATCAACACCTCGCGCGCGGTCATCCCGCCAAATTCGACCATGTCGGCAGCTTCCTCGCCGTTGCGGCCGTGGGCGGAAACGCCGCTGTCCGTGCCGAAGGCGATGCGGGCGCCGGCCTTGCGGGCGGCGATGATCTGCTTGCCGCGCAGCGACAGGATGGCACGGATCTTGGCTTCGACGACCGGGGTGTAGGCGCCGCTGCCCAGGCCTTCGGATGTGGCGCGGAACGCCAGCAGGGTCGGCACCATCCAGCTGCCGTTGGCGGCCATCACCTTCACCCCGGCTTCGTCGGCGAAGGTGCCATGCTCGATCGAATCGACTCCGGCGCGGGCGGCCGCCTCGATGCCGCGCGGGCCGTGGGCGTGGGCGGCGACCTTCAGGCCCAGGCTGTGGGCGGTGGTGACGATGGCGCGCATTTCATCATCATTGAAATGCTGGTCGAGGCCGCGGCCCTGCTGGCTGAGTACGCCGCCGGTGGCGGTGAACTTGATGACATCGGCGCCGCGCTGGCTGGCTTCGCGCACCCGGGCGGCGCATTCGACTGCGCCGGTGCAGGTGTTGCCCTGGTCGAGCGCGTCGTTCACTGCCGGCGCGAATCCCGACACATCGCCGTGGCCGCCAACGATCGACAGCGAGGTGCCGGCCGCCAGGATGCGCGGGCCGGGGAACATCCCGCTGTTGATGGCATCGCGCACGGCAAAGCCAGCCAATCGGGAGCTGCCCAGATCGCGCACCGTGGTGAACCCGGCCTTGGCGGTTGCCCGCGCATTTTTCAGGCCATAGGCGACCGACAATTCGGCGCTGTCGATCGCTTCGCGCCAGAACGGCGTGCCCGGATCACCGGTCAGGTGGACATGCGCGTCGATCAGGCCCGGGCTGAGCGTGCGCGTTGACTGGTCAATCACCCGCGCGCCGGCTGGGATAGCAGCACTGGCCGGATTGATGGCGGTGATGCGGCCATCGGTGACGATGATGGTCGACGCCCCCAACGCCGGCTTGGCGGCATCAACGATGACGCGCGCGGCGCGGATGGCGATGGTTTCGGCAGCGGCCGGCGCGGCGGTGAGCAGCAAGGCGGCGAAAATGGCGTGGCGCATGAAATTCCCCGGGGTTGGACGCATTATGGCAGCTTAGACGACACCAGCTCACATGTTCACCTCTCCCCTTGGGGAGAGGTCGACTCGCGCGGCACGCGCGGCGGGAGAGGGGTCGCGTGTGGCAGCAAGGTGCGCCCGGCCCCTCTCCCGGGCCGCCTGCGGCGTCTCTCGACCTCTCCCCGGCGGGGAGAGGTGAGGTTCAGTTGATGCGGGGCAGGCCCAGCCGCCTGAGCTCGATCTTGGGACAGCGGTCCATCACCACTTGCAGCCCTGTCGCCTCGGCGCGCGCCGCCGCCGCCGTGTCGATCACGCCCAACTGCGTCCACACCGCCCTGGCGCCGGCGGCAATTGCCTCATCGACCACGTCGGCGACAAACTCGCTGCGGCGAAACACGTCGACCAGATCGATGGGCTCCGCAATGTCGGCAAGGCGGGCCACGACGGCTTGGCCCAAGATGGTCTGCCCCGCGAGCAGCGGGTTGACCGGAATGACGTGATAGCCGTGGTCCAGCAGCACCGCCATCACCTCGTGCGCCGCGCGTTCGGGGCGGTCGCTGGCGCCGACCAGCGCGATGGTGCGGGTTTCGCGCAGCAGCCGGGCGATATCGGCATCACGGGTCAGCGGCACGGCTTACAATCCGGTTGTGGCGATGACGCCGGCGGCAATCTCGTCGAAAATCGCCGCGCTGTCGCCGCTCACCGGCTGGCCGGCGTCTGCGGCGGCGCGCACTGCCATCTGCAGCGGGATGCGGCCCAGGAAGGGCACGCCCATGGTCGCGGCTTCGGCCTCGGCGCCGCCACGACCGAACGGATCAGACACATGGCCGCACGCCGGGCAGCAATAGCCGGCCATGTTTTCCACCACGCCCAACACGCGCACGCCGACATCGTTGAACATGGCCACCGCGCGGCGGGCATCGATCAGCGCCAGATCCTGCGGTGTGGAAACGATCACCGCGCCATCGGGCTTGAGCTTCTGCGCCAGGGTCAACTGCACATCGCCGGTGCCGGGCGGCAGATCGATCACCAGCACATCCAGCGCGCCCCAATCACATTGTTCGACCATCTGCACCAGCGCCGACGATGCCATCGGCCCGCGCCAGACAATGGCCTTGTTCGGATCGGTCATCATGCCCATCGAAAGCGCCTTGATGCCGAACCTTGTTTCGGGCTGCAGCCGGTCATTCTCGATGCGCGCGCGCCCGGTGATGCCCAGCAGCGTGGGCACCGACGGCCCATGGATATCGGCATCCAGCAGGCCGACCGCCTGGCCGGCCCGCGCCAGCGCAAAGGCCAGATTGGCGGCCACGGTCGATTTGCCGACGCCGCCCTTGCCGCTGGCCACCGCCACCAGCTTGCGGATGCCGGGCACGGTGGATTCGGCCGGGCGCGCCGCGCTGGCGGGGGCGGATGTGCGATCGGCGGTCAGGATGATGCGCGCTGCGGTGATGCCCGGCACGCGTTTGACCGCGACTTCGACAGCCGCCTGCAACCGTTCGGCGGCGGTGCGATCCAGGCCGTCGATGGCCAGCACCAGCCCGGCCTGCCCATCATCCTTCACCACGATACCGGCGGCGCGGCCCGATGCGATCACATCTCCGCCTGCGGGGTCCGCGACGGCGGCCAGGGCGATTGCGACCTTGTCTTTCAACGACATTCCCAGCTGCTTTCCCCAAATTGCGCTTGTTGCGACAAGCGCAATGGCCAACAAACGCTGCTGCGGTGCCGCATGCCCTCGCAATCGCGGTTCGAGCTTCGTATATAGTGGTTTCTTGATGCGTGATAAGGTCTGGAACAGCATTCCCATGCCCTGGCAGAACAACTCCGACGATAGCGGCAACGGCCCCTGGGGCAATCGTGGCGGCGAGGGCAGTGAAACGCCGCCCGAACGGCCGCCCGAACGCGGGCCGCAGAACCGGCCGGCCAATCCGTGGGGCGAAGGCCCGGTGCGGCGTCCCATGGGCAACAAGGGTCCAAGTCGCGGCGGCGATTTCGATGATCTGATCCGCCGCAGCCAGGAACGCCTGCGCAGCCAGTTCGGCGGCGGCCCGAGCGGCGGCGGCGGTGGCGGTGGCATGGACATCGGCGATGGTCGCTGGGTGGTCTGGGCCGGCGGTGCCATCGTCGCGGCGTGGTTGCTGCTCACCAGCTTCTACCGGGTCGATGCGCAGGAACGCGCGGTTGTGCAGCGCTTTGGCGCCTATCAGGACACCACCGGCCCGGGCGTGCACCTGAAACTGCCGTGGCCGATCGATGCGGTGGAGCGCCGCAAGGTCGAACAGATCAACATCATCGACATTTCATCCAGCGAAGGCGCCAGTGAAAATCTGATGCTCACCGGCGATCAGAACATCATCAATCTGGCCTACACGGTGCGCTGGAAGATCAAGGCGCCCGAATCCTATCTGTATGAACTGTCGGACCCGGAAAAGACCGTGCGCGAAGTGGCGGAAAGCGCCATGCGCGCCGAAGTTTCCAGCGCGACGCTGAACGATGCGCTGGGTCCGCAGCGGGCCCAGATTGCCGAACAGGTGCGCGAACGCATGCAGGAATTGCTCGACAGCTATCGGTCGGGGGTTGAAGTGCGTGGTGTCGACATCAAGCAGGCCGATCCGCCCGTCGCCATCGACAGTGCGTTCAAGGATGTGTCGGCAGCCCAGCAGGATGCGCAGCAATATCTGAACCGCGCGCGTACCTATGCCCAGGCGCTGGTGGCGCGGGCGCAGGGCGATGCGGCGGCCTTTGATGCCGTCTATGCGCAATATCGCCTGGCCCCCGAAGTGACGCGCAAGCGCATGTATCTGGAAACCATGGAAAAAGTGCTGGCCAAGGTTGACAAGACGGTAATCGATGCTCCCGGCGTCACGCCGTATCTGCCGTTGCCTGAAGTGCGCCGCCGCGCGGCCGCGGCCGCGCCGGCCGCCGAAACCGCCCCGCAGCGTTAAGGACTGAATGATGGCGATTCTGATGCGCAATCCTGCCTTGCTGGCGGCTTTCGGCTTTGCCCTGGTCGTGCTCGCGATGGGCAGTTTCTACACCGTCCCCGAAACCCAGCAGGCGGTCGTGCTGCGGCTGGGCAAGCCGGAGCGGATCGTCAATGCCTATGATCCCAAGGCGGGCCTGGGGGAAACCGGCGCTGGCCTGACGATGAAGGTGCCGTTCATCGAGGATGTGAAGTTCATCGACAAGCGCATCCTCGATCTCGACATGGATGCCCAGACCGTGCTGTCGACCGATCAGTTGCGGCTGGTGGTGGATGCCTTTGCCCGGTTCCGCATCGTCGATCCGCTGCGCATGGTGCAAACCGTTGGCAGCGAACAGAACGCCGCCGATGCCCTGAAGCGCATTCTGGCGTCCAAGCTGCGCAACGAACTCGGCAAGCAGCCCTTTGCGGCGCTGCTCAGCCCGGAACGTGGCCAGTTGATGGACGAAATCCAGCTGACGGTGAACCGACAGGCCAAGCAATATGGTGCGGAAATCATCGATGTGCGCATCAAGCGCGCCGATCTGCCGTCGGGGCCGCCGCTGGAAGCCGCCTATGCCCGCATGGCATCGGCGCGCCAGCAGGAAGCTGCGACCATTCGCGCGCAGGGCAACAAGCAGGCGCAATTGGTGACAGCCCAGGCCGATGCCCAATCGGCGCAGATCTATGCCGAAAGCTTTGGCAAGGATCCGGAATTCTATGCCTTCTACCGTGCCATGCAGGCCTATCGCACCACCTTCGATGATGGCACCGGCACGGTGATCCTGGGTCCGAACAATGAATTCCTGCGCGAATTCGAAGGGCGTCGCACCAACCGGTGAGCTTCGTTCATGCACGGTTAGTCGTGCTGTTCGCATAAGCCGGGTCTTCGTCCGTCCGTCGCACGATCAGTAGAAAGAGACACATGTCGTCAAAGCGCTTCCGTCACCTGGTTCCGCTCGCCGTGCTTGCCACCGGCCTCACCGCCATCGCTGTGGCGCAGGCACCTGCCGCGCCGCAGGCCCAGAATGCCGTGGCACCGGCCGTCGCCATCCAGCCGCCCGGCGGCGCACCGCGCAGCTTTGCCGATCTGACCGCACGGCTGGCACCGGCCGTCGTCAACGTCTCGACCACCCAGAAAGTGGAAGTCGGCCGCATGCGCCGCATGCCCGGGCAGCCCGGCGGCAATCCGCTGGAGGAATTTTTCCGCCGCTTCCAGGAGCAGCAGGACGGTGGCGAACCGGTCACGCGCGAGGCGACCAGCCTGGGTTCGGGCTTCATCGTCGGTGCCGATGGTTATGTGGTCACCAACAATCACGTGATTTCGGCTGGCGAGGGTCGTGACAAGCCGGTCGAATCGATCACGGTTACCTTGTCGGATCGGCGGGAATACAAGGCGCGCGTTGTCGGCCGCGACACGCTCACCGATCTTGCGCTGCTGAAAATCGAAGCCACCGGCCTGCCCTTCGTGCAGTTCGGCAACAGCGAGCAGATCCGGGTCGGCGATTGGGCGATCGCCATCGGCAATCCGTTCGGCCTTGGCGGCACGGTGACCGCCGGCATCGTTTCGGCGCTGCACCGCGATATCGGCTCCGGCCAATATGATCGCTATATCCAGACCGATGCGTCGATCAACCAGGGCAACAGCGGCGGGCCGCTGTTCGATCTGGCTGGCAATGTCATCGGCATCAACACCGCGATCTTCTCACCAACCGGTGGCAATGTCGGCCTTGGCTTTGCCATTCCGGCCGAACTGGCCAAGCCGGTCATCGATCAGCTGAAGGCCAGCGGTGCGGTCAAGCGCGGCTACATGGGGGTCGCCATCCAGCGGCTGACCTCTGACATCGCCGACGGTCTGGGCCTGCCCAAGGACACGGGCGAGATCGTTGCCAATGTCGAACCGAACGGCCCGGCGGCGCGCGCCGGCATCCGCCAGGGCGACGTGATCCTGTCGGTGGCGGGGCGCCAGGTCAATTATGACAACAGCCTGTCGTATCTGGTGGCCACCACGCCGATCAACACCACCGTGCCGATCGAACTGATCCGCGACGGCAAGCGGGTGAAGGTGATGGCGACCATCGCGCAGCGCCCGGCCGAGAATATCGTCCAGGCACGGGCCGGCCTGCCGACCGATGACGAGGAGACTCCGGCCGCAGACGACAAGGCACCGGGCATCGAATCGGCGCGCGCCAGCCTGGGCATCACGCTGCAACCGCTCACCGCGCAACTGCGCCAGCAACTGCGGATCGACGACAAGGTGCAGGGCGTGGTGGTTGCGGGCATCAGCCCCGCGTCGGACGCGTCTGCCAAGGGCCTGCAGCGCGGTGATATCATCGTGAAGATCGGCCAGAAGCCGGTGACCAACCCGGCCGAAGCCGCCGCCGCGGTGGATGCCGAGCGCAAGGCCGGCAAGGACACGGTGCTGATGCTGGTGCAGCGCGGCAACACCCCGCCCACCTATCGCGGGATCAAGCTGCTGCCTGACAAGCCGGCCAAATAAGCCCGGACGCATGAGGGAAAGGGGGGCGGGAGACCGCCCCCTTTTTTGTGCTTGGGGTGGATTGCGCTCAAGCTGAAGCGTTCAACGCCCTCCCCCCTGCGGGGAGGGCGAGAGGCGAGCCGAAGGCGAGGCCCGTGGGGGTTGCGCTCTGTATTACCAAAGGCAGGAACCCCCACCCCCCCGGATCAGGTCCGGGGCAGGCTGCTCGGCTGGCGCCGAGTCGCCCTCCCCGCAAGGGGGAGGGAGCCGGTGCGCCTCAATCAAAGCGCAATCGAGTCTACAAGGGCCGTTCGAAGACGCGATAGGTGCGGGTCACGTGGCTGTCGATGACATCGGCGATCGATCGCATCGGGCCGTTGTCGTCAAGGATCCAGCCGATCTCCCCTTCGGACGCGCCGAAATCCGCGATGGAACTGCGGCGGATATATTCGATCATCTGGAAGGCCATCAGGCTGGACACGCGCTGGCCTTGCAGGGATTTGCGGATGCCCATCAACGGCACCCGCATGCGTTTGACTTGCGGCTTGCGCAGGCGCCACAGCAATTTCGCCCAACCGAATGGAAACAGTTCGCCATTGAGATCGCGGGTCAGCTCGTTGACATCCGGCAGGGTGATCATGAAGCCGACGGGTTCGCCTTCATATTCGGCGATGCGCACCAGATTGTTGAAGATGATCGGCTTCAGCTTCTTGCCGACATAGGCAATTTCGAGCGGTGTCAGCGGCACAAATCCCCAGTTGTCCGCCCAGGCATCGTTCAGGATGTCGAGGATCAAGGCGGCTTCAGCGTCGAAGTTGGTCTTGTCCACCGGGCGCGTCACCAGCTTGGCATTGCGTTCGGACGCCGCCACGATGCGCTGCACGATCTCCGGCAGCGGCTGCTTGATCGGCAAGGACCAGCAGTGCAGGTCCTTCACCCCGGCATAGCCATGCGCGGTGATCAGCCGTTCGTAATAGGGCAGATGATGGCCCATCATCACCGTCGGCGGCGCTTCGAAACCTTGCACCAGCAGGCCGGGCTCATCCCAGATCGACAGGCTGAACGGGCCTTGCGCGCGGGTCATGCCGCGCGTGCGCAACCAGGCTTCGGCGGTATTCATCAAGGCGTCTGCCACCGCCGGATCATCGATGCATTCGAACATGCCCCAATGGCCAGTGCCCGCGCCCATGTGCTTGAGCACCAGTTGATCGACCTGCGCCGAAATGCGGCCGACAGGCTTGTTGCCCTGATAGGCCAGCCAGAACGCGGCTTCGGCATGTTCGAACCACGGATTGGTCTTCAGCCCGCCGATGAGGCCGTGCATTTCCGATTTCAGCGGCGGCACCCAGTGCGGATCCTTGGCATAAAGCTGCCAGGGCAGCTCCACAAACGCCTTGTGGTCGGCTTTGGTTTCGACGGGCTTGATGATGATGGCGCTGGTCATGCCGATCCGTTAATCGCGATTTGCGGCAAATTGGCGGCGATCACTCCTCGGTGCGGATCAGCACGGCTTCGCCGATCAGCAGGAACAGCAGAAACGGCGCCCACGCGGCCATCACCGGGGGCACCGTGCCGAAATTGCCCATCGCCAGCATGAAGTTGTCGGCCACGAAGAAGGCAAAACCCAGCGCCATGCCGATCACGGCGCGCACGAACAATTTGCCCGACCGCGCCAGCCCAAAGGCCGCCACTGCGCCGAGCAGTGGCATCAGCACAGCCGAAAGTGGTCCGCTGATCTTGTGCCAGGCTGCCGCCTCCAGCACGTCGGTCGGCTTGCCGGCGGCGCGCTGCTCGCTGATTTGCGGCCACAGATCCCACAGGGCGATGAAATTGGGATTGATGCTGATCGTCGTGAACTGCCGCGGCACAACATCGGTGGCGAAATCCAGCCGCGGCCGGGTTTCCAGCCCGCCGCTGGCCACATCGAACAGCCGCACGTCGGCCAGCCGCCAGCCGCCGCGCATCGGCACGGCACTGGCGGCCATCACCACCTGCACCAGACGATTGTCGCGCCGGTCATAGATGGTGACGCCGGACAGATTTGTGGCATTGTCGCGGCCGGTCACCCGTTCGGCATGAAACAGATCATCGCCGCCACGCACCCAGCTTTGCCCGGGTTTGGCTGCGGCCACCGGCAGTTTGCGAAATTCGTTGTCTTGCCACGCCTTCAACGTGGCACTTGCCCTGGTGCCGACGCGTTCATTCCAGGCAAAATTGGCGATGGCCACGCCCAGCGCTGCCAGCATCAGCGGCGCCAGGATATGGTGGGCGGAGAGGCCGGCGGCCTTGAAGATCACCACCTCGCTGTTCTGATTGAGCGTCGCCAGGGTCACCAGCGTGGCCAACAGCACCGAAAACGGCAGGAACAACTGAATGATCTGCGGCGCGCGCAGCGAGACATAGAGCCACAGATCGGCCTCGGTGTTGCCGGGCGCCGCCAGCACCTTGCCACTTTCCGACAACAGATCGAGCGCCTGCAGGATCACCGTCAGGCCGATCATGAAGGCCGCCACCCGCACCAGAAACATCCGTGCCGTGTACCAGGCGATGGTGCGCGAAGGAAAAATTGCCATGTTCAGGGTTACCCAGCCGACAGCACGTCGTCGGACCAGCGTTGCCGCTTGACCAGCTTGCCGGCAATCCCGGAGACGAAGGCGGTGATCTTGCCGAACCAGCGATCGAGCGCGCCGATCGGTTGGCCGCCCGGCCGGCCCAGCACGTGATAAAGCCAGAGCGAGCCGCCCATGAACAAGACGAAGGGCACCCACTGTGCCAGCACCGGATCGATGCGGCCCAATTGCCCCATGCGCTCGCCATATTCGGTGAACTTGTGAAAGGTGACGAGCGCAATGATCGACAGGAAGACGCCCAGCGCCGATGTCGAGCGTTTGGGCGGCACGGCCATCGCCAGCGCCAGAAACGGCAACGTGAACATCACCAGGCACTGGATGATGCGGCGATGGAAGGTGGCGCTGGCGCCGCGACGTTCGGCGGCGCTTTCGGAATGGAGCATGGTGTGCAGCAGTTCGGGCAGCACGGCCTCCAGATTGCCTTCGCCGCGTTTGCGGAACGCCGCCATTTCCGGCAGCCGGATCGGCAGGTCATGCTGGGCAAAGGCCAGCACCCGCGGTGTTGATCCCGGTGCCGGGCTGTGCACCAGCGTGCCATCCTGCAGCCGCAGCAATATATACTCGGGATCGTCGGTGGCCAGGAAGGTGCCGCGCGCGGCCGTGGCGGCGATGGTCTGGCCAATCTTGCCATCCTTGTCGCGCGCCACCGCGCGCACGAACAGGCCGCGCAGATCGGCGCCGCCCTTGCGGGATTCCTCCACCCGCAAGGTCATGCCGCCGCCCAGATCGGCAAATTCGCCGACCTTGATCGACGCGCCCAAGGCGCCGGACCGCAATTCGAACCGCAGATTTTCATAAGCATAGCGGGTAACCGGTTGCAGCCAGCCGACAATGCCGAAATTCACTACGGCAAACACCACGGCAAACAGGAACGGCACCCGCAGCAGCCGCCCGTAGGAAACGCCCACCGCCAGCAGCGAATCCAGTTCCGACGACATCGCCAGCCGCCGGAAAGCGAGCAAGATCCCCAGCATCACGCCGATCGGGATGCCCAGCGACAGATATTCCGGCAGCAGATTGCCCAGCATGCGCCAGACCACGGAGACCGGCCCGCCTTCGTTGACCACGAAATCGAACAGCCGCAGCATGCGATCGAGCACCAGCAGCATGGCGGCCACGACAAGGGTGCCAATCAACGGCACCAGAATCAGGCCGAACAAATATCGGTCAATGCGCTTGATCACGCCGCAGCAAACTTCCCTGCCGGGCGTCAGGCGGGCGACCGGGTGCAGAGCCTATAGCCGCCCCGCCTGCGCCGGTCATGGAAAAACGTGGGCGGCGTCGGTCAGGCGGGCACGGCCAGCGGCAGGCCGCAGATTTGCGCTGCTTCGTCAAAGCGTGCCAGCACCGTATCGATCTGATCATCGCGGTGCAGTGCGCAGATCGAACAGCGCAGCAGGAACACACCCGCTGGTGTCGCCGGCGGCCGGCTCATGTTCACATAGACGCCCAGTTCGATCAGCGTGGACCACATGCGCGCCGTGGTTTCCTGATCGGGCATCAGCACGGAGACGATGGCGCTTTCCGGCGTTTCAGTGGCCAGTTTGAAACCGCGCATCTTCAGGCCGCCGTGCAGACGCCGCGTCGCGTCCCACAGCCGGGCACGCTTGTCGTGCGCGGTCATCAGCTTGCGGATGGAGGTGGCGGCGCAGGCAACCACGGCGGGCGGCAGCGACGCCGTGAACGTGTAGGGCCGGCAGACCAGGCGCAGGATTTCGAATTTGGGGTGGTTGGACACGCAAAAGCCGCCAACAGTGCCCACGGATTTGGAAAAGGTGCCGACCACGAAATCGACATCGTCGGCAACGCCGGCTTCCTCATAGACGCCGCGGCCATGCTCGCCGAAAAAGCCCATGCCGTGCGCTTCATCAACCAGCACCATGCAGCCATGTGCCTTGGCGATGGCGACCAGTTCCGGCAGCGGCGCGATGTCGCCGAGCATCGAATAGACGCCTTCCAGCACGACCAGCTTGCCGGCCTCCGGCGGCAGGCGCTTCAGCCGCTTTTCCAGATCGACCGCGTCATTGTGGCGGAACCGCACGATATCGGCATTGGACATCTTGCAGCCGTCATAGATGCTGGCGTGGCTGTCGGCATCGAGTATGATGAAATCGCCCTTGCCGGCCAGCGTGGAGACCATGCCGAGATTGGCCTGATAGCCGGTGGAGAACACCATGGCGTGGGACATGCCATAGAAGTCCTTCAGCGCGTCTTCGCATAACTTGTGCGTCTGATACGTGCCGTTCAGCACACGGCTGCCGGTGGTGCCGGCGCCGAAATCGCGCAAGGCGACATGCCCGGCGGCGATCACATCGGGATCGAACGTCATCCCCATGTAATTGTAGGTGCCCAGCAGGATGGTATGCCGGCCCTTGATGATGGCCTCGGTGGGAGACAGCACCTGCTCCATCACGATGCCGAACGGGTCGCGGACGCCGGTGGCCAGCAGGCCGGCATGCTCGGCGATCAACGGATCATATTTTGCCAACAGATCGATCATGATCAGCCCTTCTTCACAACCAGGCCGTGCACCGCATCTGCAACCTGCCCGATGGTTTCCAGATCGGGCAGCATGTTCAACGGGATCATGATGTCCCATTCGTCTTCCATGCTGGCGACCAGATCCATTACCGTCAGGGAATCCATTTCCATGTCGCCGGCAAAGCTGGTGGATTCGGCCAGGGCGATCTTCTTGGCGTTCAAGGGCTCGATCAATTCGATGATGCGGGCATAAACGCTGGCGCGGTCGGTCATAAGGGCTCCGTGTTGGTTGCCGCCCTATTGCACCACTGTGTGGCCAAATGGGGGCAATCCGGGCCCGCAGGCCACACACGTCAATCGCTGCAATCAATCCGTCATGATAATGCTATTATTGGAACCATGAACGACGCGTTGCCGAAGCCCCATGGTCACTCCATCTATCTGCTGCGCACGATGCAGCAGCAGCACACGTCACTGTCGGCCATGGCTGACCAGAAGGCCAACATGCTGCTGGGCGTGTGCTCGGTGATGCTGGCGCTGGTGGTGCGCAACGGCACGCTGGTCAATCTGCAGCCGCCCATGCTGATCCTCTCGGTCTCGGCCTTCCTCGCCGCCCTGTGCTGCATGCTGGCCGTGGTGCCGGCCTTCGGTCGCTCACCAACCAAGATCGTGGCGCCTGGCTTCGAACCCAACATGCTGTTTTTCGGTGTCTTTGCCGAATTGTCGGAAATGGAATTCCAGGCGCAGATGCGCACGATCATGGGCGATGACGAATCAATCTATCAGGCCATGCTGCGCGATGTGCATCAGCAGGGGCTGGTGCTGAAGACAAAGAAATATCGGTTCCTCGGCTACGCCTACCGGATTTTCATCCTGGGGATCGTGCTGACGCTGGCCGCGTTGCTGATCGAGTTTGCAACCTAGGCCGTAAACTGCCCCTGGCTGCGGGCATGGGCGATGGTCGCCGCCAGCCCGTCGGGTGCGTCGATCTGCGGCACCCAGCGGCCGGCAAGCCGGGCATTGCCGCCGCGCGCCACCCAGTCCGGATGCGCCAGGTAACGCGCCCGGTCACGGCTGAGCTTGGGCAGGCGCCCCTGCAGCCTGGCCACCAGCGTTGCCACAACGGCGCCGGCCATCAGCACAGACGGCGCAATTGGCAGCGTCCACACACGGCGTCCCAATGCCGCCGCGATCAATCCGGCAAATTCCTTGTGGCTGTACCCGCCGCGATCTCCCATGCCGTCATCCAGCTCCAGGATCTGGTGCACCGGACCGCCCCCGGCCAGCGCCAGCAACGCCCGCGCCAGATCATCGACGTGGATCAGGCTGATCCGCGCGTCCGGCCCACCGGGGGCCAGTCCCAACCCCCAGGCGGCGGCCTGGAAAATCTCCAGCATCTCGGTATCACCCGGCCCATAGACGCCGGGCGGGCGCACGATCACCCAATCCAGCCCACTCGCCATCACCCGTGCATCGCCTTCCGCTTTCGAAGCACCATAAAGCGACAGACCGGGTTCTCGCGCTGCCAGGCTGGAGACCTGCACAAATCGCGTCACGCCCGCGCCCGTTGCGGCCGCCAGCACATTGCCGGTGCCGCTGACATTGCCTGACCGGAACCCGGCCGCATCGGCCGCATTCACCACGCCGGCAATGTGGATCACCGCGGATGCGCCTGCACACAGACGGGCCAACGCCGCGCCATCGTCCAGATCGCCGACCACCCATTCAATGCCGGCCTGCGCGGCGCGCGGCCGGCGGGTGAGCGCGCGCACGGGCTGCCCGGCGAGCGCCGCCACGCGACTGCCGACGAACCCGGTGGCACCGGTGATGGCGATCAATTCCCCTGCGGCGCGTCGCGGGGGGGCGGGCTGGTTCAAGCCGCGACCTCGAAGGGCTGAATTTCGCCCGACAGATATTGCAACCGCGCCTTCGAGCGGGACAGCTTGCCCGAAGAGGTGCGTGGCAGTGTGCGCGGCGGCACCAGTTCCACCACGCAGCTCATGCCGGTGATTGCCTTCACCTTGGTGCGGATCGCGTCGCGCAGCTTGAGGCGCTCGTCATTGTCGCTGGTGCGGCACTGCACCAGCACGGCCGGAGCCTCTTCACCCGACGGCGTGGTGATCGAAAAGGCGGCGATGTCGCCGGCCTTGAAGCCGGGCAATTGCTCGATCGCCCACTCGATATCCTGTGGCCAGTGATTCTTGCCGTTGATGATGATCATGTCCTTGGCGCGGCCGACGATGTAGAGCGAGCCGTCCTTCAGATAAGCCATGTCGCCGGTGTCCAGCCAACCATCGGGCGAGAGCGCTGCCGCCGTGGCTTCGGGATCGCGGAAATAGCCGGCCATCACGCCCAGGCCGCGCACGAACACCCGGCCGATCTTGCGTTCGGGCAGCAATTGGCCCTGTTCGCAGCGCACTTCGATGGTCAGGCCGGGCATGGCCTTGCCGCAATTGACGATGGCGCGATACCGGGTGGGCAAGCGATGATCGGCGCGCGGTTCCGTGGCGCCCGACAGGGTGCGCTCGTCGATCAGGTCGCACTGAATGCCTTCGCCCACCGGCATGATGGTGACCGCCAGCGTGGCTTCTGCCAGACCATAGCTGGGCAGGAAGGCCGATGCCTTGAACCCGGCCGGCGCGAAGATGTCGACAAAGGCCTGCATCACTTCAGGGCGGATCATGTCGGCCCCGTTGCCGGCCAGCCGCCAGCGCGACAGGTCATAGCGTTCAGCGACCGGAATCGACGGCGAAATGCGGCGGGCGCAGATGTCGTAGCCAAAGGTGGGGGAATAGCTGAGCGTTGCATCCTTGTTGCGGCTGATCAGCGTGAGCCACGACAGCGGCCGGCGGGCGAAATCTTCGGTGGCGAGGAAATCCACCGACATCTGGTTGGCCAGCGGCGACAGCACGCAGCCCACCAGGCCCATGTCGTGATACCAGGGCAGCCAGCTCACGCCGCGATCACCTTCGCCCACCTTCATCATGATGCCATGGCCAGCCAGATTGGCGAGCAGGGCTTCGTGGGTGACGGCAACGCCGTGCGGGAAGCGGGTGGAACCCGACGAATATTGCAGATAGGCGATATCGCCCGGATTGGCCTGCGGCAGCGCCACCACCGGGGCATCGCCCTGAAACCGGATCGACCAATCGTGCGCGGCGCAAAGGCCGGCAGCGGATTCGGCCACCATCGGGTACAGGCCGGATGGCGACAGCACCATCACCGGATCGCAGCTGGTCAATTGCACGCGGATCTGGCCAACATAAGCCTCACGCCCGCCAAAGCTGGTAGGCAGTGGCAGCGGCACTGGCAAGGCGCCGGCACACACGGCGCCGAAAAAAGCCGCTATGAAATCAGCACCGGTTTCGGCGATCAGGGCGATGCGGTCCCCCGGCTGTACGCCCTCGGCAATGAAGTGCATGGCATGGCGGCGGGCATCGGCGGCCAGTTCGGAATAGGGGTAAACGCGCACCAGATCGGCGCGGGCATCATGGAAGTTGAAGCCTTTCAGCCCCTGGGCGGCATAATCCAATGCCTCCACCAGCGTGCCGAAATCGGCGTTGCGCATCGGCCGGCCATCATCGGTTGGGGTGGAGCGCAGCGCGCCTTGCGGTGCTGTTTCAGCCATGATTTTCTCCCTTCCACTCTGCCTGAAGCGACCCGTCTGGCAGAGGACGGCAAATTTCTACACTATGGCTGTTGCACAACGGGGCGTTCAAATTCCGGCCCGAAAGTGGCAGGAACGTGGCATGCAGGGTGAAAGTGACAGCAGCAGGCCACCAAAGCCGGCGAAAGCGCGGGTACGGCACGAGCCGCCGCCGCTCGATCAGGCCCGCCTGAACGATCTCGCGCTGGGCTATGCGGCGCGCTTTGCCACCACGCGGGCCAAGCTGGCGCGCTATCTGGCGCGCAAGCTGAAGGCGCGCGGCTGGGCCGGATCAGAACCGGCCGATGTTGCGGCGCTGATCGATCGGCTGGCTGCGCTGGGCTATGTGGATGATGCGGCCTTCGCGGCGATGAAGGGCCGCGCCATGGCGGCGCGCGGGCTGGGGTCGCGGCGCGTAGCCGAAGCGCTTGCGGCGGCCGGGGTGGCGCCCGATGATCGTGGTGACGGGCCTGATGCACCGCAGGCGCTGGAAATTGCGGTCGCCTTCGCGCGGCGCAAGCGGTTGGGCCCCTTTGCCCGCACCGTCAGTGATGATCAGAAACTGCGCCAGAAGGCGCTGGCGGCGATGCTGCGCGCCGGCCACAGCCTTGATGTGGCCCGGCGCGTGCTCGCCGCCGGGTCCGTGGCAGCCGCCGAAGCCCTCAGCGTGGATGAGCCAGGCTGAACAATGGCCTCAATGCAGTTGTCGACGGTCGCCCGTTGACCAACTGATCACCAGGCCCAGCGCCTGGCCCATGATTTCGCCAGAGAGGGCGAACTGGCGGGGTCGAGGGTCGCCTTGATCTTCCAGCGCCAGATGCAGGCGCGGCTGCGCTGCAACAATTGCCGCGATCACCAGCAGCGCCATGCCAAGCTGCGCTGTCCACCCGTTCACCATCGCCCCGCTCCCGGTCGTCTTTCGCCCGAATTGCCCCGATCGTTGCGGCCACACCCGTCCAAGCGTGCGACCGCAACCACCGATCCTATGCCGGCCATATTCTGAGCGACGCATGAACGGGGCTGAGGGCCGCCCCGGAAACTGCACTTAGGAATGATTTGCAATATTGATTGGCGGGACGCCGATTGCTAAGGAGATTGCGAATGATTTGCAGTAAGGAAATCTGGCGTGCAGGTGACATATGCTGGTTCGGCAAAAACCGCCCTGTTCACAAGGCGCTTGCGTCGCTTGGCTTTGGCCGGTGCCACGGTGCTCGCTGCACCCGTCTGTGCGGCCGCGCCAGTCGCATCCCTGGTGATCGCATCGGCCGCCGATACCGCCGATGCGATTGCTCCCGATGCCGAAATCATCGTGGTAGGGGATGCGATCCGCGCCGGCCGCATCGCCGGCTCCACCGCGCTGGTCAGTGAAACCGATCTTCAGCGCAGCCGGGTGTTCACCGTCAACGACGCCCTGCGCCAGGTCGCCGGCGTGTTTCCACGCGATGAAGAAGGCGCCGGTGCCCGGCCGAACATCGGCATCCGTGGCCTCAATCCGGTGCGGTCCACGAAGGTGTTGCTGCTGGAAGACGGTATTCCGCTCGGCTTCGCACCCTATGGCGACAATGCAAGTTACTACCACCCGCCCATCGAGCGGTTCCGTCGCATCGAAGTGTTGAAGGGTGCCGCCCAGGTCCGGTTCGGGCCGCAGACGATCGGCGGGGTGATCAACTATATCACCCCCGACGCGCCGGACGCCTTCACCGCGCGCGTCACCGGCAGTGTCGGCAATCGCGATACAGCGAATGTGGACGCGATTGTCGGCGGCCGCGCGCTCGGTGGCGGCCTGCTGCTGCATGTCAACCACAAGCAGACCGACGGCAACCGCGACAACCAGCACCTGCGCTTCACCGACATCTTCCTGAAAGGCAGCTGGGAATTGGGCGCCGATCATGGCCTGACGCTGAAGCTCTCGCGATTCCGCGAAGACAGCCAAGTCAGCTATTCCGGCCTGACCCGCGCCGAATTTGCCGCCGATCCGCGCGGCAATGCGTTCGTGAACGATGATTTCCAGGCCGCGCGCCTGAATGCCACGCTGTCACACCGCTGGCGATTGGCCGACGCCGCGACATTGAAGACCACAGCCTATTATCATCACTTCACCCGCGACTGGTGGCGGCAATCGTCGAACAGCGGCCAGCGCCCCAACGATTCCAGCGACCCGGCCTGCGGCGGCCTTGCCAATCTGGCCACGACCTGCGGCAACGAAGGCCGGCTGCGCGATTACGATACATGGGGCGTGGAAAGCCGGGTCAGCCTCGATCACGACCTGCTTGGTCTGGGCATTGGCGGCGAAACCGAATTCGGGATGCGGTTCCACGAGGAGCGTCAGCGCCGGCGCCAATGGAATGGCGACACGCCCACGGCCCGCACGCCCGGCATCGGCGTCAACGGCGGCGTGCGCGAGAACAATGAACGCGACGCATCGGCCTTCTCGGCGTTCGTGCAGTCGCGGCTGGAATTCGGCCCGGTGGCCATCATTCC
>Ga0164295_10001631_pt1 | contig 18656 bp, 22 predicted proteins | sample GEODES006metaG_FD_111798 | JGI IMG/M metagenome (GOLD analysis project Ga0164295, IMG submission 111798) | Oligotrophic lake water microbial communities from Sparkling Lake, Wisconsin, USA - GEODES006 metaG | ecosystem: Environmental > Aquatic > Freshwater > Lake | place: USA: Sparkling Lake... | reverse complement strand
TGTCTATCGTGTATGAATGCGAACATGTAATCAAAAAAGAAAAGGTTGTCGTCAAAGTAGAGAAACAGAAAAAGTTATTACAGAAAGAAGCCGAGCTCTATCTCTATTTAAAATCTTCCAAATCACGAGTACGTATTCCCAATTTAAAGGGAATGGGAACGCACGAAGATTCTAGTTATTTGGTACTCACCCATCTGAAAGAAAACCTCTTCACTTACTCCGGGAAGATTCCTTACCTTATTTTTTTCAAGGAGCTTTATTATTTGCATGAAGTAAATATATTACACCGAGACATCAAGCCTCAAAATTTCTTGATTGGATTCAAAAACGAATTATTCATGATAGACTTTGGACTTGCATGTGTTCAAACACACAAGCCCATGAAATCGTTTATTGGAAACAAACGATATGCAAGCTTTGTATGTTTTGAAACAGAATATATTTATCAATTCAAAGACGATGTCATTTCTCTTATTTATATGTTATTAGATTTAACATTTGGTTATTTGCCCTGGGACAAAGAAGAAAAACCACGTAAAGAATATAATATGAGTCAATACTATCCTAGTCATGTTTTATTAAATCTATATGAGATTTGTCTCGGAGAGTTTTCCTATCATGACTTGTTTCAAAGTCTAAGTAGAGGAGTAGATGGTAGTCAAACGGAGAGTGAAAGAAAAGTCGCTGCGATTTAAGTCTACTAATCTAGAGAATTCATCCACGAGTCTAATGTGTATTTTGGTAATATTCACAGGACCATAATAATAACGTGGTTCTGCATATACGCTGTAATCGTTCTGAGATTGAATACTGAAAGCGGGTGCCTTTAATGAAATACGAGCCATAATGTTGTCAGGTAACAACCCGTAACTAGATGTACTAATAAAGTTCACGTTGTTACTTTTGTTGAAATCGTCCACAATCAAAAAAAGATAACGTGGTCCTAATACATTCAAGATAGAATCACTGACATGATAGAGAACCGTTCCATTTTCTTTTCCATAATATCCTTCTCTAAATCCAAGCATCCATCCAAATCGTTGGTCTATAGGAACTACGCTTTTTGTGTAATAAAGACGTTTTAGGGCTGGTTCTAAAATACGAGTAGAATTCGTGAAATTAGGTATCGCAGGAGCTTCAAAATTTAAATCTACTTTGACTATTTCTTGTGTCAAGTTTAGTGAAATGTCTGTTCCTGCGAATATACCCATAGATACTTTGCCTGTACCATTACCAACACCACCTAAGTTATTGTAATTCAAATCAAAAGACATGGAAAGAGGTAATGGGTCAAATAAATATCCTTCAATATCGCTTGTACTCGTAGTTTTAAAGGTGGTATTGATATAGGTCACCAAATTATCAAAATAATAGTTACCTTCTTTTATCCACATATAAAACAAGTTCGGCGTATTTGTCTCTAACTGCGCTTGAGTATAGGTTGCATACCAAAAATAGTTATTCAATTTTGCAGGTGTAATTGGATAAAACGTAGAAGGTAACTCTAAATCACATAACTTTACCTCAATGACATTATTGACAGAATAGGGTAAATCTATCAAATAATCGGTAGCAGAAGTTGCAGCATAGTTTTTACGAAACCGACTGTCAATGTTCAATAACTTTGTCACGGTTTTACGATTGATTGGATTTCCAGAACCACTGTTACTATCGTATAAAGAATCACTACCCGCCGCAGATTTCATTTTCGTAAGTGGATTGTACGATTTATCATAACTGAGTAATAGCTGTTGAGTAGACGTCAAGGAACCTTCGTCTTTATTCCCAAGTAATTCCGCCTTTACGTCCTTAAAAAAATCAGCAATACCGTGACGGTTTGCCTTTGTAAATTGGTCTATGTATTTATCGGTTCTTTGTGTGATAAGGTTTTTAATAGAGACAAGGTCACTGGTTTCTGTGATTTTAATGTCTAACAATGAAAAAAGTTCTTCCAATTTATAGGTACTAATATCTGTATTAAATTTCAAATCTTCCATATATATAATTGTATAATGCTTTTTTATATAAAAAAGATTTCATAATCTATTTCAATGAATTACCCCGAAAAAATAAAAGAAAAAATAAACAACTTGTTAAAACACACGTCCCAACAAGATAATCAACAACTCTATTTACAACTTTGTCATTATGAGTCTGCAACCAATATTCAATCTATTGTACAAAGTTTTTTTTCAGAACACACTCTTTATTATATTCAAACAAGTGATTTGTATGTTTTTTATAAGAGACATCAGTATACGGTATTGACAGAGAATGATATTCTTCATTTGATATTTAACAACCTTAACATCTATCCTCTACATACTGCATTGAAACAACAGATAAAACAAAAAATCCATAAAAAAATAAAAGAAACCAGTATTTTCAATACCATCCCAGATTCCATCACGTTACAAAATGTGATTTCTTTTCTACATCCTTTGTTGTTTTCTACCAAAAATGGGTCTAAATATTTTATGACGATTTTAGGTGATATTATTATGAAAAAAACAAATTTGTATTATTTTTTAGACCATTCCATGAAACCGTTTATTCAAATATTACAGAAAACCATTTCCGTGTATTTTTGTTCCAATCAGCTTGCTCAATTTAAGTTTAAATTTTGTGAACATCCTCCTGCATTGTCTCGTCTCATCAAAACGACTCATGTCAATATCAATTATTTAAAATGCGACGAACCTTTTTATGTAAACTTGATTTGTTGTTCCATACATTATTCCAACCGGTTTAATAATGGAGACTCTTTCCTAGAAGATGTTACCAATCAGTCCTTGAGACAAGAAGTCCTTTGGATAAAAGAAACTAAACGTGAGGATGTTCTTGCAGATTTTATAGAAACCTATATTCAACCAAGTGAATATTCTATTCATGAAAATGACATGATATTCCTATGGAAACAATATCTCAAACAAAAAAATTGCATTCATCTGCTCCATAAAAATATACAAGATGACTTGTCCAAAGTCATCGCTTATAATCGTCCTTATTTTATAAACATTACCAGTATGAAATTGCCTTTCGTACAGAAATTTAATTCTTTTTGGCGAAAATACATGTATGAAGATACAACAGAGAAGTATTTAGAACTTACTGAAATCTTATCGTTATTCATTGAAATGTATCCGAAATACCATGACATGACAGAACAAAAAATAAAGGATATTCTTCAATATTATTATCCGGCACTTTTTATCTTAGAAAATAGGTATATCCATCACATGGGTTGTTTATTATGGAACAAAAAGGAAGAATTGAATATCTTTTTCAAAAATACACATCACGAAGAAGACTTATACCGAGCCTACACAGAATCTACGACGAAACGTAAAGTCAGTAAACAATATTTTACAATGTATCAGGAATCTGTATGAAACACTTGGACTCTTTCGTAGATGCAGCGGATTTACCTTTTGCAGGTTTTTTGAAAGGAATAACATGTCTATCTTCTAAATAACACATCATATTTTCATATTCTTGAACCACATAGGCTTTGCTAAGATAATATTTCTTTCGTTTTTGGTATTGACTTTCAAAGACATTTGTCTCATCAACAAAATCAATGACCACGGGTTTATGGTCTTTGCTCCGAAGAATACGACCCACGCTTTGACAGACATCGGATTTGGGGGTCGCCAAATAAAGGGTGGTCAATGTCTTAATGTCTAGACCTTCCGAAGCCATGGCGTAGGTACCCAAGATAATCCGTTTGGATTCACTCTCCTTGAGATGTTCCTCTTTCATGCCTCCCAAGTAATATCCCACACTAGGTTCAAACTGTGAAATCTTTTCATATAAATCATGTATCATACATTTGGTATGAGACAAAATCATGATTTGCTGGTTGGGTTGAAGTTCAAGTTCTCGTTTCAATACTCTTACCATTTGTTCATTTCTATCTTTGTCGTTTAATTTAGAAATGAGACACGAATAAAGAGGTTGTCCTTTGAAATCAGTCTTTACATGTTCAAATAGGTCTTCATTTTGAAAATGAATACTCTTGATGAGGACTTCTGTTTCAATGTCCGACTTTTCTTTGTGTACTACCGGACCAATAAAATACTTAAATACCTTGCTAAGACCATCTTTCCGTGTCATCGTCCCACTCAATCCTAAATTATAAGGTGTCACAATTTGAATCATGACATTAGAAAATACTTCTGCACTCAAATGATGACATTCATCAAAGACACATAGTCCAAATGTCTCCCATAATTCAGAAGGATAAGGTTTGTTAGACAAGGATTGAAGCATGCCCAATACAATGTCTTTCCCTTCCGCGTCAATTACATCCCCTTGTATTCTACCCACTTTTGCATTAGGAAGAAAAGTTTGAATGCGTTCTATCCATTGATTCATAAGAAACGTCTTGTGCACAATAACAAGCGTTTTCTTTTTGAGTTGACTGATAATATGTAAAGCCATGACGGTTTTCCCCTTTCCGGGTTCTACATCCAATAATCCACCGCCATGTTCTTTTGCAGCCTTTGTAAATTTAAGCGTAATATCCTTTTGATAATCAAACAACTTACCTTGAAAGGTTACATCAATATCTTTTCCACGAGACACCTTAGATTCAACTTCACCGAACTCTTCTACACCATAATAACGAGGAATGTAAATCTTTGTTTCAGATTCACGGTAAATAGGATAAGACACCTCGTTGTTATGAGTGGAATAGGGTTTTACGGTCAAATCTTGACGTATTTTTTTGAGTTGTAGGGAAGAAAGTTCAGATTTGAACAGAGTATATCCTTTTTTTCCAAGATAACTCATTACAATTATATTAAATTATACTCTTTATATTTTTCTATAGATATATAATAATGCAAATAACAACTGTCATGATGTTTGAGAATATACTTGGTCTAATCTTAGCAGTATTCATCATTTTTAAGATATTGCCGAATACATCCGTGTCAAGGGAACTGAACAATCCTGTATACGTAATCCTTTTTTTGGTTTTTTTGGTGGTTCTCTTTCTTACCTTAAATCCAATCGTAGGTATACTTTTCCTTATTTATGGGTATCAACTGTTGATGAATGGTCGCAGCGACCCTACGTATAAACGAAACGAAGAAATACGTAAAATGAACCCAACGCAAAAAGCGCTTGAATTAGAGGAAGCCATTATTGAAAGTTCTAATTTCACCCGTATCAAAAACAAAGACGAAGACCAAGAAACCCGTGTAAAACCAATCTTAGAAAAGGTCAAGGTTTAATAGTTAAGGTCTCGCTTTAACAGGGACAGACCCATTTAAACTCGTGGGTATTGGAATAGGGAATGGAAGGGCCGGCATTTTTAGACCAGTTGCAAAAATATAGATATAATAAATACCATACACGATGAGCGTAAGAATCACAAAATAAGCAATGTAGAATATAAACTGTTTAAATTTGCTTGTGTATTTGGGGTCCACTTTTAGATATTTTTTTTTATTCTGCTCCAATAAATCTACGGGCACACAGTCAATATAAATATTATCTTCAAAATCATTTGTCATACTGGAATGTTCTTTCGCAACGGTAGATGATTTGTAATTCATAATTTGAGCAAGAGACGAATACTCGTCTGTATTCGCAGGAACTTTCAAGGCGGATGTATACCCCAGAGAAGTTTCGTTAAAATAGACATTATGGTATACCGTTCCATTGTTGTCGCTGTGTTTAAAATACGTATAAAGGTCTTTCTCCAACGAGGCTGATGGTATATACGCATTCAAGTCTAAACCGTTCTCAATTCTTGTATTTGGAACTGTACTCATGATAGCGGTTTCTAAGTTAATAAATAAATTATTGGTGTCAGCAGTCTCTTTCATAGGTAAATATATCATGAGTCGTTCCTTGTTCACGTGTTCAACAGAATAACCTTCTATGACAAAGGCTTTGGCTGTGACTACATCTTTTTCATGCGGATATAGGTCTGTAATGTAACAGTTATTTAAAGTAAAGAGTACAGTATTCGCATCTATGGATATAGAAATACTAGGGTTAGACGTTTTTCCTTCTAAATTTAATTTTAAAGCCTTAATCTTATAGTCTTGTACATACGGCAACTGACTGTTGAGCGCCTCAACGGATAGAATCTTTTCAAAGCTATAAGATAAATGCAAAGAACTATTCTTCACAATATCTGTTTTACCAAAAGATACGGGAAGATTTGACATAATACATATTCATCATACTATTTTTTTATGATTCCTATTTAATGAGTCGGGCAGATTATTATTTTATGACAAATCTACATTTAATGTTTGACAAAAATACATTGAACCTCCTAAGTGAACGAGAGGGTTCTACTTTATATGGAGCCTACGAACAAAAAGTTTGGGTTGAAAAAGAACATATAAAGCCTGAAGCTACAGATGCAGTAGACGAAGAAACGTCGCGTATAAATACACTGATAAATATGCTATACCAGTTATTCAAACGATTTGGAGGTGGAGGTGGAGATATGTCTATAGAAAGATTGAAAGATATCCTACGTGGAAAGGTAAAACAGATTAAGCCTCGTTTTTAGAGAAAGTAGAGGATATTTTGTTTATATTATTGATAATTTTATTAATTTCAGTTATATCAATACTATTCAGCATCGTCAGTGAGGATAAGACTTCAGGACTCACTGTTTTTACTTTATCAAAAATCTTTTGAAGTTTCTCCGTTTGTTCGTCTACATCTTCTAATACGGTTCCTTCTGTAGGGTCTTCTGTACTAGCACTACTCGTACTCGTAGTTTTACTCGCAGTAGCACTAGTAGCACTAACAGTACTCGTACTTGTATCCGTATCTTCTATAGTTTGCATGGTATTTTCTACCTCTTCATTTTCATATATATCTACTCCCGATATATCTACACCAGATATGTCGTCAAACGTAACAGACTTACTAAATCCTTCTTTGTATGCTTTCGTTGTTTTGCGTTGTATGATGTGCAATAAATCCACAAATACGAGAGTGATAGCTAATACCACAATCATGTTTGGAATAACTAAATAGACAAATATGGCTGCTAAGCAGAAAATAAAGACACTCTGAAAATCTTTCAACATCATAAAATAACCTAAATGAACAAGCGTAGTAAAAAACAAAAAATATAACAGAGGCACGCTTTCAAGAACACAATTCATAGAGGATTTCCTTTTCATTATATAAATACAATACAATAAAAAAACAGACTCACAATATGTCTTAAGTACTATTCTCAAAAAGTCGTATTGTATTTATTATCGTTGATGACACTGTTGTAAACCGTATCGTATTTTTTTGCACCTAGTCCCATTTCTTTCACTTTTGACATCTCCGTCATAGCTGTACTCATACCCGGTGATGTAATAAACGTATTCTCAGAAAGAGTATTTGCATACACACTTTTATAATTGTTCGGTTTAGTAGTCGTAACAGGAACAGGTGTGGAAGAGGTCGTGGGAGCCAACGTAATATAATGATTCGTGGAAAGCACGCTATCATACATATCCATGTATTTCACTTCTAATGGTTTTAATGTGATAAATGGAGAAGCAGTCGCAACGGGAGACAAAGACGCATCCGTTAACATCGCTACATCATGTAAATCACATAGATTCAATGACCCACTAAACGATTCACGATTATTCGTAAAAAACAAACTGTCTACAATGACCATTGTAACTATCACAATCATAAAGAATATACCTGGAAATAAATAAAAAGAACATTGTTTGAGAGCAAATTTCTTTTTCATTATACACATAGAAAATATATTAGGCTTATCCTAAAATAAAATTGACGGAGATTCTATAAGTAATTGTCATGCATAAATTGTCATGGAGATTGCAATTGCTGAGCCCTATTTCTACCTGACGCATGGAGGTGAGCGAAGTATTCCACACTACATGGTAGTGTATAGCTACAGTGTGGATGAATTCTATGACAATAGTTGGCAAGATGAATACAAAGTCGCCTTTAGACATATCCGACGGGAAGCACATCGCCTTCCACATGACGTGATCCGAAACTACAAGTACCATTTAGACAAACATGTCCAATTACAACTGGTTGAAATCTATGAAGATTCTAGACAGAGACAATTGTGTGTTTTGCATACCTATAAGTTAAATATATTCAAACGTTTATGGCGAAAGCGACGGGCATTGAGACGTCAGCTATAAAGTTTCAAAAGTTCCATCTGTTTTTTTATTTCTTGTATTTCACCCTCCTCTGTAAGGGTTTCACACAAGGACTCCAAATACTTCTGTAAAATTTCTATTTTATCACATCCGTATTTTTTGTAATAATTTTGAAGATTCTTTAGACACTTTTTACGTTCTTCTTCTAAACACATTTCTATTTCTTCTGAATCCATGTCTATATAATTCTCATTAAATATTTATATAAAAATATAGACGTATAATACGTAGAATGTCCAAGACGAATCAGGAACCGCTTCTCCAAGAGGATAACAGATACGTGATGTTTCCAGTGTCAGACCAGACCATATGGAAAATGTACAAAAAACAGATAGACTGTTTTTGGAGACCTGAGGAAATTGATACGTCTAAGGACATGACTCATTGGGATAAAATGACAACCGATGAACGATATTATATCAAAATGATTCTTGCTTTTTTTGCAGCAAGTGATGGAATTGTTTTGGAAAATTTAGGAGTTCGTTTTATGAACGAAGTTCAGTTGCCCGAAGCCAAAGCCTTTTATGGGTTTCAAATCGCCATGGAAAATATTCATTCAGAGACCTACAGTATTTTAATAGACAGTTACATCAAAGACAACGAAGAAAAAGACAAATTGTTTAACGCCATTACAAACTTCCCATGCATTGAGAAAAAGGCGAAGTGGGCTCTCAAATGGATTCAGGACAAGCGAAGTTCTTTTGCATCACGACTCATTGCATTCGCCTGCGTAGAGGGTATCTTTTTTTCAGGAGCCTTTTGTTCCATTTATTGGTTAAAGAAGCGCGGACTCATGCCTGGACTTACCTTTTCCAATGAACTTATCTCTCGGGATGAAGCTTTGCATACCGAGTTTGCAGTGTATTTATACAATAAGTTAGAGAAGAAATTGTCTCGTAAAAAAATACAAGAAATCATTCAGTCAGCGGTGACAATTGAGAAAGAGTTTATTACCGAAGCCTTGCCGTGCAGGCTCATCGGAATGAATTCCGATTTGATGAATCAATATATTGAATTTGTAGCAGATAGATTGTCTCTGCAACTAGGCTGTGACGAAATTTACCACGCCAAAAACCCGTTTGATTTCATGGAAATGATTAGCTTGGAACAAAAGACCAATTTCTTTGAATCCCGTGTCTCGGAATACTCGCTTGCCGAAAAGTCAGGCAGGGAGGATGCATTTGAATCAGATTGTGTTGAATTTTAATCTATACATTCTATAGATGTGTGATGTGTTCGCAAAGACATTTATAGAATGTATGAAAAAACCAATCTATCAAATCAAAGAAAAAGACAAAGACAAATGTAAAAAAGAATTTGAAAGATGGGATGTATGTTACCAACAGATGTATCCTTCATTCAAACTGAACGAACTTACGGAAGAAGCTATCAAGAGTAAGAACTTCACTATAAATAGTTTGTAACGTAGGTGATGGGGTAAATCATGGATTTTAATTATATTGTATATAATAATATGTCGGTAATGATAAAAGGAATAGACATGGTAACTATGATTGCAGATGGTAGCTATGAGACAACAAGAACCATCAATTCTATTTCAGGATTACCTTCCGGAAAAGATATGGAAATAGAATGGACCACACCAAGCCCATTTGGGATTCTTGATAAAGATGGAATTGATATTTGTATGTACTATACTGCTTATTATATAGATTACAATATGAATAATTCTGAGGATAGACGAGTAACGATTCCTTCTGGAGTAAAAAAAATAAAAATAGTGGGGATTACTGGAGGAACAAGTGGGTCAGGTATAATAAATAAAAGTCTAATACTTTTAAGCGAGGAGGAGGAAAAAAATTATAAAGAAAAATGGGTCCAGGGTTCTACTGTAAATGGGGTATTTAAAAGTTCACTCAACATGCCTGTTGTCCGGGAACAAAGTGATACCCCCCGATATTATGTTATGAACAAAACCAGGTTTCCAATAAATCGTTATGCATATCTTCCTGTTACAGATGGTGAAGATGGAAGAAACGGAGAAATAATGTATAAAGAAATAGAACTGGACCCAGAGTTTATCACAATTATAGATTTAAGTTATACTGGCGAATCCAAATACAAATATATTCAGTCATGGAATGATAGAGAAGGATACACAACGAATACAGGTTATGATATTGTACTAAAGTCCGTTAGAAATAACGTAGACAAATATATAACAGACCCGATTCTTCACGGCATAACTATGACAGTTCAAACATATGAAAAAAATAGTAAGGGACAAATAAACAACCAGAAAAGGGTATCTTATCTACAAATACAAAAGGATTGGGAAAAGTCTGAAGGTCTTGATGAGCAAGTTCCGTCCATAATAGAATCTATAAAAACTACAGATGCTATAAGGGGAAGAGGGGTTGGAGGCAAAGGAGCAAAATTTATTGGACCAGAACCAAAAAATTATACAGAGATTACTGCAGGTACAGCTGGAAATGTACGTGTATATTTTTTTTGGTAATACATCCAATTAATATATATAGAATGATAATTATATAAAAAATTAAAAAGAATGTCTCTAATGACCGTCAACGTAGACAACCATGTATTGTTGATTAAAACGGTTCAGATTGCACCATTTCGTACACTAATTACGGCATTGAAAGATATCTTGATTGAGTCCAACATAACCTTCCAAAAGGATGGTATGCGAATTATCAACATGGACAAGTCCCATACCATCTTGGTTCATTTACATTTGTTGAGTGAAAATTTTGAATTTTACGAATGTAATCGTGAAAAAATTATTGTAGGGGTAAATATGTTTCATTTGTTCAAGCTGATTAGTACCATTGACACGGATGATACACTATCCATCTACATTGAAAAAGAAGATTACAACGACGGTATTGTTGAAAATCTCGTATTGAAATTTGAAAACAAACAAAAGGAACAATGCAAAATTCAAAAATTAAAGCTGATTGAGCCCGAACATGAAGAATTGGATATACCCGATGTCAAGTTTTCTTCTATCATCAATCTTCCTTCCAATGATTTCCAGAAAATCATTCGCGATTTGAATAACATTGCAGACAAGTTGGAGATTAAGTCGGTGAAAAATCAGCTCATCTTTAAATGTGTGGGGTCCTTTGCAAACGTAGAAATCATACGCAGCGAATCTGATGGGATGGGATTTATTCAAAAAAACAACAAGGTCATCCAAGGGGAATTTTCATTGAAGAACTTGAATTACTTCATCAAATGTACGAATCTATGTAATCAAATTGAAATGTACATGGAGAATGACTTGCCTCTTATCATCAAATACAATGTAGCCTCTCTAGGAGAAATCAAATTGGGACTCGCCCCCTTGCCCAGCACAAATTAAAGATAGACATAGACATAGGCATATGCATAGACATAGGCATATGCATAGACATAGGCATATGCATAGACATAGGCATAAAAAAATAATCGTTAAACACAATCAACCACTTCATCAAAATGATAAATCTTCTGTAGGAAAGAAAGAATGTCTCCTTCTACCGATATAGCAGGGTTCCATCCATAAGCCTCATACTGACTGGAAACACTTCCTAGATGCAATAGATAAGAGGTATAACTTTGGTTGTGCTGATTGACTTTGTAACTGTAGTAATCCAACAGAGATACGTCTGTACTCAGATTATGCTTTACGTGTTGAAGAAACCATACAGGTGGTGAAAAGGGATAACTGGGTGAATATTTAATCTTTAATTGAATCTCTATGTCATAGATTAAATATTCACGAATCTTCTCGTTCATTTCAATGGGTAGGTCAAACTCCAGAGACGGACAACTCTTTTTGTATTGTATACACAACACTATAAACTCGGGATGAACGGTTTTATCAATATGAACGGTTTCCAATCCTTTATGTAGTTGGTAAAACTGGGACATGTCTACTTTACCAAACTGTTGTTCAAAACGCTGAATACGATTTGACGCCATCTCACTATAGGTTAGAATACTTATTCAATGATGTGTCAATTTTATATTTATATTCATATTCATATTCATATTCATTCGTTTCCATGTTTCTTGAACAGACACCCCTTTTTATCCAAATCTTCAATGTCTACGAATACATTGTGGTTTAAAAAATCACAACTTTTCATCCAGATTTTAATAATACAAAATGATTTTTTTGGAGACAAGCTGATGCCCATGATATTGTCTGCAATCTTACTATTGGCTGTAGTTGTGAGTGTATTTCCCATCAATCTAAAAAATAAGGTTTTCCAAACTTTTTCAACATGTTTATTGTAAACCCGGAAAGAAAATCCGCCTCCTTCACGATTGGATTCATCTTCCCACATAGGTTTTACATTTTCTCGCATCACAAACAAGATAGTCTTTTTGATAATCTCAAAGGGAACTTCATTTATCATATGAATTGCATCATAGACGGTTTTGATTTCCATGATTTTATAATAACTTTCATAAGACCAGTCCGTTGTATTTTGTAAATGAATATAAAACCCCCATTTAGATGACAGTTTATATTCATTTATGGAGTCCATAATATAATATAAACAAACATTTTATATTTATTTTACTTCATATTGTTTTAAAGCAGGTTCTGGATTTGTACCAAAGACAAAATAGAGAAGAAATGTGGTATACGTATAGAAAATCAAAGGTAAAAAGACAATTATCCAACTTACGATTTCCATGCCTGAAACACACAAGAGTTCCAAGAACAATACAATCACAAAATAAGAAAGAAATTTCACAAGAGCCAGCGGGTAATTCTCTTCATAGAGTGCAAATATCACCTCAACCAACATAATCATGATAAACAATACAGCCGGTACACATAAAGTCTCAATATACATATATAAAGAGATGATATTTATTTATTGATGGAAGATAATCCGATTGAATCTATCATGAGACAAACCAATTATACGAGAGAAGAAGCCATTACGTCTCTAGAGAAAAACAAATCGGTAGAAGCGTGTATCAAAGAGTATTTGGGAGTACCCGCAAAGAAAGAAGAAGTTGTCTCGGTAAACCAGGGCATTTTTAAATCTATACGAGACTTTATAGATAAGCCATATACATCTTCCTCTTCGTCTGCGTCTTCATCTTCGTGTTAATTCTTTTATTTTTAGTGTAAACTGAAAATGACCATGACCGTGACTCTGACTCTGAACCTAAGTCTGAATCTCTATTTCTGTCTCTCTCACTATCGGGTTGATTTGACAATACTCTGGTAGAATAAACAGTTTGAATATCATTGTCTTGATACGGATTAAATCCACACTCAAAGTATAGAACATCTAACATGTCGTTTTTTTCATACACTACTTTCTGTAAGGTAGACAGTCCATCCAAGATGATGGTATTTTTGTACAACGAATCTATCTTCAAAGGAATTTCCTTTTTGATTCCATCTACAAGTTGCAAGATGTTACTGTCTCCATAGTCATAGTATTGGTCACGATTAATCGTAATACTTGCGGCTACAGCTCTGTCATAGATAACCGTATCTTCCCATCCCCAATTCCAAAAAGAAGGAAATCCATTGATTCTTTCAAAGTCAGAACCACGAATCGCAAAAATACCACCTAGACAACTCTTGAACCCATAATAATGTTTGATTTCATTCTTCTTTAATGAAAAATCCAACAAACCCTTTTTATACGGTAATGTATCTATGTCGTTGAAAACAAAGACAATATCCCGATAATAGGGGTACTTATCCTTTGCATAAAGAAATCCAATGTTCTTCATGGCGCCACGGTTAAACGGCAAGTCATTTTTTTGATGTGCAAAGACAATCTCGTAGGTAGAAGGGTCTACATCTTCCAGTAAGTATTGTGTATAGATTTCAAAAAAATGTTTTTGTTGCTCTCTTCCTCTATAGGGGATAATAAAAAGAGTACCAATCATTAGCTTGAAGACATATATTTATTTTTGATTACAGACGGAATCAGTTTATGTTCATGTACTTCAAGTTTCTTAAAACACTTATTGATGGTGACTTCACTAATTTTACTAATCTGATTGATGGACTTCTTGGAAATGTTTAAATTGCATTTTTGACATACGAAATATACAATTCCGGCAGAGATAGAATGCGGAGTATTCTCAGGAATAATTTTTTGGTTCTCCACCATATTGGCTATAAAGAGACATAGCGTTGTCAGCTCTTGATTGATGGATAACTTACTGCAATACCGGTTGATAAAGGAAGAAGGCTTTGTATTATGTAATATGGTTTTTTCTTCTTCTTCTGATTCAATATCGTTTAGAATACCCAATGCATTTTTGCAACCTCTTGTTGCACTGGTATTGTCTAACTTAAAGATGGTTGCAATCTCTTTAGAGGTTCTTGGATTGTTATTACTACTGCATGCAATATAAATGGAAGAAGCCAACAAACCATCACGATTGATACCGCGATACGTTTTGGTCTGAGATATCTTATCGTAATAACGTATGGCGTCGTCTATGATGATTTTTGGGATTCCTGCATTACTTGCTAGAATACTAATGATTTGAAAATCATCATATTTTGACTTTTCCTTGTAGGGCATGGATTGCCATTCCGTATATCTACGAATTTTACGCATTTCATAACTCGACCCAAATCCACAAACAATCTTACATCCAAAAGAAGATTCTCGTAGTAGAGGATTCACAGGCATACCACACCGGGTAGGGTCAACAGAGTTACTGTCATCTGCTCCATAAAATCTCCATTCTGCTCCAAAATCCAGGATTTCCTTGTCAATTTTTCCACAAGAAGAATTAGAACAGCATTTAAATCCTTCTTCAGAGATAAAGACGAGTTCACCACAAGTTTTGCATTGACCTTCTTTATCCGACGAATAGACACATTCCAATTCTTCCTTTTCATCAAATAAATTCCAAATCTCTTTGGTGGTTTTATCTTCGCGGTTTTTCTGGGTCTTCATCGTCTTCATCTCTATTACTAATTAAGATATACATCAATTTTTATTTTATTTATTTATACTAAATGGGAAATACATTTTCTTCTCCGAATCAACCTATGGATATCAAAAGTCTATCCTCTCATATAGATGACATCGCGATTCACTATATTCTTAAACAAAACACGATTGATTTGTTACGACTCACAGATAAAGAATACTATGACAATTTAATTGTATTGGTCAGCAATTTATTTGACAGACGTCTGTCTGACATGGAAGTGGGGTCTATCCATCAGCGCATTTTTCCAGAGACCGTACAGAATGCAGTACTGAGTTTATTGCCTACCACAGGTAAAATGAAAGACAATATGATTAACGGGATTTCCAAGTTTTACATTAAAATCATGATGATTTTTAGTGCGATTGTAGCTACCATAGACCCGCAATATTCTTACGAGGACAACAACGGGGAAAAACAGCTTTTTTATCTGAAAGATATACATTCTTATAAAAATATTCCTAAAAACGTCCAACCTATGGTTCATCAACTGACCAATCCAATGAATCTGTGTCGAAAGCGTATTTCTATTCTTAGGAATAAATTGGATTCATCTGACCCTGATTTTATTACCATTAATCCAGGTGAAAAAATATGTTCTACCGATAGTACGAATCACTTGACAGATGAAATTGGAATCAAGGAATTGGACTTGCTGTATTATGACGTGTTTGATACCAAATCCAAAACATGGAAAAGCAGAAGTAAAGAAATGGAAGAAAAATACAAAGAGGATTTAAAAATGTTCTACATGGTATTTACAGGAAAATCTGAAATGCCTGAAAATATTAAAAGCTTCAAAGATATAGAATTATTTGACTTTAAAAAAATCGGATATTGTAGTGACAATTTATTTACACACGATTTCATCATTTCAAAAGACAATCAATTGATTCTGCGATACAAGGAACAGGTAGACTTACTAGAACAAAGTACTTCAAAATATCGTTCCGATTTAATTGCAATCATCAAGCGTATTTTTTTGACAAAAATAGAAAATGAAAATACATCCTATACCATACGACCGACGCTTACATTGGATGATATTTTACAAATAGAAAAAGATACGAGAACAACTATCATTGATTTATATACAAATTGTGAAAAATATTTTATCAGAGCACTCCTTATCTTTGAAGAACTGTATGATAGTCAAAGTAAATTAGTCAATGAATCCCGGTCCAATTATTTGGACAATAGACCCCTGTATACAGAAAATATGATTCATTCCAATAATCGTAATTGGATGAATGAACCCAAACCTGTTCCTCTGTTTCCAGAACCAGATATCCCAGAACCCATGCCGTTAACAAAGAATGTAAAGAATTCAACATCCATCTCTAACAATATGCTCCCTTTCGGAGTCCCCACTATTCCGGATAAAAATCAGGTATTTTCAATGAAAGAACCCTTTACACAAGGTCCAATCGCACCTACCCCCTTCGCTCAACCCATTTCTCAACCTGCAACTTTCAGTCAGCCTCAACCCAATCCTTTTCTGAAACCACCCGACTCTTTGATGCAAGCCGAACCCAATCCTTTGCTGAAACCACCAAGCGACTCTTTGATGCAAGCTGAGACAAAGCCAACTGATTCGTTCATGCAACCTATACCGAAGCCACCTGATTCGTTCATGCAACCTCAACCGAACCCACCTGATTCGTTCATGCAACCTATACCGAAGCCACCTGAAACCTTGATGCAGACTGAGTCCAACCCTTTGCTGAAACCGCCAAGCGACTCTTTGATGCAACCTCAACCGAACCCACCTGATTCGTTCATGCAACCTATACCGAAGCCATCTGAAACCTTGATGCAGACTGAGTCCAACCCTTTGCTGAAACCGCCAAGCGACTCTTTGATGCAACCTCAACCGAACCAACCTGATTCATTCATGCAACCTATACCGAAGCCACATGAAACCTTGATGCAGCCTGAGACCAATCCTTTGCTGAAACCACCAAGCGAGTCTTTGATGCAACCTCAACCAAAGCCACCTGATTCATTCATACAACCTCAACCGAACCCGTCTGAAACCTTGATGCAGCCTGAGACCAATCCTCTGTCAAAGCCACCTGAAACCTTGATGCAGACTGAGTCCAACCCTTTGCTGAAACCGCCAAGCGACTCTTTGATGCAGTCTCAACCGAAACCACCTGATGCAAACCCTATACTGAACCCATCTAATGGCCCAGTTCCATTTACAAATCCTACACCCAATAGACAGAATCCACCTTCACCCCCATTTACACAACCCTTGGCCAATCCATTTTTAAAACCACCCAACGAGACAGTACCTCCCCCATTTACTTTACCCTCTCAATCAAATCCGTTGACACAGCCCGTAACCACAGAACAAAAAAATATTCCAAAATTGAAAGAGGTCGTAAACAAGCCAGAAGAAACGAAACCAACCGAGGATAAAACAAAAGAAGAGTCCATCTTGCAAAAAATATCCAACATGATTAACGGTAATACAAATCCCAAAAAATAAACACCTTTTGTGTTTACTCTTTACTTTATTTTTAAACTTTGTATCATGTCATCATCATAAACAAACAATCCAGACGGTTTATACGTAGAAATTGGTTTAGATTCACTTTTTTCAAATTTTACTACATTTTTCTCTTTCTCCTTCTTTTCAAGTGTATTTCCAAAAGAATCTACTTGAAGATTTGTTTTTTTATGTAATTCTTCTCTCACATATCCTGGTACCCAATGACTCCAACAGATAAATATCAAATTTGGATGAATGTATCGCGTGATAAATCCATCCTGGTCTAATCGGTCTAATATAAAATTCAAACATTCTGAGAAATCATAATTCGGATACCCTAAAAGAACTTCGGGCATAACAAAAGAACAAAACTGATTACTATTGCGTTGCTTAGATGCCGTTTTGATTTTCGTATGAATTTTATTCAATAGTTTTGTATAAATGGATACTCGGTTCAAGTCACTTTTTCTTTTTGTTTCGTACAATTCATCAATGTTAAGATGAGGGTCATCCATGTTATATCCATTTATAATTTTAAGATTGTACTAACAAATTTATCCATAGATTCTTCGGTAAAATTTGAATCAAATATATATTTTTTATTTTTATAAAGCATAATAATGGTCGGATAAGAATCAATTTCATAGAATTCTGCTTGGTCTACACGTTTATCACAGTCTATTACTTCAAAGGAATTATTTTCATTCTTGTGATTTAGTTTGTATTTATCCCATTCTTCTAATGTTTTTTTACAATGAGGACACCATGTGGTGTAAAAAAGTATGCATTCGTATTTTTTAGGTTCTTTTATATATTCACTGTTTGGAATAAATTCTTTCTCATCTATTTTATACTTTTTTACATAAACATAATAAGCTATACCTGCTATAATGATAAAGCCTATAGCCATCCATATGATTTTTGAAATCTCCATATAGAATAAAAAAACATAATAAACAATATAATATAACTTATTCAATGTTCGTAAAAGAATACAATTCCAATCATTATGTATT
>Ga0164295_10001629_pt1 | contig 18675 bp, 19 predicted proteins | sample GEODES006metaG_FD_111798 | JGI IMG/M metagenome (GOLD analysis project Ga0164295, IMG submission 111798) | Oligotrophic lake water microbial communities from Sparkling Lake, Wisconsin, USA - GEODES006 metaG | ecosystem: Environmental > Aquatic > Freshwater > Lake | place: USA: Sparkling Lake... | reverse complement strand
GGCGCTATTACTGTTGGAACTGGACTTTACAGGGAATGGCAAGGGAAGTATGCTGTTTTGAAAGTCGACCTTCTTACAAACAAAGCCATATTGCGGGTTTATAACGAATAAATCCAGCAACTTTTCAAAAAAGTTGCGCAAAACGGTTTGGCTCAACCTTTCCCAAAGGTTGAAAAGTTGTTTTGGCTCCACCTTTCTCAAAGGTGGAAAAAGTAGAGCAAAAAAAGATTGAAGATTTGGCTCAACCTTTCTCAAAGGTTGTTTTGGCTCCACCTTTTTGAAAGGTGGAAAAGGTGGAAAAAGTTGTTTTTATCGAAACTAACTTAAAAACAAGTCAACATATGAAAATATAATAAGATGCTATTACGTCGCAACTTTAGTAGTATAAATAATATAATGAAAACATCCGCTATGAATGTTTTCGAAAAGTCATGCTATCATAAAATTGACTTTAAAATAAATGAAGACTCCCCTGTAAAAGAAGCTATTCAGCGTTTTAATGCTTTTAATATTGGTTGTCTTGCTGTAACAAATAACAGTAATAGGGTAGTCGGGGTTTGTTCAGAACGTGACTATATTTCCAAAGTAGCCGCATTAGATAAAAATATGAAGGAAGTCAAAGTCAAAGATATATGTACTTATTCTCCTATTATTATTGCAACAAAAGACGACTCATTAGAAAGTTGTATGAATAAAATGATGTTCAAAGATATTCGTCATTTGTTAATTCTTGATGATAAAAAAGATGAATTTGTTGGTATGATTTCCATCAAAGATTTAATTAAAGAAATTATGAAGAAGAATGATGACATGATTACTAGACTAAGCGACTTCAAGATTGGTAAGGGAGCTTTTTTTGGTAGTGAATAATTTCCACCTTTTCCACCTTTAGAAAAGGTGGAGCCAAAACATCAACCTTTTTTTGGTTTAACCCTTTTGCACAACTTTTTTGAAAAGTTGTTTTGGTTTAACCTTTCTTAAAGGTTGTTTTGCACAACTTTTTTGAAAAGTTGTTTTGGTTTAACCTTTCTTAAAGGTTGTTTTGCACAACTTTTTTGAAAAGTTGTTTTGGCTCCACCTTTCTCAAAGGTGGAAAGGTGCGTTTAAATATAAACATTCCATTTTATATTTTTTTCTTACTAAAATATATAAAATGTCCAAAGATAGTTATGCTCCTGGTGAATTAATAGGAACTATCAAGTTTGTTTTTGATAAAACCAAAAGTCGTACTTTAAATGCAACCCAAGCTTATGACACCAACCCAAGTCAGATTGTTTTAGCTAGTTATTCAGCTAAAGCTAGTATAAAAGCTCCAGCAAAAAGTTTAGAGGCTGAAGGTGTCGAAATTGGTGATGATGGTGATGTTGTTGGTTATACAGGCAGAATAAGTGTCAATGAAACTACTTATGGACCTACCCTTGGTGATTCTGCGGGAACAAACAAAGGAGTGAACCTGGCGGCTGGAGGAAAGGCGATTGTTTTAACGCTTTCGCCGATTACCTCACAAGGATCAGCAGTCGGTTCGAAGAAGGCAAATGATCCCGCTATTGCCTATCGAACAGGAAGCACCGTAAGCTTTACTTCTAGTGCTGTAAATAGTGGTCGTTTAGTAGGTTCTTCAAAACGTAAGTCTAGTGCTAATAAAGATATTTTTTATGGTGCTATTACTGTTGGAACTGTACTTTACAAGGAATGGCAAGGTAAGTACGCTGTTTTGAAAGTCGATCTTCTTACAAACAATGCCATATTGCGTGTTTATAACGAATAAATCCAGCAACTTTTAAAAAAAGTTGCGCAAAAATGTTTGGCTCCACCTTTCTCAAAGGTGGAAGTTTGGCTCAACCTTTCCCAAAGGTTGAAGTTTGGCTCAACACCACTTTTCAAAAAAGTGGTACAAAACTTTGGCTCAACCTTTCTCAAAGGTTGAAAATAATAAGTTACAATAACATATTAAAATTATATATTGTTAGTAGAATAAAAACAATATATAAAACTTACAATGGCGTTATTAAACATACATCAAAATATAAAAGAAAAATTAGAATATTTTTATTCAAAACACAAAATACCAAACATCATTTTCCACGGACCTTCGGGTAGTGGTAAAAGAACTCTTGTAAACGAATTTATTCACAAAATATATGACAACGACAAAGAAAAAATTAAAAATTTTGTAATGCATGTCAACTGCGCTCATGGGAAAGGAATTAAGTTTATTCGAGATGAGCTCAAGTTTTTTGCAAAAACTCATATTAACTCAAACGGAGGAGACATTTTTAAAAGTGTCATATTATTAAACGCCGATAAATTAACGATAGACGCGCAATCAGCATTAAGAAGATGTATTGAATTATTCAGCCACAATACCAGATTTTTTATTATAATAGAAGACAAGTATAATTTATTGAAACCTATATTATCGAGATTTTGTGAAATACATATTCCTGAACCAGAATACAACAATAAAATTATAAATTTGTACAAATACAATTTAAATGAAACATTCAAAATGGCTGATATTAAAAAACAACGCCTAGAAAAATTGAAAAAAGAAATTGAAAAGACATTCATTAAAAGCATTTCACTTAACGATATTGTTACTTTTTGTAATAAGTTATACGAAAAAGGGTATTGTGCTCTAGATATTTTAGAAATCATAGAAAACGATACGCTACAAATACTCAAAACAAGCAACGAACGAAAATACGAACTATTGTTGGCTTTTAACAAAATAAGAAAAGAATTTAGGAATGAAAAATTGATAATGTTATTTATATTTAATTTTTTGTTTTTGAGTTTAGATGTGTCTCTAGAAAATATTAGTTTTATGTAAAGTAAAGTATTATGGATGATTTTAATATTTCAACTCTTCACGAAAGTAGAAATGAATGGAGTGCTCGATTGATTTCTATACTAACACCTTTAGTAATTGATGGATACAGGTCTATTTTAGATGAATCGATAAAACTATGTAAAGAGAATAATGAAATGGAAAAATATTTAATGACATTTCAAAATTTTATTTCGCGAGTTCCTAAGTGGAATCCAACAATAATTGAAACAGAGAGAAAACGTATATGTGATAAATCAGGTTGTGTATATTTAGAAGATTTGATTACTTGTGTTCACATAATTCAATTGAAGATATTGACTGTAATGAGAGTTGGCCAGAAACAAAAAAAAATAGACATTAACATACCTAAGTTGGATGATTTTGTACATAAAGTATACATAAATGTAGCACGCAAAATATATAAAAATGTTTACTTGTTTGAATTGAATTTATCTCCATTGCAAATACAAAAATACAATAGAGAACTCGAAATTTTAGTGCAAGAGTCAATACTAAATACATTGAGAGAAAGTGTACCTGTAGAAGCTATTTTGAAAGCATATATGGATGAAACTGTAGAAGAAGACGTTATAGAAGAGATTAAAGAAGAATATATTAAGGAACCTGTAAATAACCCAGGTCCTAATGCTAATGACGTCAATTCGGGTGTTTCTGAAGCTGCTGGTGCGAACCCAAATGCAAATGCCAACGCTAACGCCAACGCCAACTCAAAATTGAGTTTTAACGACGTCGATTTAGTAAAAGATCAATATAATAGAGAACAACAAATTAACGCACCTAAAAGCATAGAACGATTAGAAGAAATAAGTGAATTTAGACATAGTCAACGTAAATTAGAAACCGATGATGATGACAGTGATGGTGGTTTTCAACAAAGATTGCAAATAACCAATGAAGATGTAAATTTAGATGCTTTGGATGTCCATGTTATTGGTGAACCTGAGTTAGAAACTTTGCCTGATTTAGTGATTGACGATATAGAATTACTAGAATAGTTACTAGAATAATTTTTTGCGTAATAAAAAAAATAAGAAACTGCTTTATTATTTTATGAGCAATATATTTATAATAGCTGCTGTTATTTCCGTTATTTTTCTTATTGCAAAATTTATAGAAATGCGATATGTTGAAAAAGAAAGTAAGCCTTTAAAATTGCTAATACGTGACTCACTGTTGGTATATTTTAGTGTTGTTAGTGGATATTTTATTTTGGAACAACTGAAACCGGTAATGGGAGACGAAGCCAATTTACATGGCGGGAATACACCGGCTTTTACGGGTAATCCTGAATTCTAAATCCACCTTTAGAAAAGGTGGAGCCAAATCTACAATCTTTTTTTGCTCTACTTTTTCAACCTTTCTCAAAGGTTGATTTTTTTCTTTAGATAATATATAAAATGTCCAAAGACAGTTCTTCTTCTGGCAAATTACTTGGAACTATCAAGTTTGTTTTTGATGTTACCAAAAGTCGCAACTTGAATGCAACCCAAGCTTATGATGTCAGCACAAGTCAGATTGTTTTAGCTAGTTATCCAGCTACATCTACTATAAAGACGTCAGCAAAAAGTTTAGCGTCAAGTTCTAAAGGGGGAAATAATTTTATACTAGGTTCTGCAGTAGTCACTGGAACTAATTGGGCTGGATCATCCATGGTTGAAGCAGGAGTATCCATGTTTGGAGGTTTACGCACAGGCAAAGAAGAAGCGTCTACAATTCCTCCTTTTAAAGGAATTGAAATGTCGTTTGGCCCGAGTCTCAAAGGAGGACAAGCCGGTTTGAAGAATTCCAGTGGTGTTTTCGTTAAACCAGAAAACGTTATCGTATTTTCTGGGTTGTATAGTCAGCAGGATACGTTTACTAAGTCCAATGCTACCAAAGACATTTTTAGTGGTAATATTACTGTTGGAACTGGACTTTATAAAACGTGGCAAAATAAGTATGCTGTTTTGAAAGTCGATCTTCTTACAAACAAGGCCATATTAAGAGTTTACAATGATTAAATCCAGCAACTTTTCAAAAAAGTTGCGCAAAACGGTTTGGCTCCACCTTACAACTTTTCAAAAAAGTTGTGCAAAAGGGTTTGGCTCCACCTTTCTCAAAGGTTGAAAGGTTGTTTTGGCTCCACCTTTCTCAAAGGTTGAAAAGTTGTTTTGGCTCCACCTTTCTCAAAGGTGGAAAAAGTAGAGCAAAAAAATGGTTGAAGATTTAGCACAACCTTTCTCAAAGGTTGTTTTGGCTCAACCTTTCTCAAAGGTTGATTTTTTTTCTTTAGATAATATATAAAATGTCCAAAGACACTTCTTCTTCTGGCAAACTACTTGGAACTATCAAGTTTGTTTTTGATATTACCAACAGTCGCAACTTGAATGCGACCCAAGCTTATGATACCAGCACAACTCAGATTGTTTTGGCTAATTATCCAGCTACAGCTACTAAAAAGGCTTTAGCGCCTACTCAAGGGAAAGTATTAATCGGTTTAACTGGTGTTCCAGCAGAAGGTGCAATTTATGTTGCAGGAACAGATAATTTAGAAGATAGTACAAAATCAACACTAGCATCAACAGCGGCGGGTATAATAAGTTTAACTTATAGAACCACATTGGATTCCAGATCAACTGTAGGCTTTCAGGGTAGTTATGAAGAAGAGCTAGTAGTTCCAGCGAATACCAAAAATATTTTTAATGGCTCTGTTATTGTTGGAACTGGAGAGTATAAGGATTGGCAAGGGAAGTATGGTGTTTTGAAAGTGGATCTTCTTACAAATAATGCCGTATTGCGTGTTTATGATGAATAAATCTTTCCACCTTTAGAAAAGGTGGAGCCAAAACAACCTTTGAGAAAGGTTGTGCCAAACGTTTTGCACCACTTTTTTGAAAAGTTGTTTTGGCTCAACCTTTCTCAAAGGTTGATGTTTTGCACAACTTTTTCTAAAAGTTGTGTGGAAGGGTGCGTTTAAAATCAACAATCCATTTTATATTTTTTTCTTACTAAAATATATAAAATGTCCAAAGACAGTTCTTCTTCTGGCAAATTACTTGGAACTATCAAGTTTGTTTTTGATAAAACCAAAAGTCGTACTTTGAATGCAACACAGGCTTATGATGTCAGTACAAGTCAGATTGTTCTAGCTAGTTATCCAGCTAAAGCTACTAAGAAGGCACCAGCAAAAAGTTTAGAGGATCCTACTTCAGTGCCTTTTGAACTAGAGGGAACAGTAGGGGTCACTGCAACTGCTTGGCCAGCAGTAGAACTGGGTTTTTTAGGAAAAGCCGATCGAGAAGAATCACCTATCATCTTTACATCTTCGGCAAATGTAAGTTTTGGGGCAGACCGAAGCACAGGTACAGGTGGTTTAACAAAAAGCAAGATAGAAGTTGCTGGCGCAGGACAAGCATCCACCGTATTGTTTGGTGGTACTAGTACTGGTAGTGCTGGTCTCCCTCTTGGTGCTGCTACTAAGTCCAATGCTAATAAAGAAATTTATTATGGCGCTATTACTGTTGCAATTGGAGAATACAGAACATGGCAAGGGAAGTATGCTGTTTTGAAAGTTGATCTTCTTACAGATAAGGCTATATTGCGCGTTTATAACCAATAAATATATCCACCTTTAGAAAATCCACCTTTAGAAAAGGTGGAGCCAAACCCTTTTGCACAACTTTTTTGAAAAGTTGTTTTGGCTCAACCTTTCTCAAAGGTTGAAAAGGTTGAAAAGGTTGAAAAGGTAAATTTTATTATATAATATATAATTATGAAAGTATTATACAATAACTCAGAAATTAAAAAAGGTATTTTTCTAACGACGTTAGAAACCCGAATCGAACCCAAAGTAGAATACACCGCAAAACCGAACACATTATACACTTTGATAATGCACGACCCTGACGCAGTTGTCGGAAATTATTTTCATTGGTTAGCAGTAAATATACCTGGAAACGATATTAAAAATGGAGACGTGTTGTTTAAATACAAAGGTCCAGGTCCACCAAAAGGAAGTGGAAAACATCGATATATTTTTTTGTTGTATGAACAACCAGAGAGAATAAACCCACATTTTAGCGATAGCGATAGAATGATGCCAATGAATAAATTTTATGAAAAACTTCATATAAAATTAAAACCAGTGTCTAAGATCCATTTTATAAGCAAGTATCAAGATGGTGGTAAAACAAGAAAAAACAGAACAAAAACTAAAAGGATGAGGAAAAATCAACCTTTGAGAAAGGTTGAGCCAAATCTTCAACCTTTGGGAAAGGTTGAGCCAAATCTTCAACCTTTTTGGTTTAACCTTTTTTGAAAAGTTGTGCAAAATGTTTGGCTCAACCTTTCCCAAAGGTTGATAAGGTTGAAATTATCTCCCAGTCCAAACCTTAATAATCCCTTTCGGCAGTTTTTTTCTCACCATTAAATCGTACTTGTATTTTTCGTAGCTGTAATCAAATCCACTATTGTATTGATGAATATTACCAAAAAGCGACTTTTGTTTTTTCGTTATTACTGACTCCAAATTGAAAATTATCCCAAAAATACGTTCTAAGCAACACCTGTCTGACCTCGACTTGACTTTTTCCAACAATGCAAACAAGTTGTATTTATCTGTTATTTTCACTAAAAAGTCATGTTTTATATAGCTTTGTACACCAAAACATCCAGCCCATTCATGTTTTCTTCCAAGTACAACTAAACCATTCAATGACAAGTTACTTTGTATGGAATATGTATTTTTCATTCTTGAAATTAAATGCAACGAATTTTGTATATTCTCCATATCTTGTTTGAAATGCCATAGCGGTAGAACATCAATACCTCTTAACCTGTCAAAATTTATTTTTTGATGAATAAAAATACTATCATGAATAATAATAGCATTTTCAAAAAATTTGTTTTTATAAAAATAGTAATAAGCTAATAGTTCTCCACGACCTTTAAATTCGGATTGAATTACCTCCACATTTTGGTATTCATAGTCACCCTTCACAAAAGTATAATTACTATTATCATCAATGACTACTATTTTGGTGTCAGGATAAAGTCTTCTAATGCATCGTATACACTGGTTCCAATAATTATTTGTAGTGGCAGAATTAACATGCCTTGTCATTATAAATCCAAAGTTACTCATGTATAAGTTTGTGTATTATTAGTTATTATAGTATCCTAAAAAAATTTAGCATAAAATCGGTATTTTATCAATGTTAATATCAATTTCATTTTCGTTTATATTTGCGTTTATATTCTGAACACTAAACTGACTAAACTCGGGTCTTTCTAGCTGAGACTGTGGAGTATGATTATGTACATGTCTAGCAATCATTTTGTATAATTTAAAATCCGGGTAGCGTTCATCACCATTATTTTTATATAGTAAATTAATACCTTTATCGTCTAAACACCATTCAACAATGATTTTCTTGACCGGATCAGCTATTTTTGTGATATCTTTAATTTCATCTAAATCTTCCACTAAGTAATCAAAAATAGAGCACGCTAAACGTGATAAATCAAAACTAAAGTTGGGTTCTAGTCGCGGTTTTTTATCATCAAAATAAGGTTCGGTGTTATATTGAGATGCGGCATCATTGCCTGCTTGAAAACTATCACTACAAAACAAATTTCCTTGAAATTTATAAATACTTCTTCCAAAGTCGATGATTTTAAAAAGTCGACCAAAAGTAGGTACTTTGTATACCGTTTTATTGTAACAGTAAGTAATAAATTTTTTGGATGTTTCATTGTACATAATGTTATTTGTGTGTAAGTCATTGTGAGTAAATGAGAATGACTTTTGATACGTAATTAAAATCATGATAATTTGCATTAATGCGGACAACCATTCATCGTTGCCTATTTCGTTCTTAAAAATAAGTTCATCGAATGTTCTCTCACAATTTTCCATGCAAATCAATTGTACAGGGAATTTGCTGATTGTAGCATTGATTTCTTCTTCTTCGACCGATGAAAGGTCGTCTTCACTGTCAAAGCTCTCGTATTCGCTTCCGCTTCCGCTTTCACTTCCAGCTCCAACTTCATCATCGCTTCCACATTCATCGTCATGTTCACCATCATCGTATTTACTGTCATATTCGGAACTGTTATTGATGTCATCATTACTTAATTCGCTATTTGTATAAGAAATTCTTGATGAACATGTAGAACTTGTTTTTAGTGTAGTGATTTTTGTATGATTATCAAAATGATTGTGTCCGTGGTCGTGGTCATGGTCGTGGTCGTTTTCGAGTTCATTTTCGAGTTTAAAGTCTGAAACATCGGAAGCATCGATGTTGTCAATAGGATATGACTGTTCATGTTTTCTCTCTATACTATCTGTTTCAACAAATAAATTGTCGTAAATTTCATTATTTATCGAATTAATAGTTAGTTCGGATTTTGCAGAAGAATTGTAATTGATTTTAATACTCTTTAATTTTTGCTTTTCATTTTTGAATAAATGGGTATAGTCATCAATTTTAAAAAGAACGTTTTTGTTTTTATTAAAAAAATCAGAATTACTCAAGTACTCTAAATCATCAAAAATATTTAAAACATAGTTATTTTTAATACCCATAAAAGATCCATAGTAGTCAAGACCGTGATTAAATTTAAAGTCATTTTTCAATATGGATGTTAGATAGACAAAAAACCCGTCAACATATGCTGAGTTATTTATGTCTAATAGTTTATCATGACAAGCATGACAAGATACGTTGGATAAATTCAAAGAAGGTAATGTGCATAATTTTTCATCTGTTACATTGTTGTATTTACCAACTAAAAATTTAAAAGGGTCTAGTAAGGGAGCTAGTTTAATAAAAATATTTTTGTCCTTTACTTTATCATTTTTAATGTTTTTAATTCTACACTGAAATAAATTTTTTGATGGGTCTATTTTACTTTTGATATTATGCAAATAATGGTTATGGTTCAAGTTGATATTGTTAAAGTTTGTTTCGTTTAATGAGAAAAATCGGTTGTAAATTGGAATATAATTTTGAGGCTTGGAGAGAAAAAGTATTTCTGGTTTTTCTAAACTTTTAAAAAGTTCCGAGTTTTTTCTTTTTTGATAAAATACAGAAGGATTGGTGGAAATAGTGGCGGACATATTATTAGGTAATTAATATATTAAATAATATAGTTTTTTAACTTATTCCACCTTTTCCACCTTTAGAAAAGGTGGAGCCAAAACTTCAACCTTTAGAAAAGGTGGAGCCAAAACTTCAACCTTTTGGAAAGGTGGAGCCAAAACTTCAACCTTTGGGAAAGGTTGAGCCAAACATTTTGCACCACTTTTTTGAAAAGTGGTAAGGTGGAGCCAAATAATTTGAACCTTTTCTAAAGATTAATTTGGAAAACTTTTAAGAAAAGTAGATTTGGTTTAACCTTTTATCAAAAGTAGATTTGGCTCCACCTTTTCTAAAGGTGGATTTCTAAAGGTGGAAAAGGTGGATAAGTAGTTTAACTTTATATTTTGAGTATAAAGTTAAATATTATGTGTGTTTGTATCGAGGAATTATATGTTTGTTTGGTAAGTTTACTTGTAAAAAATTACAGCTGACTGACCCGTTCTGATATCCCAAGCTAAAGCTGCTTTTGCTCCAACAAGTGGTTCCAGTTCATCGGTAGCTGCGGTAACTGCACCGAATGTTACTGATACGTCATCTGGATTTGTTTCAAGAGTAGTAACTATTTTTTTCAACGCACTAACAACAACGGCAGGAAAATTTTTTATATTAGCATCGGCTGCCATAAGTGATAAAAATCCTTCACCTTTGTTACCAATTAAAGTCAAATTTTGTTGAATACTTTCAGTATTTTTACCTGTAAGATTTTTTAGGGCAGAAGTAACTTTTGATACAACAGCAACTTTCACTATTCTGTCTCCTGTGCCTGCGACGGATGCAAGTAGTTTTACTTTTCCATTGTAGGCATTGTGGATTACATTACCTACATTTGATCTAACACTAGTGTTACTACTCCAATCTGCACGTTGAGAGTTACTTGCTTGATAGACAGCGGATCCAATACCCATGATACGAGTTTCACGGGGAGCGGGAGTTATTTTAGAAGACATGTTATACTTATAGAAAAGAAAATAAATTTTCTAAATTTTCAACTATTTGAATTTTTACGCGATTTTTTCAACCTTTGAGAAAGGTTGAGCCAAAGTTTTGTACCACTTTTTTGAAAAGTGGTGTTGAGCCAAATCTACTTTTGATAAAAGTAGAACAAAAAAAGATTGAAGATTTGGCTCCACCTTTCCTAAAGGTGGAATTCGTAAAACAGAAAAAAATAAAATTTGTAAATTAAATAACAATGACTTTAGAATTAAAAAAATTCGATATGAAAAGTATTAGTTTCAAATCCAATGAATCAAAAGGACCTGTTATTGTGCTAATTGGTAAGCGTGACACTGGTAAAAGTTTTTTGGTAAGAGATCTCCTTTATTATCATCAAGATATACCAATCGGAACAGTTATTTCAGGAACGGAAGAAGGCAACGGTTTTTACGGAAAAATGGTCCCGCGACTATTTATTCACAATGAGTACAATACAGCCATTATTGAGAATATATTAAAACGACAACGAAATGTTTTGAAACAAATCAAAAAAGAAATGGAAACATATAAGAGAACAACTATCGACCCGCGTGCATTTGTGATTTTAGATGATTGTTTATACGATAATACGTGGGCACGGGATAAAATGATGCGACTTCTTTTCATGAACGGCAGGCATTGGAAGATAATGTTAATCATTACTATGCAATATCCATTAGGTATACCTCCTACTCTTCGTACAAATATTGACTATGTATTCATATTAAGAGAGAACTATATTGCAAATAGAAGACGTATTTACGATAACTATGCGGGTATGTTTCCAACGTTTGAGTCATTTTGCCAAGTCATGGACCAATGTACTGAAAATTACGAATGTTTAGTAATTAACAACAATGTCAAATCAAATAAATTACAAGATCAAGTTTTTTGGTATAAAGCTGAAAATCATAACGATTTCCGGTTAGGTTCAAAAGAATTCTGGGAATTATCTAAAAACTATAATTCCGATGAAGAAGAAGGCGAAAAATATGACCCAAATGCAAATAAAAAAAGAGGAAATGGTCAGAAGATCAGTGTTAAGAAAACAAAGTGGTAAATCAACCTTTTCCACCTTTAGAAATCCACCTTTAGAAAAGATGGAGCCAAAACTTCAACCTTTGAGAAAGGTTGAGCCAAAACTTCAACCTTTGGTTTAACCTTTTTTAAAGGTTAATTTGTACCACTTTTTTAAAAAGCGGTAAGGTATAAATAAATAATAGTTAGTTTAATTTTATAATGAAAATAAAATTAAATGGAAAGTAAGAAGGTCTAAACCAAAGGTTGAAGTTTTGGCTCAACCTTTCTCAAAGGTTGAAGGGTTTGGCTCAACCTTTTCTAAAGGTTGAAGGTTTAAGGGTTTGGCTCAACCTTTTCTAAAGGTTGAAGAGCAAATGGACCACTTATCAACTCACTCTGACCATAGTCAGTCTTGCCCATAACAACATCGTCGCCTTCAAATAATTCAGCGCGAATGTCAGCAACAGAAATTTCCTTTTCATTGTCATTAGCATTATTTGTAAATGACATTTCTTTTGTACTTGCATTATTAATACCAACAAGATTACCTTCTTCATCGATATTTTGAGTTAAAATATTTCCAGTCTTTTCGGCTTTTTTAATGTTTTCTTCTATGGCTTTTTGTTTGCTTTCTTTTACTCTTTGTTCGAAACTTTGCTGTGCATTAGCCTCATTCTTTTTCTTCTCATGCATGAGTTGGTTCAACTCTTCTTCCATGTACTCTACACGCCCCGTTTTGTATGCTTCTGGATCCCATGGCATCCACAAACCAACTGGACCTACAAAAACATCGTGATTTGGATCAACCTCCCTCAACATCTTGCATCTGATTTCAGCCTCTTCTACCGTAGGATAAACTCCACGAATTTTAATACCCCGTGTACTTGTCTGGAAGTTATGATTAATACCAAATAATTTATCCAACTCTTCTTCATTGTTGTCTAAAAATGTTTTATAGTCATCCTCTAAAGATGATGCTGCAACTAAGTTGCTCTTTTCTTCTTTTACAAAATCCTTAAAGTCATTAGAAAGGTTATCGAATGATAAATGATATTTATAGGAAACATAATTTAGGAACTGTACGAATTTTTCCATGGATTTATTAAAATCCCATTTCTTTAGGAACTCTTCAAAGTAAAACAGTTCTTTTTGTTTGATAATTTTTTCTGGTGATACAAATGAAATACATGTGAATTTTTGATTTGCGATAGGTTTGTCTTCTTCTAACAAGTCAACATACTTACTGTTTGGCATATTGTTAGTGTCCAATTTTCTCTCAAAGTTGGTTGGTTTTGTCGGTTTGGATGACTTTTCTTTCGAATTTTTACTCATTTAATTATTAATATTTAACTAAACTTTAAGTTTTTTTTTAATAATACAATAATTTTTTTCTTATTATTTAATATAATGCACGGATCAATTGATATAGGCGAATTAGTTAAAAGAATTATTAAATATTTAGTAGAAGGTTTGATGGTTGCTATTGCTGCTTTTGCAATTCCAAAACGTTCTTTAGATATTGAAGAAATTATTTTAATTGCTCTTACCGCAGCGGCTACATTTAGTATCTTAGACACTTATATTCCAAGCATGGGTGTAACGGCTCGCTCAGGTGCAGGTTTCGGTATAGGTGCTAACTTGGTGAAATTCCCTGGTGGGTTTTAATCCACCTTTAGAAAAGGTGGAGCCAAACATCAACCTTTGGGAAAGGTTGAGCCAAACCTTTTTGCTCTACTTTTCTCAAAAGTAGAATTGCACCACTTTTTTGAAAAGTGGTATTGAGCCAAAAGTAGATTTTTTATACCACTTTTCAAAAAAGTGGTATAACATGCGTAAAAATTCGAAAGATAAAAAAAAATTTTCTTTAGAATAAGTATAAATGTCTGATTTAACTAAGTCAAGCAAAAAACTTGTTCGCGAAGTGTATACTTATACTTTTGATGAAACTTTAGGAACTTCTTTGAGTATAGGTAGTAACTCAACTGTAAGTAACAGCACTTATCCATTGTATGATAAAGATTTAAAACATGTAGGATTTACTATGGGTACACGTAATACTAGAGAATCGACAAGTGATAACTACAATTATGAGAACATACAGGTAGGATTTTTTTTAAATGATAATAAAGATTTACTTTCTATAAATTTTAACTTAGTATCTAGTTTAAAGACATCAGCTGGTATTGCAAACACAGAAGTATTAGCCAAAGCAACTTATGGTAGTGGCAAATATCAAGGCAAAGATGTCACTGTAAACATAAAATATTTAAAAGATTACAAAAGAAAAGTTATTATAACATACAAAGAATAAACTTATCAACCTTCTCCACCTTTAGAAAAGGTGGAGCCAAAGTTTTGTACAACTTTTTTGAAAAGTGGTGACGTTGTCTCAAAGCAACTTTTATAAAAAGTTATGAAAAACTTTTTATAAAGGTAAAATTGCAAAAGTTTTGGCTCCACCTTTTCTAAAGGTGGATTTCTAAAAGTTGTTTTGGCTCCACCTTTTCTAAAGGTGGAAAAGGTGGACTTAGATGGTAGGTATAAACTCCCAGTCCAATTCCCCACATATTTTTTTCCAAATATTATCTTGTTCAACGCGTTTCTCTTTATCTTTCAACATCGGGAAATGCTGTAAATACTGCACCTCACCCAATAATTCGCAGAGCTTGTATGCAGTATAATAATAGTTCAAAAAATTTACGCGGTCATCAGGACAAAACTTAGAATAAGGCGACTGTAATTCAACAAATAAATTGCATAGTGTTTCCTCCAATTCCGCGTTCATAATCGGAGGTTTAATTCCTAATTTATCTTTAATAAATGGTATGTGTTCATAATATTTATTATAGCCCAACTTTTTTAGAATTTCTTTCGTTTTCAAATTAGTAATTTCACTAATATTTATTCTCTCTTTTTTAATTTGTAATTTAATATTTTCAATAACATCACTAGGTATTTGCGTAGTTTCTTTTCCTTGAAACTGAGCCAAAATTTCTTTAAAATGATTTATTCTTTTATATGCATAAAAACATACTTCTTTAGGGGGTTCTTTGTAGGAAGGTTTTTCATTTTCTATTAAATAAGGAATATTATGATTGCAAGCATTGCACATTAGTATTCCTTCATCTTCTAATGGGACTAGTTCACCTTTATTACAATACTTACAAATGTCTGTTTGGTATACATAAGAGTTAATATCTAAAAATAAATCATCAATATTCGACAAGTATTTCTTAACTATATTATTGTTATTACATAATTCATTATTATAATTAGCTTCAGTTTCGTCTTTAATTTTAAAAAAACTATTTAAAATACTACTTTTATTTTTAGCATTATTATTATTTGTGTTATTTTTTACATTATCATCTGATTGAGAGTTTGAAATATTTTTTTTATTTTCAAAATATTCAAAAATATACTTTGAATTATCCAAAAAATATTCCTTTTTCTTATTTTTTAATTCATTAATTTTATTATTAATTTCTTTTAGACTATCAATTAGTTCAAGTTTTTTTTCAACATTATTTTGTAGATCTTTTAGTGAATTTTTTATTTTCATTCTTTCATTTTGTAATTCGGGTATTCTGTTGTGTTCATCTTTTGCGAATTCGTTAATAAATTCTTTGTGCTTACTATCTAATGTGACAGCGTTTTTTTTATTGTACTTAATTTTTTTGATTGTTTTGGGTTTAAATGAAGGCATTTGTAAAGGATTGAATTTCTTTAAATTAAAGCATACTATTTATTTAATTTAAAATTATATAAAACATATTAATTAGAATATAAAAATAAAATTAAAATTTTTCAAGTTTAAACTATCTAATAGTTTTCTTTAAAATAATTAATGGATTTAACAATTAATATAGAAGAATATTTAGAAAATAATAAAATTACAATAAATCCCATAACATTTCAAAAAATGAATTTACTTTATAATGCTTTAGACGATGGCTGGAGCATTAAAAAAAAAGAAAATTCGTATATATTTACAAAGAAACATGAAAATAAAAAAGAAATAATAGAGGACACCTATTTGTTAAAATTTATGAAAACCAACCTTGATATGGGTAAGGTTGTTGATAAGTAACTTATAATTCTAATAAATTAATTACATTTTTATTATTGAATTAATTAATTAATTAATTTAATTAATTAAAAAACCAAAAATTTTTTTCTTTAGCAATTGTATAAAAAATGGGAGGTGGATTAATGCAACTGGTCGCCTATGGCGCACAAGACGTTTACCTAACTGGTAATCCTCAAATTACTTTTTGGAAAGTAACCTATCGTAGATACACCAACTTTGCTATTGAATCAATTGAGCAAACTTTCAACGGTCAAGCCGATTTCGGTCGTCGTGTCCAATGTACCATCAGTAGAAATGGTGATTTAGCTTACAGAACTTATCTTCAAGTAACAGTTCCTGAAATTAACCAACTTATGGGTCTTGGTGCCTTTGTCCTTGGACAAGGCCAAGGTGTTTATGCCCGTTGGTTAGATTTCCCTGGCGAGCAACTTGTTGCTCAGGTTGAAGTCGAAATTGGTGGTCAAAGAATTGACCGTCAATACGGTGATTGGATGCACATCTGGAATCAACTTACTATGACCTCTGAACAACTTGTTGGTTATTTCAAGATGATTGGTAACACCACTCAACTTACTTTTATTACTGATCCTTCTTTCGCTGAAGTTGATGGTCCTTGTGACTCTTTAGCACCACGTCAAGTTTGTGCTCCAAGAAACGCTCTTCCTGAAACTACTCTATACGTTCCACTTCAATTTTGGTTCTGTACCAACCCAGGTTTAGCACTTCCTTTAATTGCTCTTCAATACCACGAAGTCAAGATTAACCTTGATATTCGTCCTATTGATGAGTGTTTATGGGCTGTTACTACTCTATCATGTAACGACAACTCTGTTCCTGCATCAATTAACGGTGTTTCAAACCCTGCTTATGCACAAAACCAATACACTCCAGGTCGTCCAGTCCCAGCCACTATTGCTTACAATCAATCTTTAGTCGCTGCATCACTTTATGTTGATTACGTTTTCCTTGATACCGATGAACGTAGAAGAATGGCACAAAACCCTCACGAGTATTTAATTACTCAGCTCCAATTCACTGGCGATGAATCCGTTGGTTCATCTTCCAACAAGATTAAGCTTAACTTCAATCACCCTGTTAAGGAATTAATCTGGGTTGTCCAACCTGATCAAAACGTCGATTACTGTTCATCCCTTGTTTGTGATGCTCTTCTTTTCAAGGTTTTAGGTGCCCAACCATTCAACTATACCGATGCCATTGATGCTCTACCAAATGCCATCCATGCTTTCGGTGGTCCACATGCTGTTAGTCGTGACTCTCGTGCCTACATTGATGTTCGTGGTCTATTCCAAGACGCTGGTGCTGAAGATGCTTACTTCCCAGATGGTTTCACTGGATATTGGAACGGTCCAAATGATCCTTACAATGAACCAAATCTAGGTGGTCCAGCTATTAAATACCCACCTGGTGTCACTCAAGACATCCTTAACACATATGGTGCTTACATTGAAAACGGAAACCACTACGGTAATGACTCAACTGTATCTGATGCAGGTACTTTCGTTCTTACTGAGACTTCCCTTGATATGCATTGTTGGGGCCAAAATCCAGTTGTTACTGCCAAGTTACAACTTAACGGCCAAGATCGTTTCTCTGAGCGTGAAGGATCTTACTTCTCATGGGTCCAACCATACCAATCACACACCAGAAATCCTGATGAAGGTATTAACGTATATTCATTTGCACTTCGCCCAGAAGAGCATCAACCAAGTGGCACTTGCAACTTCTCAAGAATTGATAATGCAACTCTTCAATTAGTTCTTTCCAACGCCACTGTTGAAGGTACTAAGACCGCCAAGGTCAGAGTTTATGCCACCAACTACAACGTTCTAAGAATTATGAGTGGCATGGGTGGGTTGGCATATTCCAATTAAGCGAACTTGTTACGATATATCGTGTCAAGTTTTTTATATTATATTTGTAAACTTTATAAAAATATTTAATAATTAATTATTGCATTTTAATTATTAAAGCAAAAAACAATATAGAGGTAATATATAAATTACATATATAAAATGAGCGTAGATATTGTAAATCTCATTGAAAGCAATCCAATTACTAAACTGTCAGGTAATTACCAGTCAAAATTGATTGAAAAGGTTCAAAATACCTTCAATAATTATGAACAACAATTATTTTTGTCTAGTTTTTATTGCTATTTAAAGTATGATACAAAAAAAGATTTTGTGATTGATTTAGATAATGTATGGAAATGGTTAGGTTTTCAACAAAAATATCATGCAAAATATTTACTTGAAAAACAATTCAACATAAATAATGATTATAAAATTTTTGCTCCCGAAGCTTCGGGAGCAAAAAAAGATACAAGAGGAGGTCATAATAAAGAAATAATAATGTTAAATATTGACACCTTTAAAAAATTTTGTCTAAAAGCAGGAACGAAAAAAGCAGATGAAATACACGATTACTTTATTAAATTAGAAAATATCATGTTTGAAATTACAAAAGAAGAAGGCGAAGAATTAAAAAAACAACTTACTCAGTTAGAAGATGTAAAAAATAAAGAAATGGAAGAAAAACTTATAAAACAAAGAGAAAAAATATTATTAAGTGAATATGCTCAAGCAGGTTCATTAGTT
>Ga0164295_10001628_pt1 | contig 18677 bp, 13 predicted proteins | sample GEODES006metaG_FD_111798 | JGI IMG/M metagenome (GOLD analysis project Ga0164295, IMG submission 111798) | Oligotrophic lake water microbial communities from Sparkling Lake, Wisconsin, USA - GEODES006 metaG | ecosystem: Environmental > Aquatic > Freshwater > Lake | place: USA: Sparkling Lake... | reverse complement strand
ACATATTACCAACACAAATAGCAAACAATATTGCCACTACAAAAAAATTAAAAAATCAACTGTAAGTGCTTGATTTTATTGAAGTGGAACAGTCAAAAACTCAGTTTGGTGTCGAACTCGGGTGACCACCACTTAACAATGGGAGATACGTCAGCCAATCGGTAGCGACACTGGTAGAGCAAACTGCGGCTACGGTGATACAAAACAACTTCGCCATCGCGTAGGTAGATGACTGTGGGCTGTGCGGGTTGTAGGGCTGTGAGAAACGAACGGTGGGTGGTTTTTTGAAACGCAGACTTTTTCCTATCCGCATGTCGCTGGCTATCTAAATACTGGCTCTGTTGTGGTGGCTGCGTCATTTAGCAAGCACCCCAGCGTGTAGCAAGTAGGAACAACGTGGCAGCAGAGTGTTTTACGCTGGCCAGAAAGAAAAAAACCGCCGTTCTACAGCGTAAAACGACGGTTCTAAATGGTGGCCTGGACTGGAATCGAACCAGTGACACGCGGATTTTCAATCCGCTGCTCTACCAACTGAGCTACCGGGCCAAGTAGTCAAATATTGTAGCAGATTTGGGGTGTTTTTCTGGACCAGTCAGCTTCAAAGCTCTCGTATTTGCATGGGCAAGAGAGACTCACAAGCACCGCATGAATTTGCGTTTCAAGGACGCCAGCTTTCAGCTGTTGCGTTTGCTGCGCGTGAGGTCAACGCCCAACTGTTTGAGCTTGCGATACAGGTGGGTTCGCTCCAAGCCGGTCTTTTCGGCCACGCGGGTCATGGAGCCGCTTTCATGGGTCAGATGGAACTCAAAATAGGCTTTTTCGAAAGCATCACGTGCGTCGCGAAGTGGGCGATCGAGATCGAACATTTGCGATTCTTGCGGACTGTTGTGCGCCTCAGACATGGCCGTCATAACCACTGCCACAGGTGCAGCCGCAACCGGAGCACGCGCAGCTGTAAGGTGTGCAGCCACAGCCTGTCGCACTTGCTCTCGTGCCAATCCCTGCTCGACTGCTTTCAACAGTTTTTGGAGGGTAATGGGTTTTTCCAAAAACGCTTGTGCGCCAATGCGCATGGCGTCCACGGCGGTGTCAATGGTGGCGTGTCCACTCATCATGATGACCGGCATGGTGAGCAGGCCAGCGGCTGACCACTCTTTGAGCAAGGTCACACCGTCGGTGTCGGGCATCCAGATGTCCAACAAAACCAGATCAGGCCGGGTGCGGCCTCGGATTTCACGGGCTTGCGAGGCATTTTCTGCGAGTTCGACAGTATGCCCTTCATCGTTCAGGATTTCAGAGAGCAAGTCTCTGATTCCTAACTCGTCATCGACGACCAAAATATTTGCCATGTTGACTGTAACGCCTCGGGAATAAATGTTTGTCTCGACCGGAAGGTCTTATGCGCCCTTGTGGATGCTGAATGATAACGACACTTGGGCCCCTTTGACGTGACCTTCCTCAATCAAATTGCTCATGTCAAGTCGCGCACCGTGCTCATCGGCTATTTTTTTGACCACCGCCAGGCCTAAACCGGTGCCTTTGGCTTTGGTGGTGACATAGGGCTCGATGGCGCGCTGAAGAATATGGGGTGCAAAACCGGGACCTGCGTCTGTCACGGTGAGCCGCACGCGTTTACGGGCGGGACTCCATTGCGTGGCCAGTGTGACGTGCGGTTGGCGTGCCAGCTCAGTCGTTTTATCGGTCTGCACATCGCATGCATCCTGGGCATTTTGCAGCAAATTGTGCACCACCTGGCGCAGTTGCTGGGCGTCGCCCTGTATCAAAGGGCAGGCAGCGTCCAGTGCAAGGTCAATCGGTACGCGCGCATGTCTCTCGACAGGCTCCTGGCTGTACAAGCCCATCACTTCATGAACCAAGGCATTCAGGTCCAGCGGTTGGAGCACGGCAGAGGGTAAGCGGGCGTAGTCGCGAAACTCATTGACCAATCGCTTCATGGCATCGACTTGGTCGACGATGGTTTTGACGGATTTAAGCAAAATGGCTTGATCGGGCGCGTTGAGCTTGCCCTCCAATTTACGCTCCAGCCGCTCGGCTGACAGCTGAATGGGGGTGAGCGGATTTTTGATTTCGTGTGCCAAACGGCGGGCGACTTCCCCCCAGGCTTGCGCTCGCTGCGCAGAAACCATTTCAGAAATATCGTCAAACACGAGCAAACGCAAGTCGTCGGGCAAGATCGCGCCACGTGCAATGAGCGTCACCGCGGTAGCGTCGAGCCCTTGTCCTGCAGCGTGGACTTCGAATGATTTTTGCCAATGGTCAAGTTCATGGGTGTCTTTGTCTGCCCCCAGCAACTCGAATTGCGCATGTACGCCCGCGGCAAATGTTTGCATGGCGGGCAGGGTCTGCAAAAGGGTGTTTTCGTGAGCGGCCAAGGGGACGCGCAGTATGCGTGTGGCCCCCGGGTTAGATGACTGGATGCGACCGCGTGCGTCCAGCACGATCACACCAGCGGTCAGGTTGTCCAAAATGGTTTGCAAATTGCCCCGTGCAGTTTCCAGTTGTAAGAGGCTTCGCTCTACGGCAGAACGCGCGTCTGACAACTGTTGTGTCATATCAGCAAAGGAACGCGTCAGCCCGCCAAGCTCGTCTTTGCCCTGCAAAGCCATTTTGGGCGTCAAATCGCCTGCCGCCACCTGGCGCATGCCGTGCGCAAGCAACAACAGCGGTTGCGCCAATTGGTTGCCCAACAGGACGGCCAGCAGCACGGCACCCAAAACGGCCAAAAACAAACTGAGCGTCAGGGTCCCAATGTACATGCGTCGCAAGCCTTCACGTGCGAGTGCTCGCTCTTGGTATTCCCGATTGGCTTCTTGCACATCCAGTGCGTTGGCGACCAAAGTAGGCGGAAGCTCCTGGGTAATTTGCAGCACCCACGGATCGTCTCTCAGGCTCAGACTGGATTGTGGGACCAGGCTGAGCACCTTGATGCGTCCTGACGCGGCGCCTGTGGAGTTGTCCTCCAAGCCCTCGACCAACTCCAGGCTGAGTTTGCTGCGCACTTGTCTGATTTGATCGTTGGTGGGTCTCTCGGGCCGCAATTGAAAGCGGGACTGTCCGGCGCTGGCGATCAAGTTGCCTTTGATTGACCACAAAACGGCGTCATTCGCACCCATTTGCTCGCGGATACGCTCCAGCATCAAGCCCGCACTGGACTCGGGAACATCCAACAATTGCAGTGAGGCCGAACGTGTTTGTTTGGCCAAGTCTGCGCTCAGTGTGTCGATGGTTGCACGCCCTAAATTCAAACCGGCCACCAGGGCGCCCTCCACTTTCACGTCGAACCAACTTTCGATGGACCGCGAGACGAACTGGTAGGACACCACGTAAATCAGGACCCCTGGGACCACGCCCACCAGGGCAAAAATAGCCGCCAACTTGACCAACAGCCTGGCGCCAAACTGACCTCGTCGCAAACGCAGCATGAGCCGGACCAGCCCGATGACGATGCCCATCAGCAACAGGGCCGCAACAACCCAATTCACGATGTACAAGCGATCGTAATTCTGATCGTAGAGCGCTCGGTTATTGGTCGCTTGTGTCAAAAGCAGCAAGAGAAGCACACCAATCAAAACCATGACCACCGCGCCAGCCGCCATCAGCCAACGCACACCCCGCGATGTCGACAATTCCCGCTGGACCGGCGTTGATGGCGGTCTGCTCATTTCAACGGCCCAGGTCGCTGGACAAACGAAGGGTTCGGCTCAATGCCAAGTTCCAATCGGTTTGTCCACCCGCCGTGATTTGGAACGGCCGAGGCAATTGCGTGTTGTCCATCCTGAACTGGAAGTTCAGGGTAAAGCGGGCATCTGGATCGATATCGGCCGCATCGGCTACTTTCCAATTCAAGTTGCGTCGGATGGCCGACAAAGCTTCCGTCAAACTTTCAAACTGTTGCGACAAATTGCCTGCATTCCCACTGCCCCCAATGGCTTCGTTTGAAATCGTCAAGCGCCAACGTCTGGTCAAAGGCTGATAAGCCAATCGGTAATAACGAGCCGCCGCAGCCACTCGGCGGTCTGTCCAGTACCAACGGTCTCGCATGACCACGGCTTCCGAGACAAAATGCACAGCCACACCTTTGAGCAAGGCGTCTTCGACGGCTGGCCCCAGTTCCAGTCGCACGTTGGTCGAAAGCACTATGGCATTCTCCACACGCTCCACCCGCAGTTCGGTCAGTTCCAAGGGAGGTGTTTGCGCCCAGGCATTTGAAAACGCGAACAAGCACAAGACACACAGCCTTAACCAGCCGCAGGCCTGTCGCGTCTGTTGTTCAAAGACGCTTTTGCAGCAGTGCGTAATAAAACCCATCATGTTCACCCGCTAGATTGTCCTGGACTGCTGGATTGATTTGCCGTTTTTGGGGTATCAAATGACCTGGAGAGGTCAAGAAGACCGCATCAGTGTTGTGTTGAAGAAACGTTTCGATTTGCCCATGCCCTTCGGCCAAAAAAATGGAACACGTGCAATACACCAATTGCCCGCCCGGTTTGAGCAAGGGCCACAGGGTTTGAAGGAGTTGCGCTTGAATCAGGGCCAACTGGCCGATGTCACTTTCTCGTCTCAGCCAACGCACATCGGGGTGACGGCGACCGATCCCGGAAGCGGTGCAGGGGGCGTCCAGCAATATGGCGTCAAACAGGAATTTGTCCCACCATGTTTCGGGTTGGCTGGCGTCGGCAGCAACAACCTGGGCTTTGCGCTGCAATCGGTCCAGATTTTGAATCACGCGCTCGCAGCGAACAGGGTCAACATCCAAGGCCACAAGTTGCGCTGTAGGGCACAACTCCAGCAAATGACCTGTTTTACCGCCCGGGGCAGCGCAAGCGTCCAAAATCCGCAGGTTTTGACTGCAGTCGAGTCCTTGCAACAACAAAGGAGCAGCCATTTGGGCGCCCGCGTCCTGCACCGAAACCATGCCTTGCGCAAAGCCCGGCAATTGATGAACCGCGGCGGCTTTGTGCAATTCGATTCCGCTCAGCCCCACGGGCTGGCCCTTGAGCCCTGCGGATTCAAGTTGCGCCAGGTAGTCGGTCACTGTGGTTTGTAAGGTATTGACGCGCAGGGTCATCGGCGCAGGCGCTTGCGATGCCGTCAGTATCGCCTCCCAGTCTTTGGGGTGGTCCATCTGGATTTTTTGGACCCACCACACGGGATGATTCCAGCGGGCCAAAAGGTCCTCGTCTGTCTGTTTTATCAAGGCTTCTCGCTCGCGCAAAAACCGCCTTAAGCAGGCGTTGACAAAATTGGCTTGGCCCCGTGTGTCCTTGTTTTTTCTGGCCGCCTCAACGGTTTGATCTACCAAAGTGAACGCGGCATAGGGCGCCAAGGCATCATCCCAACACAAGGCCAACGCGGAACACAGCAAGGCATCCACGGCCGGTGGTGGTGCTTTGCGGGCCAATTGGGCGCGCAAAGCCTGGGCCCGTCCGTACCAGCGCATGACCTGGAATGACAAGGCCTGAACCCCAGGACGAATGGCCGGCGGCTGGGCTTCCAGCAAAGCGGTCATGGAGCGCCCCCCTTTGACAGCGGCAACAACTTGCGCCGTAGCATGCAGCAAGCGCCACAAAGGAACGCCTTGAGGTGTTGTGCTGTTTTGCGTCGTGTGGGTGGGGAGGTTGTTTTGCATAAAAGGCGTCAAGCCAAAGGGTCGGCACTGTCAAGCTTGGCGGCCATTTCAAAGCGGAATTGTTTGGCCAACCAACGCGCAGGCCATTCACTGGCCGCATCGTTGTAGGCTTGCACCGCTTGGTTGTAGGCCACGATCATCGGCCACGATTGTGTTTTGAGTCGCTCAAATTTTTTTTGCAAAGGATCACTGAACCAAGCGCTATCGTCTGCCATGTGAAAGTCTTTTTCTTGCCTGAGCAATTTAAACAACTGGACCCGCGCAACGTTCACCCGCTGAATGGGCGCGGCATCGAACGGGTTGGCTCGCACCAGCGCCAGACTTTCTGCAAAGACCTCGCACGCTGCCCAGACTTCGTTCAATGAGGTCTGGGGGCTGTCTGTTACCGCGTCGTCGTCTCGCACATGGGCAGGCAAACTGCCTTCTACCCATGCCCATAAACGGACAAAGTGCGCATCCACTACGGAGAATTGCTGGGCCGCCGTAGCGCGCAAACGGACCAAACGGTTGTAAGCGCCCACGGCCCAAAAGAAAACAAGAGCCGCCAAAAATAGCCACGTCATGGTGTTGATTTTCTGAAAAAGTGTTGGCCTGAAAAAAACCCCTGGGCCGCAAAAAACGACACAGGGGTTCTGTTCAGTTCAACCGGCGCAACCGGTTTTCACTTACTCGGCAGCGTGGTCGGCATCGGCTACCAACTGCTGTGCTTCTGCCAATTCACTGGCTTCTGTTTCAGTAATAGAACGGCGCTCGGCTTCGTCCATTGCGTCCTTGGCGGCACGGGCTTTGTGATAAGCCATGCCCGTACCCGCAGGGATCAAACGACCCACAATGACGTTTTCTTTCAAGCCACGCAACTCGTCGCGCTTGCCCATGATGGCAGCCTCGGTGAGCACACGGGTCGTTTCCTGGAAGGAAGCGGCCGAGATGAAAGAGTCTGTCGACAACGAGGCCTTGGTGATACCCAAGAGCAAGTTGGAAAAGGTCGCTGGCAACTTGTCTTCGGCGCGCAAGGCGTCGTTGGTGTTGAGCATCTCAGAGCGCTCGACCTGCTCACCGGCAATGTAGTTCGAGTCGCCTGCGTTCTCGACCACCACGCGGCGCAGCATCTGACGAACAATCACTTCAATGTGTTTGTCGTTGATCTTCACACCTTGCAGGCGGTAAACGTCCTGTACTTCGTCAACGATGTAACGGGCCAGTTCTTCTGAGCCCAACAAACGCAAAATATCTTGCGGGTCGGCGGGGCCGTCCACAATGCTTTCGCCCTTGTTGACCACCTGGCCTTCGTGGACCAGAATGTTTTTCTCTTTGGGAATCAGCTCGTCCCAGATCTTGCCATCAGGATCGGTGATTTGTAAGCGAACTTTGCCTTTGGTTTCCTTGCCGAAGGACACGGTACCGGTCATCTCGGCCAGCATGCCTTTGTCTTTCGGGCTGCGCGCTTCGAACAATTCGGCCACACGTGGCAAACCGCCGGTAATGTCTCGGGTCTTTTGACCTTCAACAGGGATACGCGCCAAGACTTCGCCTGGGCCCACATCCATACCATCGCGGACTTGAATCAACGCACCAATCTGGAAGCCAATCGTCACCGAGTGATCGGTGCCGGGGATCTTGACTTCTTTGCCCACGGCATCGATCAGCTTGACCTGTGGACGCACCACTTTGGTCGAACCACGGCGCTTCGGATCGATCACCACCAGGGTGGACAGACCTGTCACCTCGTCCAACTGCTTGGCCACAGTGAGGCCTTCTTCCACATTTTCGAATTGCACCTTACCGGCAAATTCTGTGATGATGGGTCGGGTCAACGGATCCCAGTTGGCAAGAATGGCGCCGGCTTTGATGGCTTGGTCGGCCTTGACTGTCAAGATCGCACCATACGGCACTTTATGGCGCTCACGCTCACGGCCATGCTCGTCATGGATGACGATCTCGCCCGAACGGGCAATCACCACCAACTCCGACTTGCTGTTGGTCACATAACGCATGGTGGCGTTAAAGCCAATCAAACCACTCGACTTGGCTTCCACACTGGAAGCAACCGCTGCGCGTGAAGCTGCGCCACCGATGTGGAAGGTCCGCATGGTCAACTGGGTTCCAGGCTCACCAATGGATTGGGCTGCGATCACACCCACCGCTTCGCCGTTGTTGACCAAGCCGCCACGACCCAAGTCGCGGCCATAGCACATGGAGCACAGACCGAAGCGTGTTTCGCAAGTCAGCGCGGTACGCACTTTGACTTCGTCCACGCCCGCCAGTTCAAGTTCATCGATAAAGTCTTCGTCAAGCATGGTGCCGGCTTTGGCCATCACGGAACGGTTCTCTGGGTGCAACACGTCTTCGGCCACAGTGCGGCCTAAGATGCGGTCACGCAGGGACTCGATCACTTCTCCTCCTTCAACGATGGCACGCATCAAGGAACCATCAGAGGTGCCGCAATCGAGCTCGGTCACCACCAGGTCTTGCGTCACGTCCACCAAACGTCGGGTCAGGTAACCCGAGTTGGCTGTCTTCAAGGCCGTATCGGCCAGACCTTTACGAGCACCATGGGTGGAGATGAAGTACTGCAACACGTTCAGACCTTCACGGAAGTTGGCCGTGATGGGCGTCTCGATGATGGAGCCGTCAGGCTTGGCCATCAGGCCCCGCATACCAGCCAACTGGCGGATCTGCGCGGCAGAACCGCGGGCGCCGGAGTCGGCCATCATGTAGATGGAGTTGAAGGACTCTTGCTCCACATCGTTGCCGTGGCGGTCGATGGTGCGTTCTTTGCGCAGTTGGTCCATCATCACCTTGGAGACCGAATCACCGGCCTTGCCCCAAATGTCCACCACCTTGTTGTAGCGCTCACCTGAAGTCACCAGACCCGAGACATATTGCTGCTCGATGTCTTTGACTTCTTTTTCTGCGTCCGCAATGATTGCGCCTTTTTCAGGCGGCACCAGCATGTCGTCAATACCGATCGAGATGCCTGAACGGGTGGCCAAACGGAATCCGTTTTGCAACAACTTGTCGGCAAATACCACCGTCTCTTTCAAGCCGCACTTGCGGAAAGAGGTGTTGATCAGCTTGGAGATTTCTTTCTTCTTCAAAGCCTTGTTCAGGTTGGAGAAGGGCAAACCTTTAGGCAAAATCTCGGACAAAAGCGCACGGCCCACGGTCGTGAAGACCATCGTCGTCGACGGATCAAACTCTTTGGTTTCTGCGTTCTTGGTCCACTCGGTAATGCGCACACTGACTTTCGACGTCAAGTCCACCACTTTGGCGTCCAAAGCACGTTGCACTTCACCGATGTCAGAGAAGATCAGACCTTCGCCTTTGCCGTTGATGCGTTCACGGGTCGTGTAGTACAGACCCAAGACCACGTCTTGCGAAGGCACGATAGAAGGCTCACCGTTGGCAGGGAACAAGATGTTGTTCGAAGCCAGCATCAAGGTACGGGCTTCCATCTGCGCTTCTACAGACAAGGGCACATGAACGGCCATCTGGTCACCGTCAAAGTCGGCGTTGAAAGCCGCGCAAACCAGGGGGTGCAACTGAATGGCTTTACCTTCAATCAACAGAGGCTCAAAGGCCTGAATACCCAAGCGGTGCAGCGTAGGCGCTCGGTTGAGCATCACAGGGTGCTCTTTGATGACCTCTTCCAGGATGTCCCACACCACAGGGGTGCCGGCTTCGACTTCTTTTTTGGCCGCCTTGATGGTGGTCGCGATGCCCATCGATTCGAGACGGGCAAAGATGAAGGGCTTGAACAACTCGATGGCCATCAACTTGGGCAAACCGCACTGGTGCAGCTTGAGGGTTGGGCCCACGGTAATGACGGAACGACCCGAGTAGTCGACGCGCTTACCCAGCAAGTTTTGCCGGAAACGACCGCTCTTGCCTTTGATCATATCGGCCAAAGATTTGAGGGCACGCTTGTTGGCGCCGGTCATGGCCTTGCCGCGACGGCCGTTGTCCAGCAAGCTGTCCACGGCTTCTTGCAGCATCCGCTTTTCATTACGGGCGATGATTTCGGGTGCTTTCAATTCAAGCAAACGGCGCAGACGGCTGTTGCGGTTGATGACGCGACGGTACAAGTCGTTCAAGTCAGAGGTCGCAAAGCGTCCACCGTCCAGAGGTACCAAGGGACGCAGGTCCGGTGGCAAGACGGGCAAGACTTCGAGCACCATCCACTCAGGCTTGATGCCCGATTTACGGAAGGCTTCCAGTACTTTCAAACGCTTGGAGTTCTTTTTGACCTTGACTTCAGAGCCGGTCAAATCGCCACGAAGACGTTCGATTTCGGAATCAATTTCGATGCTCTTGAGCAAGTCCTTGATACCTTCAGCGCCCATCTTGGCTTGGAACTCGTCACCGTACTCTTTGAGTTTGGCTTCGTAGTCGTCTTCGGTCATGATGCCAAATTTTTTCAGCGGGGTCATGCCGGGGTCGGTCACCACGTAGGCTTCAAAGTACAACACACGTTCAATATCGCGCAGGGTCATGTCGAGCACCAGGCCCAAACGTGAAGGCAGCGATTTCAAGAACCAGATGTGCGCGCACGGTGCAGCCAGGTCGATGTGTCCCATGCGCTCGCGACGCACTTTGGTTTGTGTGACTTCAACGCCGCACTTCTCGCAGATCACACCGCGGTGCTTGAGGCGCTTGTACTTACCGCACAAACACTCGTAGTCTTTGATAGGGCCAAAAATCTTGGCACAGAAAAGACCATCGCGCTCGGGCTTGAAGGTACGGTAGTTGATGGTTTCAGGCTTTTTAACTTCACCGAAAGACCATGAACGAATTTTTTCAGGCGACGCCAGACCGATTTTGATGGCATCAAAATGCTCATCCGGTGTGAACTGCTTGAACAGGTCGAGTAATGATTTCATGATTTAAATCCTTTGCTTGTGCCTGCGATTTAGGAACGGTCCAGCTCAATGTCCAGGCCCAGGGAACGAATTTCCTTGACCAGCACGTTGAACGATTCGGGCATACCCGCTTCGATGGAGTGTTCGCCTTTGACAATGCTTTCGTACACCTTGGTACGGCCTTGAACGTCGTCAGACTTGACCGTGAGCATTTCTTGCAAGGTGTAGGAAGCACCGTAGGCTTCTAACGCCCACACTTCCATCTCACCAAAACGCTGACCACCAAATTGGGCTTTACCGCCCAAAGGTTGTTGCGTGACCAATGAGTAAGGTCCTGTCGAGCGGGCATGCATCTTATCGTCCACCAAGTGGTGCAGTTTCAAGAAGTGCATGTAGCCGATGGTGGTGGGGCGCTCAAAGGCTTCACCCGTTCGGCCATCAAACAGATTGGCTTGGGTGCGCGTCGCGGTCAAGCCTTTACGAGCTGCCAAGTCATCTGGATAGGCCAGTTTCAACATGGCACGGATTTCTTCTTCCGCAGCACCATCGAAAACCGGTGTGGCAAACGGCAAGCCACCAGTCAAGTTGCCGGCCATGTGCATGAGTTCGTCGTCGGACAACTTGCTCAGGTCTTCTTTGCGACCCATTCCGTTGTACAACTCTTCAAAGAGTTGGCGCATTTCTGCGACTTTGGCTTCGGCTTGCAGCATGTCGCCAATTCGGTGACCAATGCCTTTGGCGGCCCAACCCAAGTGGACTTCAAGCACCTGACCCACGTTCATACGCGAAGGAACTCCCAAGGGGTTCAACACGATGTCGGCAGGGGTGCCGTCTGCCATGTACGGCATGTCTTCAACAGGCACGATCTTCGAGACCACACCTTTGTTGCCGTGACGGCCGGCCATTTTGTCGCCTGGCTGCAAGCGGCGCTTGACGGCCAAATAGACCTTGACCATTTTCAGAACGCCCGCGGGCAGCTCGTCGCCTTGCGTGAGTTTTTTGCGCTTTTCTTCGAAGGACAAGTCAAAGCTGTGACGGGTCTGCTCCAGGGAGTTCTTGATGGATTCAAGTTGACTGGCAACATCTTCGTCCGCCGGCCGAATGTCAAACCAATGGAACTTCTCGACTGACTCCAAATAAGCCTTGTCGATAGGTGTCCCTTTGGCCAACTTCTGTGGCCCCCCGTTGGCAGCTTTGCCAATCAACAACTTTCCGATACGGTCAAAGGCATCTGCTTCCACAATGCGCAGTTGGTCGTTCAAATCCAGCCGGAAGCGCTTGAGTTCGTCGTCAATAATTTGTTGCGCGCGTTTGTCACGCACGATACCTTCGCGTGTGAACACCTGGACATCGATCACAGTCCCTTGTGAGCCCTGATCCACGCGCAAAGAAGTGTCTTTCACGTCGCTGGCTTTTTCACCGAAGATAGCGCGCAACAACTTTTCTTCAGGTGTGAGGGTGGTCTCGCCTTTCGGTGTGACTTTACCCACCAGCACATCGCCAGGTTGCACTTCTGCACCCACGTAAATGATGCCCGACTCGTCCAAGCGACCCAATTGTTGTTCCGACAAGTTAGGAATATCGCGTGTGATTTCTTCGGCACCCAACTTGGTATCGCGTGCCATCACCACGAGTTCTTCGATATGGATCGAGGTGTAGCGGTCTTCCGACACCACACGCTCGCTGATCAAAATCGAGTCTTCGAAGTTGTAGCCGTTCCAGGGCATGAAAGCGATCAGCATGTTCTGACCAATGGCGATTTCACCCAGGTCGGTCGATGCGCCGTCGGCAATCACGTCACCTTTGGCCAAAATGTCACCACGCTTGACGATCGGGCGCTGGTGGATGTTGGTGTTCTGGTTAGAACGCTGGTACTTGATCAGGTTGTAGATGTCGACACCGACTTCACCGGCTTGGGTTTCTGTGTCATTCACTCGGATCACCACACGGGTGGCATCCACGTAATCGACCAAGCCGCCACGGGTGGCGACCACCACAGTGCCAGAGTCAACCGCAGCGACGCGCTCGATACCGGTTCCAACCAATGGCTTTTCAGGGCGCAACACGGGCACGGCTTGGCGTGACATGTTGGCACCCATCAAGGCGCGGTTTGCATCATCGTGTTCCAAGAATGGAACCAAAGAGGCCGCGACCGACACGATTTGGGCAGGTGATACGTCCATGTACTGGATACGGTCGGCGCCACACAAAATGGACTCGCCTTTTTCACGGGCGGACACCAAGTCACCCGTCAGCTTGCCGTCTTTGTCGAGCAAGGCGTTAGCCTGCGCAATGACGTACTTGCCTTCTTCAATGGCCGACAGATAATCAATTTCCATGGTCACTTTGCCATCGGCAACCCGGCGGTAGGGAGTTTCAATGAAACCATACTCGTTCAAACGGGCGTACAAAGCCAAGGAGTTGATCAGGCCAATGTTGGGGCCTTCTGGCGTTTCAATCGGGCACACACGACCGTAATGGGTCACGTGCACGTCACGCACTTCAAAGCCTGCGCGTTCACGGGTCAAACCACCTGGGCCCAGGGCAGAGACGCGACGCTTGTGTGTGATTTCGGCCAGAGGATTGGTCTGGTCCATGAACTGAGACAACTGTGATGCACCAAAGAACTCTTTCAAAGCCGCAGAAATCGGCTTGGAGTTGATCAAGTCATGCGGCATCAAAGGCTCTTGCTCCGCTTGACCCAAACGCTCTTTAACGGCTTTTTCGATACGTGCCAAACCGGTCCGGTATTGGTTTTCGGCCAACTCACCCACACAGCGCACGCGGCGGTTACCCAAGTGGTCGATGTCATCGACTTCGCCATTCCCGTTGCGCAGGTCTACCAGAATTTTGACCACCGACAAAATGTCTTCGTTGGTCAACACCATCAGACCTGTGGACTCGTCACGACCCACACGCGCATTGAATTTCATGCGGCCCACGCGCGACAAGTCGTACGTATCGGGGTTGTAGAACAGGCGCTGGAACAAGGCCTGAACAGCATCTTCTGTCGGTGGCTCTCCGGGACGCATCATGCGGTAGATGGCCACACGTGCAGCAAACTCGTCAACAGTTTCGTCAGCACGCAAGGTTTGCGAAATGTAGGCACCTTGATCGAGCTCGTTGGTGTAAATGCACTGCAAATCATGCACACCCGAAGCGCGAAGTTTTTTCATCAGCAAATCAGTCAACTCTTCGTTGGCTTTGGCGATGATCTCTCCCGTCTCGGTATCGACGATATTGCGTGCAACCACGCGGCCCACCAAAAAGTCTTCAGGGACACTCACGTGCGTGGTGCCGGATTGCTCCATCTCACGGGTGTGGCGCGCAGTGATCCGCTTGTCTTTGGCCACAATGACTTTACCGGCTTTGTCGGTGATGTCGAAACGGGCGACTTCACCACGCAGACGCTCTGACACAAATTCCATTTGTGCACCGCTGTCCATCAGGCGAAAGTTGTCATTCACAAAGAAGTTGGCAAGGATCGATTCGGGGTTCAAACCGATGGCCTTGAGCAAGATCGTGACCGGCATCTTGCGGCGGCGGTCGACACGGAAGTAAAGCACGTCTTTGGGATCGAATTCGAAGTCGAGCCATGAACCGCGGTAAGGGATGATCCGTGCACTGAACAACAATTTGCCAGAGCTGTGTGTCTTGCCCTTGTCGTGTTCGAAGAACACGCCGGGAGAACGGTGCAACTGAGAGACGATCACGCGCTCGGTACCGTTGATGATGAAAGAACCTTTGTCAGTCATCAAAGGCACTTCGCCCATGTAGACCTCTTGCTCTTTAACTTCTTTGATCACCTTGGACTGCGAAGTTGAAGATTCGCGGTCATAGATGAACAATTGAACGCGTGCGCGGACAGCCGACGCAAAGGTCAGTCCACGCGTCTGGCATTCACGCACATCGAATGCGGGCTTGGCCAGGTTGTATTCAATGAACTTCATTTCAACAAAACCGTTGTGCGACACAATCGGGAATGCCGATTCAAAAGCGGCTTGTAATCCCTCATGAGAACGTTTAGATGAAACAACACCTGCTTGTAAAAAAGACGTATAAGCGTCTTTTTGCATTTGCAGCAGGTAAGGAACTTCGAGTACGCTTTCGCGGCTGCCGAAACTTTTGCGAATACGCTTGCGTTCGGTGAATGAATAGGCCATGAGATCTCCGGGCTTGATCTTTCAGCGACTTTTTGCCTCATGAACGGTCCATAGTTCATGAGACGGGCTTGGCCGCTGGCCTCTACCAGCGTTGGCGGACGGCTGCGCATTGCACGCAGCCCGAACCAAGGCGTTCTCTTCAGTCGGGGTCAGAGAACACTCAAAAAAGAAAGCCTGGTTTGCTTTTTTGACTGTGCTCTGTAAGTACCAAGTGCTGGAGGCCCTTGCGGACACTCCAGCCTTGGAAAACAAAGCCGAATTATTTCAGTTCGACTTTGGCGCCGGCATCTTCCAGCTTTTTCTTGGCAGCTTCAGCATCAGCTTTAGAGATGCCTTCTTTCACTGCCTTGGGTGCACCGTCCACCACGTCTTTGGCTTCTTTCAAGCCAAGGCCTGTGATTTCGCGAACCGCTTTAATCACGGACACCTTCTGCGCACCAACTTCCACCAGCATGACGCTGAATTCGGTCTGTTCTTCAACAGCAGCAGCACCGCCACCGCCAGCAGCAGCAGGTGCAGCCATGGCTGCAGCGCTCACGCCAAACTTCTCTTCGATGGCTTTCACCAATTCGTTGAGTTCCATGACCGTCATGCTGTCCAGCGCGGTCAAAAATGCGTCTTTATCGAATGCCATTTTTATTTCCTAACAATTGGTTAAAACACGAACGCTGGCCTTAAGCGGCAACAGCTTCGCCTTCGCCTTTTTTGGCCGCCAATGCACCCAGCACCACAGCGGTACGGGACATAGGCGACATCAGCAAGCCACACAATTGAGCCATCAAAACTTCCTTGGAAGGTATGTTAGCCAATTGCTTCACGCCATTGATATCTAAGATTTTTCCTGAGAGAACACCACCTCGGATCACCAACTTGTCGTTGGTTTTCGCGAAGTCTGCCACCACTTTGGCGGCGGCAACAGCGTCAACAGAAAAGCCATAGATCAGCGGGCCGGTCATCTGGTCGCTTACAACTTCAAATGCGCTTCCTGCAACAGCACGGCGGGCCAGGGTGTTTTTCAACACACTCAGGCTCACACCCTGTTTGCGGGCAGCAGAACGCAATTTAGTCATGTCAGCGACCGTGATGCCACGGTATTCCGCAATCACCAGCGTTTGAGCTTTAGCGGCGAGGTTGGTCACTTCAGAAATGACCGCTTCTTTCTCACTGCGATTAAGACTCAAGGTCTACTCCTTTTATAAGTGTTGTCGGGCAAACCCTTCAACACACCTGCTTGCAGCGACCAACTGTTTTCTGGATATAAATCCATCTGCAGCGGGATCGCCATCTGCGTTGGCTTGAGCCTTGCGGCTCACTGATTAAGCACCTGACGGTGCGCCAACGGTCTTGGATGGCCTGCAGACTTCTGACGAGGACTGCAGCCCACCACATCGGACCACCCCTGCGGGGGATCCAAATTTTGAGTATCAACTAACTTGTGTACAAATGAGTCTTCACTGAAACTTCGTTTTCACGCTCAAGCGGTGACGGATTGTGTGTCGACACGCACGCCCACACCCATCGTAGAAGACACTGCGATTTTGCGCAGGTAGACACCCTTGCTGGTGGCTGGCTTGGCTTTGACCAAAGCCTCTACCAATGCCGCCAAGTTGCCTTGCAACTTAGTGTCATCAAATGAGCGACGGCCAATGGTCGAATGAACGATGCCGGCTTTGTCTACACGGAACTGAACTTGACCGGCTTTGGCATTGCGCACGGCAGTGGCAACGTCAGGCGTCACAGTGCCCACTTTGGGGTTAGGCATCAGACCACGCGGGCCTAGAATTTGACCCAAAGTACCCACGACACGCATGGCGTCTGGGGCGGCAATCACCACATCAAAAGGCATGTCACCGGCTTTGACCATGGCGGCCAAATCGTCCATGCCCACAATGTCAGCACCTGCGGCACGTGCCTCATCGGCCTTGGCACCCTGTGCAAAAACCGCCACGCGTGCAGTTTTGCCGGTGCCGTTAGGCAACACGACAGCGCCACGAACCACTTGGTCAGATTTTTTGGCATCAATGCCCAGCTGCACCGCGACGTCGATGGACTCATCGAACTTGGCAGTTGCGCAAGTCTTCACCAAGCTCAAAGCATCAGCGATGGCGTACAGCTTGAGGGGATCGACTTTGCCGACAAAGGTTTTTTGTTTCTTGGTCAGTTTAGACATTTACACGCCCTCCACATTCACGCCCATCGAGCGAGCAGTACCGGCGATGGTTCGCACCGCGGCATCCATATCAGCAGCCGTCAAGTCGGGCATCTTGGTCTTTGCGATTTCTTCCAACTGAGCACGTGTGATCTTGCCGACTTTGTCGGTATGAGGACGCGCAGAACCTTTGTCAAGCTTGATGGCTTTCTTGATCAAAGTCGTCGCAGGGGGCGTCTTGATGATGAAAGTAAATGATTTGTCGGCAAATGCCGTGATCACCACAGGCAAGGGCAGACCGGGCTCAACACCTTGGGTCTGGGCATTGAATGCCTTGCAAAATTCCATGATGTTCAAACCACGCTGTCCCAAAGCGGGGCCAATCGGTGGTGATGGGTTGGCTTTACCGGCTGGCACTTGCAGCTTGACAAAACCGACGATTTTTTTCGCCATTTTTTTCTCCTAACGGGTGATAACGCTTTGGCTTGACGCCTGGGCTCCCCGGGGGGTTAACAACTCTATTTTTTACAAACTTGATGCCGAGTCGGTAAGCATCAATCCGGTTTCTTGAACTTATATCGATAAGTTTAGGTTTTTTCGACCTGACTGAATTCCAATTCAACCGGTGTCGCACGACCAAAAATAGTGACCGACACGCGCATCTTGTTCTTTTCGTAATTGACTTCTTCAACCGTTCCGTTGAAGTCGGTAAACGGTCCATCTTTGACGCGAATGTATTCACCCACATCAAACTCAACCTTGTGCCTGGGCTTGTCAGTGCCTTCTTGCATCTGACTGACAATCTTGCGAACATCTTCTTCTGATATGGCTGCAGGGCGATTCTTAGCACCCCCGACAAAACCGGTGACTTTGTTGGTGTGTTTGACCAAGTGCCACGTCTCGTCGTTCATGACCATTTCGACAAGCACATAACCCGGGAAAAATTTACGCTCAGTTGTTCGCTTCTGGCCATTTTTGATTTCAACAACCTCTTCGGTTGGCACCAAAATGCGGCCAAACATGTTTTGCATGTCAGCACGCTGAATGCGCTCAATGATGTTGCGTTCAACAGCTTTTTCCATGCCAGAATAGGCATGCACCACGTACCACTTCAAGTCTGGGTTGGTCGAGACCCCAGCTTTGGGTGCATTTTCGATCGCATCGGTCATTATTTTTTCCAGCCCAAAATCAGATCGTAAAAAACCCACTCGAGTGTTTTATCGGTTAACCATAAAAAAAGCGCCATCGCAAAAACAAAGACAAAAACGTAAGCCGTGATTTGAATCGCTTCTTTACGCTCAGGCCAAACAACTTTTTTGACTTCGCGCACCGCATCACGCCCAAAAGCCACCAATTGTTTACCTGACTCTGAGGTCAAAAAGACCACAACAGCAGCAGCCAAGCCGACCAACAATGCCGCCCATTGCACCCAAACACCCTGCTTGGTCAGCATGTAAAACGCAGCCAATGACAGCACCACAAGCGATACAGCCAAGCCAACCCTCAGCTTATCGGCTGTGGCATTTACAGTTTGAACTTCAGAAGTTGCCATGGTGGCTTTTTGACCTATGTTTAGCTCTTAAAAAAAGAAGCTCTCAAGACACTGAAGCCCGCCAGAAAGTGGCGGGCTTTGAGAACCACCCCTTCAGGTGGCAGGGGCAGTAGGAATCGAACCTACAACCTTCGGTTTTGGAGACCGACGCTCTGCCAATTGAGCTATACCCCTGTAAAGAATTACGCGAGGATCTTGGCAACAACGCCAGCGCCAACCGTGCGGCCACCTTCGCGGATGGCAAAGCGCAAGCCCTCTTCCATCGCAATGGGGTTGATTAACTTCACCGTGATCGACACGTTGT
>Ga0164295_10001627_pt1 | contig 18682 bp, 18 predicted proteins | sample GEODES006metaG_FD_111798 | JGI IMG/M metagenome (GOLD analysis project Ga0164295, IMG submission 111798) | Oligotrophic lake water microbial communities from Sparkling Lake, Wisconsin, USA - GEODES006 metaG | ecosystem: Environmental > Aquatic > Freshwater > Lake | place: USA: Sparkling Lake... | reverse complement strand
TATCAACGTCCAAATATGGCATTGGGCGGTATCACCCCGAAACAGCGACTAGCCATGGTTGCTTAATGAATCCTACTTCTGGGCTCGGTTAAAAATGGGGGGATTACCACATAACCACAACATAGTAGCAACGCAGTGCCAGCCAAAATACGCTAAATCACTCGTCTGATTTGTGCTCCTAAGAATCAATAAAAAATAAAATAGTTAAAGTTGCAATAAAATAAGGAAAAAGGCCATCTAAGTGAATTCAATTTTTTTGTCATTTTTGGAAGACAAAACAATTCCTGCCTTAGACATGAAAACCAGTTTCTCTTAGTCTCAAGAACATATATATATGATACCCTTTCTTTGGAAGATTCTCTTCTTACCGATAGGAGTTAAATCCAGTTGTATAAAAATATGGTGCAAAATGTACCAGCGACGAAAATTGAGCGTTACCAATTAATCTTCCACTGGGCCTTAATAATCTTGAAAACTCATCAAGCACCATCAGTGGATCTGATAAATTTTCAAATACCTCTCTGCAAAGAATTGCATCAAACAAATGAATGGTATCTAGGATACTAGAAAAACCTAAAAATATATCAATGGTTGAAGTGTGCCACGTACCTATTTGAAGTCCTGAAGTATTTCCAAAACCTTCATACTTACAAATATCCTGAGAGACATAATTTAGGTATCTGCAAATACTTTATTCTGAAGTTACCCAAAGCCGGCATTTAAGATAATACATCTAACCGGAATATTCTCCAATATTTGCTTAAGCCATTTTTTACGATTACCATAATTTTTTTATACCAATAATTTTTTAGGGGCTCTTTCATTTTTTATTTTGTAATTTTTTTGAAAATGAATATTCCAAGATTATATTTTTGATTTTTTAAGTATTTCATATCATGTAGAAAATCTATTGATTGATGCATTATATTTTCATAATCCACCCAAGAGAATTCACATAATTCAAAATTAATGTTTTTAACGTCTTTATAAAGACTAAGGGGATCAAATATTCTATGTGCGTTAAATTCAACCCTCTCAATACCAATAGGTACGGAAAGATAAAAAGTTCCATCAGTCTTCAAAAGTTGAGCCATATTCTCTAGCCCCCTTTTGTAACCATTAATATCTACAGGATCCCCATATCTTCCGAGTCCAAAGTGCTCTAAAGCGTGCAAACATGAAAGGGAATCACAATAATCAGTATGTGCAACTACTGGATTCATGAGATCAGCCTGCGTGAATCTTACTCCGGGAATTTTGGATGAAATTGTCCTAATATCAAAAACCTCAATACTTCTGAAGCTGGCAACGTGAGCCACAAAACTATCTGTGCGTGATCCTATGTCAACATGAATCTGCGGATTTGCACGAAAAACTTTTTGTGCAACAAATAGATCCTGCCAAAAATATTCACTTTTAACCGACCCTCCCTCCTCATTGTAATCAGATAAACAAGGTAATACCCTTAAGTTGCCTTTATATTTACTCTTAAATATAAGATAGTCATTAATAAATTTAGGTAAACCCTTCAACGATCTTATAAAAAGACGAGGATTTATCCCTAGTTGAGCGCATAAAAACCAATTAATTTTTTTTGCTACCTCTAACATCTTTTTTAAATCCTTGAATTTGCCTGTATTAGACTTCTGTAATATGGCGACCAATAAACCCAGAGGAGTCTATTTTTGTCTTCCTAATTCTAACTCGCCAACGAATCCTAATCCAATAATAAGAACTTATTATCCAGCGAGAAAGAAATTTTCCCGCATATATTTTTTTTAGCTCACGCACCCTAGATTCCTCTCGCTCTCTTTTATATTGGGATTTATTTTTGATTGACTTTTGCCCGGCGTGTTTTCTAAAGGCGCTGTAAATATGGGGGCTATAGTGCGCCTTACCAGCAAGAGACATTCGCAAAAATAAATCGTAATCGGCAGCATATTTAAGCGCTACATCAATACCAGCGATTCTTTGGTACAAAGATGCTCTCCAAAAGCATGCGTCTTGCAATGGCGTCCAACCCCCATTAAGCATCGCAAGCTTTAAATTTTTTGCATCGCCGTTTGTAATCTCAATAATATAACCTTTCTCGTTAATATAGATGTCATCCCCAAAAATCAAATCTGACCCTGACTCAGTTAATATTGAGCGCGCCTTATCCAATGCACCCTGCAAAATAAAATCCCCGGAATTAATCCAGCACTGAAATGGATTACCTGATCTGCTAAAACCTTTTGCAAGAGCGTGGGCATAACCATCATCCGCCTCACTAATCCAACCTGATAAATATCCCTCATACTTTTTAATAATTTCGAGACTATTATCAGTTGAACCCCCATCAACTATGAAGTATTCATCACCTTCTTTAAGATTTTTTAATACCGATAAGATTGTTTCCTCTAGATAATGCCCCATATTTAAATTTGGAGTAATTACTGAGAAGGCATCGTATCGCTCTTTTGGGCATGAAAAAGACTCGCTAATCATGGCCAATTTTTTCTTATATGAGAAAAATCATTTAAATACGAAACTACTTTAGTAATGTACTCTTTAGCAGTCCATTGCTCAGCCCTTATTCTGCCTCTAGCAATTAAACTTGAACGTAACTCATCATCCTCAACTAGGATCCTTATTTTTAAGGCAATTTCCTCTGGCTTTTCTGGTGAAAACAGGATAGCAGCATCTCCAAATTGCTCTTTTGCCCCAGGAATATTGGAGGCTAATACGGGACATCCAATCGCAAATGCCTCCAATGGGGGTAAATTTTCTGGCCCACAATATGAGGCATAAGTTAATGCTACTGCATTTTTATAAAGAACTACTAGTTGTGCGCGAGATACAAAACCCAAAAATTTTACAAACTTTTCTATACCTAATCTCTTCGCCGCCTTTTCTACGAACTCCCTGTTACCCTTATCAGATCCTACACATACTAATGTTAATGCGGGTCCCCCATTTTTAATATAAATATCCATAGCTTCTAATAAATTAATATGATTTTTGTGCGGCCAAAACTGAGCTGGGTAAAGAATATAGCGCCCTTCGATTCTGAAGTTGAAAAAAATATCCTCTTTCGCCGTACCCGCCTTTAAGGCAAAACTTGGGGTAGGGTGGGGTAATAACAGTATTTTTTCTTCATCGATTTCATAATATTTTTTTAGTTCTATCTTGCCTTGCTCTGTACCAGTAATTATGGCTGCTGCTCTCTGAAGAAATGATCGATGATTCAGTTCGCGTCGATCCCACATACCTTGGGCAGAAAACTCTGGAAACCATGGCGTAGCACGATGCTGCAAATCCCACAATACCGTTAGATATGGAATATCTGTACGATGATTACCGGCTGCAAGAAACCAAATAAAATCAATCCCAGCAGACTTTGCAGCCCTATCTAATGGACTTAAACTTTTGCTGTGTGCCCGATAAAAAGAACACTCAGATGCAAGTAACGCCAAAAAGCGCCCCATAAATCTTTTAGTCCTAACTTTTATAACTTGCAAGCTAGGCGGTAGTGATTCCAAAAATTTGCGCGTTACATGCTCTTCTGGCACTATTAAATAGAACCGTTGAGACCTTCCCCTGTTGACATGCAGCAGCAATTCAGTAAACAGGTCAGATTCAAATGTATAGCCCCCGCCAGATTGCGGTTCGTAACCCGTGACATAGACCCCAATTTTCATTAGTAAAGAGTCTAATTTGACTTAAAAAATGACCTGCATATCTTGGCGATGGATGCTGATATTAAACTGATTTGGTCATCACTGAGATTGTTTGAAGAAGGTAGATATAACCCGCTTTGCCAAATTTGATCGGCAACTGGACACAAAACATCTCGATATCCTAATTGCTCTCGTAGAAATGGCTGCTGATTCATGGGGCAAAAAAAGGTGCGTGTGTCAATTCCGTCAGCCAATAGGTGCTCCATTAGCTTATCTCTTGTTGCACCAAAGTCAGAATTAACTGTAATGGCATACATCCAATAAACATTTTTATAGTTTTCACGCTCAACAGGTAATTGTAATCCAGGAATATCTTTTAATGCATTGCTATATTTTTTTGCTATCAACCTTTTTTGATCAAGGATTTCGTCAATCCTAGATAGCTGGACAATCCCAAAAGCTGCTTGGTAGCCTGTCATTCTGAAATTATGTCCCGGCAATCGATGATAGAAACGTGGGTGCCCAAACGCTAAATTTCTTAAAAGACGTATTTTTTTTTCCAAATCTTCATCATTAGTTACAATCATACCGCCCTCGCCAGTAGTAATGATTTTATTGGCATAAAAACTAAAACAACCCATATTTCCAAAACTACCAGTCATTTTTCCATTTATTGTGGCACCATGAGATTCGGCGCAATCTTCAATCACTGCTAACCCATGTTTTCTGGCAATAGTCACAATCTTATCCATATCGCATGGATGACCAAACAAGTGAACCGGAATGATGGCCTTGGTCTTTGGAGTTATCAATGCTTCTAAAAGATCGGGGTTCATATTCCAAGTTTGTGGCTCTGAATCTACAGGCACGGTCACCGCACCGTTGTGATAGGCTGCCAAGGCGCTTGCAATATTAGTTGAAGCACTCACTAAAACCTCATCTCCAACTCCAATTCCAAGCGCCTGCACCGCCAGATGTAATGCCGTAGTTCCGCTAGTTACCGCAATGCCATATTTGCAACCGCAATAACGAGCAAATTTTTCTTCAAATTCTGGGATCGCAGCACCAAATGAGCCGGAAATTTCCCCCCTTCGGAGGGCGGCAACTACTGCGGCAATTTCTTCTTCGCCAAATTCTGGCTCATGAACCGGTATTTTAAATTGTCTCGACATTTACTTTATCTAACTGATCGCCTAAGAACGGGCCTTGCTTAACGCTAACACACTGCATGTCCTCCAGAACTCTTACAGCATGAGAACCTCCGGCTAAATTAATAGCATCACCAGCATGCAACACAACCTCTCTAAACTTTACACCTTCTGGGCTATAGAAGTCCACAGCAATCACTCCACGCTGAACTACAAACATTTGCTGTAAATCAAGTATTTCACGCCGAACCGGATGGTGATAATGCGCAGGCTCTACAAATCCTTTTTTATGAGCGAGTAAGCCAAATTGAAACGATGACTTTACAGGCGAAAAAAACTTAGTAACTTCAACAGAAGTATCAGCCCAAATTATCTCTGCATAAATTAGTCCACTAAATTCAATTACCTCATAAGCCATCTAGAACCCCCTGATTAAATCTAATATATCAAGCTAAGTAGCCATTTTATCCCCATTTAACTCTTTGGCGGGTATCCGATTTCACATATAATTCTTGCTGGATTTCCGGCCACAATAACTCTTTCTGGGACGTCTTTAGTAACCACACTGCCCATACCCACTACAGAACCTTCTCCAATTGAAACCCCCTTCAATATGATGCTACGCGCCCCTATCCAAGCACTCTTGCCTATCTTTACAGGGCTTTTTTTTACCCATTCCCAGTTGTGGTTTTTACCATTAATCCAATTTACGACATCGTTTTTTCTTAATTCAGGGTAAATACTATGATTATCGGAATCGACTATCGTGCATCCATAACTAATCATCACATCCGAATCAATGGTAATTGATAGAGCACAATCAATTACCGTGCCACCGCCAATAGATACCCTGTCTCCAATTTTCAGAACGCTTTCATCTCTTTCGGCCACCAGGTGCCCCTGAATCAAGCAATTATCCCCAATCAAAATCTTTGCTAATTTAGCGCGGCTTTCAACATTTCCACTAAGAATCGTATCGGAACCGCAAGAGTCTAATGATCGCAAATTTCGGTGATGTTGAAACTTGGCTCTCAAATATCTATAAAAACTAATCACTCTGTGCTCCTCCCTACTTGTCTCGCTGGGTTACCAACCATAATTGCATATGGCGGCACATTGTGAACGATCACAGCGGCAGCTCCAATTACTGCGCCTTTACCAATCTCAACACCCTTCATAATCGAAGCATTAAATCCAATCCAAACGTCATCATTGATTTTTATAGGGGCAGATCGTATATCCTCTTTTTTCAGATGCTTTCCGTGATCCATCAATTCCCTAAATCTTTGGTGCCGATCCGATGCCGATAGACTGTGCGAATTATTATCAAAAATACTAACTCCATGCGCGATTTGAACTCGATCGCCCACAGTAATCGAAGACGTGGACCATATTTTTGAATTTGGTCCCAGGTAAGTCCAGCTCCCAATTCTTATTGAGCCGCCAGAAATACCCGTCAATAACTGGCCCATACACAAAGAATTGTCGCCTATCACAATAGAATTAATGCTATTTTGATTAATTATTGATGTACTTAAAGAAAACTTAACCCCCACTCCTACGCAGCACTTACTAGCCATATTTAATGAATGAAAATAGCTCTTGATTCGATCTAGGAGTATTGAATGTAATTTATATAATCTAAGAAATAGCATAATTAGCAAAAGTTTTAGATTGATGATTTAAAACCTACAGATTTATACAGCCGACTAATGAACATAAAAAATAAATTTCGGTGCCTTTTTTTGGCCATGATATTAAGTATTCTTACAACTTCGTTAAATGCACTCCAGTCTACAGAAACATTAATCGGGAATTGAATGTTATCAATGAATCTTTTGGTTTTAGGCAACTCATTTTGCAAAGTACTGTGTCCGCCTCCATGAGTCCCAGAAGAATCTACTCCTATATTCTGCACGAAGGAGCTACGGGGATAAAGCACCAAGCCATCTTTCATAAAAACATTGTAGTACCAGCAAATACCCCAAGAGCTAATTTTCCCAGCCTTTTGCTGCTCTGCCATACCTATATAGTCATAGGAACCCTGAAGATTGAATTTATTAGATAAATTAGCATCTTTTTTAAGCTCATCAAAACCGTCCAAATTAAGATTGAATGAATTCCAGGCCCTTTTCCACGTTGCCCAACCCCAGCAGGATGTCATTGGCAAGAAAAATGCTTCTGATGCCGCAGCATAGTTACCTGGGTACATATAGCCAGAAATTTGATAGGCCCTCGATTCACTCTCATACTTTTCAAGTGCGCTATTCATAAAATAAAGAAAGCCGGACCTTATTAAGAGATCATCCTCAAGGACAATAACTGTTTCATACTCATTAACAATCGAAGTCACTCCGTCTGCAATTGATCTTGCAAGACCATAATTTTGATCTCTTAGAATAATTTTGATCGATCTAAATCCGGTCAATTGGCTTATATATTTTCGTACTTCACTCACTGCATTTAAATTTTCTCTTCTTTTTGGGGCATCAGAAAATATAAACAGATCAGTCCCTATGGCTAGGTCATCACCTAATAAAGACTCAACCGTCCTTCGCAAATGATCTGGCCGATCGTATACAAATAATGCGACTGGAGCATAGTTCACAGCATCATCCGAATTCATTGACTAATTTTTTGAAAGACACCTACCCATCCATCCTTGCGCCCTATGAGGCCAAAAGAAAGCCTCCATAATAAAGCGCTAGCTATCTCAATTAAAAAGTAAATCCTCCCTGTAGTAGATGGAATATATCGACCCCTGTAATTAGAAGGCCTAAAGTAGGAAGATCTAAACCAAACATCCAACAGTTGCATTTTTTCAGATGAATAGTACTGAACTTGAGAAGCCTCAGAACCAAACACCATCATTATTCCAACTGGAGAGTATGGCTTTATATGATCAAAGTCATCATAAAATCTAGGATTCATGAGAGGAGTTGCAATTATTAAAATACCTCCCGTTCGCAATCTTCTTAAATAATTTTCTAAAAATACTTTAAGTCCATTGGGCTCAAAATGCTCAATTACATGAGAAATTAATATCAGATCAAATTTTTTCTCATCCTTGAGAAAATCATCAACAGTTACGCAATTTAAACCAGCCAATTTATTTCTATTAACGATAACTTCATTTTGCTCAACACCTAAAACGTCGTAACCAAGATTAGTGAGGCTACTTAAATATCGCCCCTCTCCGCAACCCACATCAAGCAATTTAGAACTTGTTGATGGGCAAAATTTTTTAGCATACCAAACTATCTTATTATGCTCTGAAGAAATCTTTAATAAACTTCTTATAGATTTATTAATGGAAACTAGCATTAGTTCGAAGACCACTCTTGTAAATCTATTACTTCATCAACTAAATCAATAATATATTTATCGTGTGTAATAAAAATTAAAATCCTATTTTTATACTCCTGGACTAGGGCTGCAACAATTCGATCCCTCATCTCTATATCAAGTGAGTTGGTGCTTTCATCTAAAATCAGGACCTCTGAATCCCTAATAATTGCCCTAGCTAATCCAATTCTTTGACGTTGGCCACCCGAGAGATTTCCGCCTTGAAATAATAACTTTGCATTAAAACCATCTGGAATTAAATTTACAAACTCAGAAATCTGAGAAATTTGCGACGCCCTAGCTAAGCCATCATCATCCTTGGGAAATCCAAATAAAATATTATTCTCAATAGAATCACAAAAAATTGCATACTCCTGTGGCATTAATACTATATTTTTTCTAATTGAACTGATTGAGTAATTATCGATAGTAACTCCATTAACTAAAATGTCCCCACTATTTCGCTCATAAAATTTCACTAATAAATCAATGCAGGTAGTTTTACCCGAGCCTGATGGCCCTACTATTGCATAAGTTTTATTTTTTTGTATCGTGAAGTTGTATGTGTGAGACTTGGTAGATTTTTGATGTTGAAATTTTACTTTATCAAAAACTATACTATGCACGGACTTTAATACTAGGGAATGGGCATCCCCTACCCCTACATTGTCGGACATTTTAAGAGTTTTGATTATATCTGTTCCGGATTTAAGTTCTGAAATTATTTTAAGAGCAAAATTTACAAGCTGGCCAATGCTTGGCAAGAATCGCATCAAAAGCACGATGATAGTTACAATAAAAGGACTGTTTAAGTCAGCAAATTCACTATGAAAGAAAGATAGCGTTAAACCTGTAACAAAAATTAAAAATATAACTGGTATCAATTTTATAAGAACAGGAGTGCACTCTACCTTGTAAAGTAGCTTTGTGTATTGCGTAATCTTTTTACTATATGCATTAATAACGAAATTTTCTGAAAGCATAGATCTAACTGACTTAATATTACCCAGCACATCAAAAAATGTTGCGTTAAGATCTCTAGACAACTCTGTTGCTTCAGTACCTATGCGGTGTGATACTTTAACCATAAAATATAAGGATATCCCGGCAATAAACAAGAAGACTGGAATCATTGCAGCCACTAAACCTGAATATTGAAGTATTGCAATATAATATAAAGTAATCATTAGCAGTAAAGAGAAAAACTGTACAGACATTACGATTATCGAGCTTGCCCTTACAGCGTCATCTCCTGCTAGGGTTATAAAATAGCCGATGCCCCTACTCTTTAACTCCTCAAAACTTATATCCCTTGTAATTTTTGCAAAGTTTTTTATGCAAATTTTTTCTAAAATATTTTTGCCTAGTCGCAATATTAACAAAGTTGATGCCATAAGAAATAAAACTCTAAGAGCCACCAATGCCATAAACATCATCAGTAATTCCTTCGCACTAGGCTGCCTCCATACTGAAACCAAGAACTCTATAAATAATCCAGACCCAACCGAATTAGAGGATACTTTTTCCATCAAAGGATACAGACAGGCTATTGCTAAAAGCTCTAAGAGCACAGAGAATATTGAGAGAAAGACTGCGATATAAAGTCTTGGCTCCTCACGAAATCCAAAACTCAGCAAATAGCCTATATATTGGCTTAATTTTATTAATCTAGAATTAAATAGTTTTATAGGTGTACTAAAAATGCTAACCATCTTACTTATTAAACTCCCATACAACAGTGGAGAGTGGCAGTGTTGCATGACCCATTACATTAGCATCAATTGATAAAATTTTACAAATATTACGACTTTCACCCTCTCTTAGAATGCTCAGTAAATTCCTCGTATACCCATTCGATTCTATATACTTCCTACATATATATCCATGTAAGGTATGAGTGTCATGTAATTCATAAATCGGCTCAAAATGCAATACTCTTCCAGCATCAAGCTTTCGAAAAATTTTAAAAAAATCTAAATCTAATTTATCAGCATAGTGAGCGGCATATGATGTAAATATTAAGCCATTAGATGTATTTGGGGTTTCAGACAGGTATCCTGTTTCAAGGTTACAACCAAAAACATTAACTTTTAAATCATCATTTAACGATAAATCTTTAATCAGTTTTTTGCCATTACTTGTTAATTCTCCAGCAAATAAGCTAAATCCATGAAAATCATTTTCCAAACCAATATTAAGTAATTTTGAGCCGTATCCAGCCCCAAGCTCAATTATTTTTTTTTCGCATCCCGATATATTATTTCGAATGACACTTAGCTGATAATCGATTATTTTATTATTTATTTCAAGATCAGAGAGGCAATAAAATTTAAATTTTTCATAATAAACATCTGTCTTGTCATTATCCAACAAAATTTTATCTAACTCTTTTATTGATACGCCAGGAAGCTTTTTAATAATTGATAAAATCTCAGCCCACTTATCGTCATTGAACTCTCTATTCACTGACTCTATGTCTTTTTTTATTCTAAAGAAATCATTGTTTAATAATTTGTCTATTTTATTACAGTATTTTGGCAGATCATTTAAGTGGATTTCCATCTCTTACCTTACCTTACCTTATTCAAAGCTGAATAAGTTAGTTTTGGATACACTTCTGGATACAAGCTCATTAGATTAATTAAACTTTCGCTTTTAGGCTCAAAATTATTTACCTTCTCTAATGAGCCAATGCTTCCAAAACAAGTATTGGCAAAGTGAAACTGAAGCACTAGTCTATCCCCCATCAATACTCTGCCCCCTCGATGCATACCTGAGGTGTCTTCTATTAAAATAGTCCCTCTTTTACCCTTGACAAGCTTTATCTTATCTTTTCCGATATTTCTTTCGATCACTTCATTTGGAATTCGTGAATACTCTAAATCCAAGATTTCTCTTGGTATTCCTAGCGGCCTATTGGTACCCTCAGCATATTGGTGGGCACCATTTTTTTCGTCAACATCAGTCAAAAATATAAATATTTTTAAAAATTTCGGATTTTCCATATCAAAATGCCAATTTTGAGCAGAGTTTATATCTGTCTCTGATTTTTTGTATGCTGTTGACCACCACATTGATAAAAAATTTAATTTAGGAGCACAGCGCAAGTACTCTTGAGCAATCTTAAGAAATGAAACATCTGCACACAAATTCTGTACTAATTCTTCGTTGAATAAATCGGATTCACTTGCTTCATATAGGAGCGATCTTGGATTGCCATCAGGATACTTATCTACATATTCACAATTTCCATCGTCATCGGTCGCAATCAACTTTGTTGTCCTAGCGAAATTCTCTAGTTCGTCGCAAAGTTTTTGGCTGACAAGATTATTGTGTATATAAAAACCATTTATCCTAAGTTCTTTTGTGATGGCATTAATATCACTTCGAGATAGGCGCCCAAGCAAACCGCAATTGAATTTATCTTCTAATTTTATTTTTTTAGCAAAAAAGGCTAGTATTATATTGATAATTAAATTTGACACCCCTCTAGTAACGCAATATGCACTTATTAGCCCACGATGGCTATATTTGGTATTTTTACGAGTGGCAATATAAATAACTAAACCAATAGATAAGTCAGTGACAGCCCTAAATGACCTCCTAATGTCGAAATAATTTACTTTTATGAATTTCATTAGCTCAAATTCCGTCGATTTTGATAAAAAAATTTATGACTATGTTGTTCTTGGCAGTGGCCCAATCAATATTCTAGAGGCAGTTGCCTTATCGCGTAGTGGACTAGAAGTTTTGCTAATCGATGAGTCAAGTGAGATTGGGGGCGCATGGAAGTCATTAAGTATTTTTGGCTTTAATAAGGTTGAGAACGCAATACACTACATAATGTATGACAAAGATGGATATGAGTTTATAGAAAAATTCTTAAACATACCAATTATTTACAGTAGTGATAAGCATTTTGTAATATCTTTCTTATTTTTTAACTTTAGATTAAATTATAACGGTCTTATAGGGCACTTCTTTCATGCTTTATTTAGTAATCGGTCAACACAAATTTATCGGCGAATATTAAACGCTGTGAGAGCACACAAAAATCGTTTTAAATACTTTAAAAATGGTTCAGCAGCGCTTCTTGAAAAACTGAGTAACATGGTTAATTCTAGCAATGTTCAGGTTCGTCTAAATACCAAAATAACTTCATTGAAAGTTTATAACAAAGATGTAACATCATATGCCACACTAAGCGATGAATCCGTAATTTACTTTAAAAAGATGGTGATAACTAGTGGAGCCCTGCTCAGTGACGTCACCCTGAATGACATACCTTACGATATTAAAAAAGAGACTCTATATCGACCACAAATACATATTCTAATTGAGGATCAAGAACTTGAGCTTACATTTGAAGAGATTATTTTTACAAACGATAGCATCTTAAAATATGCACACGATGTCACGAGATTTGCAATTACAAGTTCTTCGTCCTTGCGCAAACAAAAAATTATTGTCTTAGCACTATCAGATGGAATGAATATCACCGACAATATTGCTGAACTTGTTTTTAGTAGGCTAAAAAAATATAAGTTAATTTCAGGTAGCGCCTTACTTCTAGAATCAAAATATTGGGATATCTTTCTTCCACAACTTGTACCGGAGGTACTTAATAGGATTGAAGAAGATCTCAAACCAAGTATTGATATAATCGTGACTGAAAATCTTGGGCCTGGCCTTGGTGAAAATGCCTCTCGATGGCATAATTTGTAAGCATCCAAGATAAATAATAAGGGGCAATTGCATGCAAGTAAACACTGACAATCTAACTGAAGTATTAAGTAAGAAAATTTCTGGATTTTCTGTAGATCACACTAGTTATATACCAAATCACATAACACGAATCATCCAAAAGATTGAATCTGAAAAATTTGAAGAGTATGTACTTTTTGGCTTCGGAAGTGACATGAAATGGCTTGTAAGATGTTTACTTGAACGCGGGATTAGAAACTTTAGACTAGCAGACTGGCGGGAAGCTTTTATTGGCTTTGATTGTGGCGGATTTACAGTTGAGCCAATTACCCTTCATTCTGAAAAAAATTCATTGTATATAGCATGTTCCAGCACAATTTCAGAAATTCTTGAATCAATGAATTTTCTGATAAAAAATAATATCAATGAAGTTCCAGTTATTTATGACCACACGGAATCTCATGATCCTCTGAGGCAACAAGAACCTTTTAAATCGATTGGGGAAAAAGCTTCCAACAGAGCAAAATCGATGATTTCAGATAAACAACTATTTGATTTAATCCAGCTGGTTAAGAATTGTAAAAATGTTTCAGGATCAATACTTGAATACGGATCACTTCATGGGGGTTCTGGAGCTTTTTTAGTTGAAGCATCAAATCATTACTCTCCATCAAAAGAGATCTTTCTTTTTGATACTTTTAATGGAATACCCCCGTCTTCACTTGGACTAGACTATAGATGGAATGGTTCGTTTTCGAATAACTCATTCTCTGAAGTAAAGTCTGCTTTTAGTGACCTTAAAAATGTTAAGGTGATCCAAGGAAATATTATGGAAACCTACAGCGAGGGACTCATTAAGCCAGTTTCATTGTGTTACATAGCAAGCGACACACTCGAAACAGGTAAACTGCTTTTGAACAATGTTTGGCCGTTACTAAACAAAAACGGAATAATCGCTATTTGTGATTATGGCTCTTATCCCAATTGCTTACCACTTACTGCTTATACCAATTTATTTTTTGAAAATAAAGATGATGCTCTTGTTTTCCAAACATCGAATATGGGAATTTTTATAGTCAAAAGATAATTTAAAATTTGGATAACTTTATTGTTTCCCACTCTAATTTAAGATTATCCTTGTAAGTAGTTTTTAAAAACTTATCCAGAACATTATCTTTTTCTTGAGACAAGCCCCCCCTGCTTGGATTTTTTATTAAAAAATCATTAAGAATGTCTTCATCATTCTTAATCATGGAATAGATTAACTCATTCTTTTTTAATTTATATTTTGCATATCTTGCTTGCAATTTTTCAGTGAAATATTGATCAAATTTTTTACAAATCCTTAAACTAGCTCTTAAGATCCAACTCCTCTTTTTTAATAACATGTATTTTCCATTTAAATCATAAACTACTTGACTCAATCTGAAGGACCTCCATACAAGCATCTTATACGCCCTTTGGAGTGACCATCTACATCCGAGCAAGCGCCTAATTTCTTCAAAATATTGATATTCACTATCTCTACTGATATTAATTAAATCACTCGGAAACATAAGACTTTTTTCATAATAACTTAGCACTGTTACCCCCAGCGCCGCAAAATCCTCCGCAACTGTTGACCAAGAAACTAATACCAGGTTAACCTCGGGAATAAAATCGAATAGTGATAATTTATCTGCAGGCGTATTTAGATATACGTTTCCTGGAGCGCCAGAAAGACTCTCAATGATATCCTTCAAATGCTCCGAAACTCTTCCCAAAGAATCACTTTGATATTCTCGAGGATGAATCCTAATTACGAAAAAAATATCATCATTCTTTTTCGCAAATTCTTTAAGTGCTGAAACCCAACCTGCTTGGTTATAAAAAATTGCGTCTTCATGAATTATTGCCCCCGAAACAATTGCCCCAAAATACTCATCATAACTACTTAATGCGACTAATATAATTTTAGATTCTTTAGGTATAGTTAATTTCTTGCGAATATCTATTTTCTTTGATTTCTTTAAGGATAAATTAAATTGATTTTTATTTTTAATTACTGCCGCATAGTGATTTAATACAGTTTTAAGAGAATTATTATCAATACTAATATTCTCATGATTCTTATCCCAGTATTTCTTTAAATTTTCATTATGCGAATAGCTATCAAATACGCCTAGATCCATAGTTTCAAGCGGTCTTGACCAGTCTGGCCCACCGTGCATGTAGTAAGTTTTTATATTTTGTTTTTTTGCTACGGCACTTACAGCGCGTTCGTTAGCATACAGTCCATTATATAAAATGAAACTTTCAGGACTATATATATTTATAAAGCATTCAATAGCAGAAATTGTTTTTGCTGCAGATAATACCGTCGTGCGAAAACGCTCAAATTCATAATCATTTAACCGAGAAGTAGTTTTTCTTAAAAAAATGATAATCTCAATTAAACAAAACTTGCCTACAGGGATATTCTTGAAAGTAACTTGCTCTAAATTGTTATTTTCTAAACTGTTTACCCATCTCTCAATGTCTTCTTTTGAATCCTTACTTAAATATTCATCTAAGTTTACGTGTTTATTGCCGAAACACTGATTTAAAATTTCTTTCTTAGATTTACATTCCTTGCAAACAGCCTTTTTTTTCTCGTCGGATGACTCATTGCTTAATCCGGCATAGTATTGTGGAGCGCAGAAGTCTGACAACATACCTGAGCAATTTATAAATACTGATTCAATTTTAGAATTTAATTCATTACCAACAATGTAGGATGGAAGTGAAAAATCCCAAACATATGAATAGGGTAAGAAAAAAGCTACCTTCAAGAATATTCGCCTTGTAATATATTATTCAAAGTTTTTATGATTTTCTTGGGAGAGGCTTTTATTCGGGTAGGTAATTTATTACTGATTGATTCCCCTTCTCTAATGTATTTATATAATTCTTCTCTTACAAAAATTTCAAGCTCTACTCTTGTTTTTATTACTTTTGTCTTTCCCCAAGCTATAGAGGGAAGCCATCTTTCCTCAGTAGGCTTTGGCAATATCGAACATGTAGGTATATCCATCATTAACGCGTCTACGATACCCATTGAAGTACACCCAAAAACTATGTCGCATTTTGGTAAAAAAATATCTATTCCCTCATCCTTGCTTATGCAGTCAAAAAACTCGAGATACTCGGCATACTCATTTTTATCTCCCTTTGGATGGAGTCTTATCGAAAAATCATAATTATTTTTATAAGGCCTGAAGGTGTTTATGAACTCTTCCAATACGATATGCATGCGTAATTTAGTACCAGATGTACCAAACATTGTGTAACTGTCATCCAAATAGAATTGTTGCGGATTTAAACCTAAGAGTGGTTCCGATAAAAAACCTATTCTTGGCTTGTCTGATATGAACTTCTTTATCGTGGCACGAGAACCGAACTCTAGCATCCAACTGTAGTATGGATTTTCTAGCGCGTAAACATTTTTTTCAAAAAATCTGGTTGCTCTAAGTATTTTTTCATCCTCATCTGATAATGCAAAAATATATTGCGGCTTCAAGCCCTCTTCGCAGCCTGCAGCTATAAATCTCTCCAAGATATTTGCAGAAGAATCGAGAAACATAATTAATACCTTATTTCTTTTTCTTGCTATAGTTAAAGCCAATCGCTCATATTTCCCACTTTCTGAAGTGCCAAGCATGATCACATCTGAGCTATCAATTATATTTTCAAAATCTTCTGATGATTTTGCCACCTTAGCAACATAACCTCTCGTCAAAATATATTTTGAGACTAGCTCACTTGAATAAATATTACAGAAAACTCCAATTCCTGCTGAGTTAATTTGGCTTTCAATGGCTAATGCATAATTTGCAGCCCCTGGATCAAATGCAAATACTGCTATTCTCTTTTTGTTTTCTTTAAACCGACTCATAGACACCTTTAACAACACTTTCAGATATCATTGCTTGAGATAAACTTGACAACTCTTTCTCTTGCCCTAGAATATTGTTGATTAAACTTCTATAAGCCCAACTTAAGTAATTAGATACATCAACATTTATTATCTCAAAAGGCTCTAGATTCATTTCAAATGAGTCTCTAACACTTGAATGCGCTCTTCTCCCTCTTTTATATATAACGGCACCCTCATGCGCAATTTCTATTTCCATATCAGAGCCAGTGATTCTAATTGAGTTCTCCCTAAATATATTGAAATCTAAAGCTTTAAAGAATATTGGAAATCCCCCTTTCATATTTAGAATAAAGTCCGCATTTTTATCATTAGGTATTGGCAGATTATCTTGAATTTTGATTTGCTTTGACCACTCGATATCATCTATCTCACCCAATAACATGCGGGCAAAGTCAATCATATGTGATCCGTTATTCAGGAGTCCATTTCCATATCTAATCTCAGAATATTGTATTTTTCCCAATAACCCACTATTTATTAAGCCTGATAACTCAATGTAATTTGGTGCAAATCGGCGCCAATAATTTACTTGTATTTTTTTGTTTGCAATATCTCCCCCCAACTCTGAACAAGAAAGTAAAGTTGGTTTTTCAATAAAAAAATATTTTACGTTTTTAAATCCGCTTAAGTTTGCAAGGCGATTCCCGGGTGGGCTTGCATCAACAACAAGATCTATGGTATCTATTAGTCTGCCCATCTCATCGATTGATTTAAAGAATGGTACTGTTTTATGCCTTTTTTCTGACCTTATTTTAGCGTCTTCTGAAGGATCCAATATTCCGCACCACTCTATCTCCTCGAAGTAATTAAGTGCATCAGCATGAGATTGTATTGAAGATTGGCCTGCACCTTCTTCATAAGACTGTCCGCCCCCTATTTTTCCGTAGCCCAACAAAAGACTTCTTATCTGCTTCATTCTATTTCAATGATTTTTCAACACAACCTGAGTTTATCGACTTTAAATTTGGATTTTCATCTAACAAACTTAGAAATTCATTTATTCCATATTTCTCACCATATTTTGCAACTAGCGCCTCTACAACCTGACACAAAAAAATGTAGTCTTCCTTATAGTCTATTTGAGCTCTTATATCGGGGGCTTTCCATTTCTCTTTTGGTATTAGATGAAAAATTTTATATTTTTCTTGGTTTTTATAAAAATAAAGTGAGACATGTTCACGTACATCAGGGTCAAAAATTGAAGCCCTAACTTCTTCGAGGAGACTTCTTTTAAAAACCTGTACATCCATTCCTTGGGGAAAGCCAGGAAGCCATGTATTCGATACAACATCAAAATTACTGCTTTGATATTTACTTATCCCTAAATCTAAAATTTCTGGATCTATTAAAGGGCAGTCGCCAGTAACCTCCACTATGATGTCTGAATTCATCATCTCATGGGCTCCACAAACCCTGCCTAACACATCAGTATCGCTGCCTCTAAAACAAGAAATGCCCTCATGTTTTGCCACATCAGCCAAGATATCGTCCTCTTCAAGCATTGTTGTGGCTAATACAACTTCGCTCACTTGACTTGCGCGCTTTACTCTTCTTATTGTATGAACTAATGATGGAACTCCTGCTATCTTCATCATGACTTTTCCAGGGAGCCTAGAAGATCCCATTCTTGCCTCTATACTAGCCACAATCTTTTTTTTCACAATCGTTTCAAATACTTCTTGTGAACCTGCCTAAATGCTATTGTCATTTGTAATATTTCATCTTTATTTAGATCGTACATACAGGGCTCAAAACACAGGATTAAACTTTTAAGCATTTCTGCTTTTGGGCACATACCCTCATAATACTGAACGTGACTTAAGTTAAATGGAAACCCATGAGATCCAATGGCTATTCTTTTTTGAAATAAT
>Ga0164295_10001626_pt1 | contig 18686 bp, 9 predicted proteins | sample GEODES006metaG_FD_111798 | JGI IMG/M metagenome (GOLD analysis project Ga0164295, IMG submission 111798) | Oligotrophic lake water microbial communities from Sparkling Lake, Wisconsin, USA - GEODES006 metaG | ecosystem: Environmental > Aquatic > Freshwater > Lake | place: USA: Sparkling Lake... | reverse complement strand
GGCGCTTCAAAATAGTCCGTGTCGCGTATGAGTCGGCCAGCTGCGAGGGTCGCCTAAACCGGGCACCCGGTACATGTAGTTCGCTTCAAACAATTTCTGTCAGTCACAGAAAAAGGCTGAATACAATGCTTGTCGCAGTGATGTTCTTGACGATGGCTTTACACGCTCCGATTGGGTTGCGGACCTTACTTTCAGACCGTGCACGTATACCGCTGGTCCGTATGCAGGATGATGACGGCGTGCGCGAGGCACTGCGCATGCCCAATCCTGGAGCGCCTAAACTCAGAGATGAGCCTCCCACTCCACCGAGTTCTGAGCGTGATCTCCTCATTCCGGTGATATCCGTTGGATCATTTGCGTGTTTTGGGCTGCTCATTGCCAACGAGTACTTGACCCGGGGCGTGTGCCCACCCTTCCTCAATACTTGCTTCTCTCTGAGTGATGACGCCGGTGGATGGGGCTCCTAAGCGTAAAGCGAAGGCTGTGGGAGTGCGTGGGCGGGTCGGGTTGCACGAGCGGCCGCCGTGTCATGACGCGAGATTTGTGAGCAACTTTCGATATTTATGAGCAAAAAACAGGACTAGAAGACCTCCACAACTCCGTCCGATTCGTCGTCGCCATCCTTTTCGGCTACGAGCGCCCTGCGTGCAGCCTTCATCTCCTCCGCTTCTTTGGCCGCTCGGCGCGCCTCAGCCTGCGCTGCTGCTTTGCGCCTTGCCTCTGCGAGCGCCTCCCGCTTCGCTTCTTGCTCAGAGCGCATCGGCTGAGGTGACTGCCTGCGCTGCTCGGGCACGCTCTCGTGGGCCTCTGTATCTGGAGCGTGCTGCAAGGACCGAAGAGATGGCAGCGTGGGCATGGAGGCGCTCACCGTCAAGTTTGGATCTCCACGCCTCTTGACTTCTGCTGTGCCCTGTGCAAATGTCAAATGGCTCGTGTGCGTGTGCGCCCGGGTTAGGTCGGGGAAGCGCAGCTGATCGATTTTTGAACCCAGTGAAGCAAGGCGTCTGCGAGAGAGCAGAGCCGCCCTCCGTGGTCTTGGTGAGCTCAGACTGGTTGGCGGAACAATTCTTCCGTTGTGGTCGACCTTTAAGCCCTGACGGTCAAGGCCAGCGAGGCCCAGAGGCAACAGAGGTTCGTCTGGTGGTAGAGAAGTGGGTGGTTGGCGAACTCGCACGCCGAGCGGCGTGAGTGCAGACGGCCTTAGAATGTTTGGCTTGAAATTGCCCTGCGGGTCCAAGATGCGCGCTGATCTCTCGAATGCATTCAGCGGCCGGATCCAAACTTCAGCGGCAGTGCGAGGCGCAGCCTCGTCGCTTTGCCGTCGCGCAGGCGGTGCAAAAAGGCCGGCCCTACTGTGTGATGACTGGTGCCCGCGATGAGCACCATTGGAACGGCTATCCGTCTCCACGCGCCTCTTTAGAGATTCTTCAATGGCCTTGGATGCCCGTTCTGCTCCTGCTTTAGCCACTCTATCTCTGCTCCGTTCTGCGTGCGTCCTCGTGGTTCTTTCCAGCGCAGCTGCTTTTGCAGCAATTTCCGCAGCTGCTTCCATGGCCTTAATCTTTTCCAGAGACTGGATGAGTGCTCGCGCCTTCTCTCCCTCGCTCTCAGTGTCCGGCAGAGCCGCTTCCATGGCCGCCCTCTGCTCCTCTGCTGCGCGCACAGCCTCCTTCTCCATAGCAGTCGCCTCTGGCATCCGTTTGATACAGCTGGTCGCAAACGTTGCCAGCATGTCGTCCCCCTCCTCGACTATTTGTTGCAGGCGCAGGCGTGCTGAGGCGATAAGCAGACCTTGAATTTGAGACACGTCATCAACAAAGTGGACGAGTGCCGCGAGAGCGTACAGAACAGATTCGTAAGACTCTGTCCATAGATATGGAAAGATCGAATTCATCACGTCTTCACGCTTAAGTAGCTCTCTTGTCTGCTTCGCATGCACATCGACAGCGTCTGCAGCGATGTTGCTAAGGACGAGTAGCGCATCCTCGTGCAGCGCGGGCACAGCAAGCAGTTTTACAAGCATTGCACATGCACCACTCTCCCGAAGCTCCGCACACACGGAAAGGAGCTCGGCTGTGGGCAGACCATCAATGAGATCGACCAGCCATGCCAGCGCAGTCTGACGAGCAGCTTCGGTGCCACTAGTCAGCTCTTTGATCATCGTCTCCAGAGGTGGCATTTCGTACTCAACGGGACCTGCAACACTTGTGTCCTTTGGCAGCAACCTACCAGCGATCCTACGCGACGATGGTCGCGTCTCGAGAGGCAGTGCTGCCGCCATGCTCAGACGGTGAGTTTCAATCGTGTGGTGCCGGCGCGCGCGCCGCGAACATGAAACGCTCGCGTGTGCTCCCGAAACGGTTTGCCTGTTTCTGAGCCACTTTTAGAAACCATCAACCTGCGTGAACCACCAAGAGTCTGAGAGTGGCGGCCGAGTTGCTTCACACAGAAACACAGGCTTTCCGAAAAAAAAAGGATCGACACCAAATTCACCAATCCACACGTGACACGACAGAGCGCAGTCACGGTCACGCGGGTGGCGCCACGCGGCCCTTCGCGTCCATGCCGCACCCCCTGTGCGAGCAACACGCCACGGTGTGAGAGGTATCCAGTGTGAAATTGTCTGTGAATGCGTCGGCGTCGGACGTGTGATTTAAACTTTGTGTTGCTCTGTAAACGTGTTCCAATGACGTGTTCATGGTGTGTCCGTGAATTCTCCACCGTGCCAGCTAGGGAGCTTGGCCAAGGGAGCTATGCATGGCGGGTTTCAAGGTATGTCGGTATCAGACCCGGGCTCCCGGGGCTGACTGACCCGGGAAGCCGGGATGTGCCCTTGGGATGTGCTGACTCTGATTGCAAGACTCTACTGAACGAGTGTGTGTGCGGGTTATGTGCGGGTGAGCGCATTTGAATCAGTGTGACAGTGATTGCGTTTTGGTGTGTGAATGTATGTACGCAAGTCCGGTGTCTTGGGCGTATAACCATTGGCTGTGAATACATGGGTCTCGCCGCTCTTTCTCTTTTAGGCTGTTTCTCAGATCTGACCGCCTGCATGTGTCTCATTTCGATACATGTAGTCCTGTATTGTCTTCACAGTTGTGCTATTTACGTGTTGTGGACTGTTGTGTGTCTTTGCTGTTTGTATTCATTATGAATGCGCCCCCACATGCCCCAACGAATACGAAATCGATCGGTCGGACGTCGGACGCCGATCATGCCATCGCCGGGCCCGTACTCGCACGAAGCCTTAAGCAGCCATGAAGATACTTGCGTGCACGTGACGTGGAGTGAGCGGGCTCGCATCTATGCAAATCGTGTCCATTACTCTCGCGTGTACGCTGCGCTGTACGCTTCAGCGCTCATTCTGTCGGGGCTACTTCTCGTGTGGGTCCTCCTTGAAAAAGACTACCCGTTACGGCACGCTGTCAAATTTTGGATCTTCGTGCTTGCTGACGGTGCAGTGACGCTCTTTATGGTCCTCGAAGTGATGACACGGGCACTGGCAGCCGGCGGTTGCCGCCACTTCTTGCTCGAGGGATGGAACGTGTTTGACATCTTTGTCACGTTGCTGTGCATCTCAACCATTTTCCTGCACGTGGTCGGCCCGACGAAACCGCTGGACGTCGAAGTTGAGGTGATTGTGCTGTGCGTAAGATATGGCGCACAGGCCCTACGGCTTCTGGTGTTGGTCCGGAACTTTGGGCGAATGCAGCGAGCACAGGGCCGAGAGCTCGAGATTCACATGGACGCGAGTAGCACTGTTGGCGATGGAAGCGAACACGAAATGACGTGTGAGGGGCACAGTGGGGATGCAAGTTCTCCGGCTAAAGGCCGGCAAGTATGAGTGTGTTGTCGGTCGCAGCTTTTTTCTGAGGGATCTCGGTCGGGTTGGCGTCGCGGCGTCGGTCGGTGTCCGCGCTTCGTCGCTTAAACCGGGGTGCAAAGCCGGCGCTGTCGACGTAGAGGACGCCGTGGGCGATGCTTGGACGCAGATGCACACACGGCGCACACAAAACCACACAACGCACAATGCAACTCCCCTCACGTCTTCCATCCGGACCATCCCTCATGCCATGCCGTGCGATGCAAAGTCCATGCCGTTGCCATGCTGAGCTACTCCTTTGCCTTGACTCGGAACACGTGTTCTTGCTACATGCAACGTCATTGTGCTATCCTTGAGGATCCTGTTCTACAGTCCAATGTCCTCGCACGAGGCCGACCATGCGGCACACGCTACCCATCAGCCAGCTTCATCTGACAAGCTTTGCCTCCGCCTTCGCCGCGACCGCGGCGGCCCGGCGCAGGGTGGCGGCGGCCTTGTCCGCCTCCTTGACTGCCGCCGCCGCCGCCTTTTGCGCGTCGCTGACAATCTTGTCCGCCTTCTTGGCGGCATCGGCCTCGATCTTTTCGGATTGCTTGACTGCGTCGGCTACTACCTTGGCAGCCACGTCAGCTTGCTTGGCTGCTGCCTCGCTCTGCTTGTCAAAGGCGTCCTGCGCCTTACCCTCAACCTTGGCCGCGCCTTCGAGCTGCTTGCTCACCTCTTTGGCCTCCTTCTTGAGGGCGTTGATGGCATCCTTTAGCTCGCCCTTCTTGCCAAAGTTGAGAAAGAACGTCTGATCGAGCTCAACCTGTTTGGCAGCCTGATCGGCCTGCAGCGTGTCGAGCCTCGTACTGTAGCCCGCCTTGACGCGACTCGCCTCGGTCAGACCACGCTTGGCCTCGGCGACGAGAGCGTCCGCTGCGCCTGTGATGCCGTCTGCCTTGGCCTTGGCCTCAGAGCGCACCTTGGACGCTTCCAATTGTGCTGCTTGGAGAACAGCCGCCTTCTCAGCAGCGCCATTCGACTGCAGGCGGTCGCTCTCGGCGCGGCCAGCGCGCACGGCCTCAGCCGCATCCGCCTCGAGTTCCGAGGACAATTTGCCCGTGAGCGCACTCGCATCGAGCTTTGGCTGTGCAGGGGCGGCGGGCTGGTACGCAATGGGCGGCGGTGGCGACGGCGTTGGCGCAACGGGCGCGGGCGGCGGCATAGGCGCCGCAGGCGCGGAAAGCTCCAATGTAGGCACCTCGAGCTTGGGCATTTCGATCTTTGGCATTTCCATCTTGGGCATCGAGAACGTGGGCGCATCGAACTTTGGCATCGCGGGCGCACCGAACTTTGGCATCGAAGGCATCACGATTTTGGGCATCGAGAGCGAAGGTGCCGAGAATGACGGTTCGGTCTCCTTCTTGGCCGCGGCTTCCTCGGCTTTTGCCGCCTTGGCCGCCACCTTGGCAGCCTCGCGCTCCGCGGCTGCGTTGGCCTTAGCCTCTTCCTTGGCGGCCTGCTGCTCCTCCTTGAGGCGCCTCGCCTCTCGAGCCGCGCTAGACTTTTCGAGCTTCTCAACCATCGCGACCTTAGCCTTCGCCTCCTCAGCCGCCAAGTTTTCGCGTGCGAACGCCTCAGCCTTTTTCCTTTCCATTGCAGCCACCTTCTCCTTTGCGGCCTTCTCCGCGTCCGTCTCGACATCAAAGTATGAAGACAGGTCGATCTCGACTTTGGGCGACAAGCTGTACTTCTCCTTGAAGTCCGTCTTTGGCGGTGGGATCTCAACTATGTCTTCACGCTCGGCAGTCTTCGGATTTTTGTAGCCCGTGAACTCCTTGCCGAACCCGAACAGCTCTGCCGCCAACATGTTGGCACTGCCGAACCCGAACAGGTCGGACGTGGGCAAAGCAATTGGTTTTGCGGTGCTGGAAACGACCAGCCGCGACGCGACCATGCAGGCAGGTTCGGGCAGCGGTGGTGCGATGTGCGCTATCGGCGTGACCAGGAGGCCGATAGCAGAGAGGGAGGGGACAAGCGCCATCGTTTCAGCTCGTGCGTGTGATGAAGCCTCCCGACATTGCAGAGCCGATTGCGCGAATTAAGGTTGACCTCCGCGTTCCGTCAAAAGGACCAGAATCGATGTGTGTGAAGACGTACTGTGCTGATCGGAACGCCCCCGAGCAACCAGCGCTTGCCCTCCCAGCCGGAGTACCCGATACGCAAACGGGCAAGTCTTTGCAACCAAAGGGAAGTCTCGTCTGTACTTGTAGCCACGTGTTCCGGACTTGACTGTCTTGACTTGACTTGACTTTCCCGTCGCGCACGGCATCCAACGCTCGTGGGTGATGTGCATACACGCGAGCCTTCGAGCGATTCCCTCACCATCAAACGTCGGGCACATTGACTAGTGTGTGCTTGCGCGGGTCGACATGTCCACGACAAGGAGCTTACTCGCCGCGATCGGCCGCTACCTGCTTGCCGTCGTCCTTTGGCTCGACCGCTGCGTTCTCGACATCGGCCTTTGGTTTGGCACGAAGGTGCTGCGCCTCGTGCACACCGTCCTCGACTGCTTCTTCACGGATGCAGGCCCACCGCTTGACGACAAAGCGGTCGTGCTGTGGTTTGACTCGAGCGGCCTGCTGCTTCCCTATCACATCGGGGTGGCCGACTGGGTGCTCGATCATTATGATTGCTCCAGCGTTGTTGCGGCGGGCATCAGCGGCGGCTATGCTCCCGCAGCGTCCATCGTCATGGGCATCACCGCCGAGGATCACTGGCGAGCGGTTGAGACCCTGCGAGCTCTGGGCGGCACTCGATGGCTCAGAGCATACTTCTTCTCCTCGTCCGAGATGATCCGCCACGGCTATCTGCCGCAGCTTGCGCCGGCGGAGGACGCGACGCTCATCAAGCTCGCGGGCGGTCGCATGTTCATAGGGTGCTCCGAGATCTGGCCGCGATTTGGACGAGCCGTGTGGGTGAATCGCTTTGAATCTGCCAAGGCCATCTGCCACGCGTGCACCTGCTCGATGCGCACGCTGCCCATCCTGCGATTGCCCGGGCGAATCGGGCGAGCGTTGGTCATCGACGGCGTGCTCGCCTGTCGGCCACGGCGGCAGGCCACAGCACGGAACGTCATCCGTGTGTCCGTGTTCCCCTCGAAGCGAGCCTCCATTGCACCGGAGCGCCTCCTCGGTGGTGCGAGCGACCTCATCAGGCTGCCGAGTCGAGAGAAGTGGGACAAGTGGGTGCACCAAGGCAAGCTCGACGCTGAGGCTGCGGCCAAGCGGGGAGTTTTTGCGGCCGCCGGCTTGGTGCCCAAACAGGACGACAGCGGGCGCAGAGCTCCGTCGAAGGACATCGCCGCCGCCGCGCAGGCGGAGCACAATGTGCACTGTAGACTCATTGTCCGAGAGGGTGCGGCCGTCCTCGAGCTGCGAGCCCGCGAAGATCAGGCGCTGCTCGTCAGGCGGGATGCCCTCCCTGCCGAGGATCTTGAGCTTGACGTTGTCGATCGTCTCCGGAGTCCAGCCTTGTCGCCGAGGCGGCGCAAGAAGAAGGACAGCTGAAAATGGCTCGCCTCTCAGAATCATGAAAGAGTTCATGCTCCAAATGACGCAACCAACGTCGAGTATACACTAGATAGTCTCTTACTGATACTGGTAATTCGGACTCGACTGTGCCGGGGCAAAAGCAGCGTCTGACCGCAAACTGTGACAAAAAGAGTGATGAGTCTACAGTCTTGAGTGTCGTCTTTTAAGATTTAACAGAACCGGCATGAACTTGTTCATGAACCGCCGAACCGGGTACAACACTGAGTTCAAAATCAGGTGGTGGGGATAGTGTGTGAATCCAGAAAGAATACCTCCCCCTACCCCTTTGGGTCAATCATAAAGAATACCCTTGAGAATACCTCCCCCTGTACCCCTTTGGATCAAATCAAGTAGAGGCCCCGGAGCCCGGTGGAATACGGCCGGCTGGGCGCCGGGGGCGGCGGGGGCACGTCTGCCCGGTCCGGTTCGCTGGAGGACCTGCTCTTATACGTTATCGACGGTTAGAGCCTGAAATGAGCGCCGTAATGGCGCCGTCCGCAATGGTGGGTTCTGTTACGGATGGCTCCTTGAAGGCTCTCACGCTCACGGGCAACCGCGAGATGGCAGAAGACCTCGAGCGCGTCGCATGCAGCACGTGCTCCCGCCTGTTTGCGCCGTCGGTACTCTCGAGGCACGCACCAATATGTGCGGCACGCGCTGCTAAGAACGCACCACCGCCGCCGCCATCGGCAGCTCCACCCACGCCGGCATGGTCCAACAGTTCTGAGATCGCTGCGCCATCATGCCTGCAGCTCACTCCCACAGCAGGCCGTGTGCTGCTTCAGGAACTGCGCCCATCGGTGTCCGCGGCGATAGACCTGGCGAGGGCGCGAGGGAGGGCCCCCTCAGGCACGGACGAGCCATCCCGCATGCCAGGCGAGCCACCGATCTTTGTGGGCAGCGGTGCGCACGCCGCCAACCTCGGCATGTTCGATCGACTCGGTGTGCGCGCCGTGCTCAACCTTGCACCGAGCGTGTGCCGTGATCCGGTCGATGACTACAAGGCCCGCGGCATCGCTTACCTACAGCTGTCAGCACACGACGACCAACACTTCCCACTGCTTGATACCTTCCTCAAGCCAGCCAGTGAGTTTATCTCAAGCGCGCACGCCGTCGGCGGCGCGGTGCTCGTGCATTGTATGGCGGGCGTCAATCGGTCCGCGACAATAGTTGTCGCCTACCTCATGATGCGCGACCGTCGCAATTTGCTCGAGCTCTTCGCAGAGTGCTCGGCGGCAAGGCCTTCCATTTTGCAGAATCCGAGCTTTCAGCTCCAACTGTGCGCGCTCGCGCAGCGCAATGGCCTGCTGTGGGATCCTCGCACGTAGCTAGAGTAGGGCTGTACGCGACTGCGGGAGTTACAGCTTTTGATAGATGCGGCATGCGCTTAAGAGGCTAGAGGGCGCCAGTCGCAACCATTTTCATACCATCATAGGTGGGGAACACAGAGCGGTTCCCCGTGTCGCCGCGGCCTCAAAGGCAGTTCAACACCATCCAATTGACACCATCCTAATTTACTCCTAATCCTGCGTGCCCTACCTTAGATTCGGCAAATGAACGGAGCGTGATTTCGAGGGTTTACCATTCACCGAGCACAATTGCGCTATGCGCTCTAAAAATAGGTTCCTATGAATAGACATTTGTAGACACCTACAAAGGATGTCTTCACATGCGCATCTGTGGTCGCTGATGGCGTCGAGCCTCGGCCGGTCCTTGCGGAACGTCAGCAATCGAATGTCTGCGCAACCGACGCTGCTCGAACACCAGAAGCCATCCCAAGAGTATATCTTGAACGTTCTTGCGGCGGTGTGCGTGCTGATGCTTTCGATCATATTCATCTACAAGCAGCACGTGGATCCTAAGAAGCTCATGTCGAAACTGGGTGTCTCGCTGAAGAAGGTTGCGCGTGCCGTCCAGGAGGTCGAGCGCAAAGCGTTCCACATCGCCGGCCTGCTCGTTCCGCTAACCCAAGCGCTCCTGCTCCGAAATGGATTCACAAATCATGATTGCACTCGAATCTGCATCGCGATCACTGTTGTCGGTATCTGTTGCGACTTTTCGAGGATATACATACCGGGCGTTCAGCGCAACTGGCCGCTGCGATCCATCTTGCGCAAGCACGAGTATACGCACCTGACGGGCGGATCCTACTTCAGCCTCGGCTGCACGATCTCCATCGGTGCGCGGCACGCGACCCGGTCCTTATCCCGCGGTCCGTCCACGCCTTTCTTGACACGGTGACACGCTGCGTGCCCCTATTCGCAGCGCTCTCGCCGCCATCTATAGCCATGGCCAGCATCCTCTTCCTCGTCCTCGGGGACATGACGGCCGCCATCATGGGGGTGAGCTTTGGTGGCGACTCATTTGGAATCCTCAAGCTAGGGCGTGCCGGCAAGAAGAGCCTCGAAGGATCGCTCGCCATGTTCAGCGTGTGCTGTGCTGTGGGCTTCGCCACGTTCGGCCCCATCCGATTGCGAGAATATCCTGTCTTCTTTGGCGCCCTCACGGCGACGCTCACGGAGCTCTACGAGCCCTTCAACCTGAACGACAACTTGACAATTCCCGTTTTCTCGTCGATGGCGATGCAGTGGGCTTTCCATCGCATCCAGCTGTGCTGACGAAGAGCGCGGGCAGCGCGCGCTATCTTCCGCAACCACACGCACACTGTGGAGCGTGTAAGGTGTATGTCGTGTGCGTGTACAGTATACGGACAGCTCGCCGTCTCAGACACGGCCTTGTAATATTAATTAGGCGGTTGGACGTCGCGTCCTCGCGACTTGCGTGGTGCAGCGCATGTAGAATTGTTTATTCGGCACATTCCACGGTGGACTCAGCTATAGGAGTAGGTGGTTATCAAACTCGAAGCGTCATTTTACGTCACACCGACGCTAGACCGTGCGTGGCCACACAGACGAGAGCTCTCAGCTCGCTCACGACTCAGAGAGCGGCTCTGATGACATCTGATGACCCTCTGATGACCTCTGATGACCCCAATTGCCTCCCTCATCAGGAGCTCATGAGTTCGTCCAGTCGATCCTGACGCTCCCTCGAGGCATCATCATCTCTGGCGGCGATTCGGGTGCATTGCGTGTGCATCGACTGGCGGCCTCGAAGGACGAGCGGCCCAGCACGAGCTCCAAATGCACGGACCGGCGGGAAATTTCCCAGCACAGCCCTGTGGAGATGCAGACAAGAGATCTACTGCCGCTCGACCCACTCGCTGAGGTGCATGCCAACTGCTCCCGTGTTGCGATCGATGCAGGTGAGATATCGGCCGTCCTGGCCAACACCCTCCTCGAGAATATCAATGACCTGGCCAACGCGGCAGCCGCGCAGCATCAAATGCCCTTGTAAGCGATGGTCGACGGCAAGAAGTTTGCCAGTCCAAAGCGTTTGTTTGCCCTCCAGCGCGGCCTTCCGAACCACGGTTTCCTCCCGTGCTTGCACGCGCGCTGCCGCCAGCCGGCCTTCGAACTCTCGCATCAGGTCCGCACGTCGCTGGCGGTCCCGCTCCGAGGCCCAGTACAAGCCTCCAGCACCGGCGGCCGACCCCACCATGCCGGCGAGGTACAAATTGCCTGAATGGTCCCGGGTTCTCAGCGTCGTGAACGCGCGACGCAACATGCAGGACAGGCCAGGCGCGGACGGCGACACACAGAATTCCAGGTTCGGAAATTCCTTCGCAGTTCAACACAACGCGCGCGCAGGCCTCCGGACACCCGACGGAACGCTCACCACGACGCCCTGCGGCGCTGCGCCGTGCGACCGACACACTTTCGCGCGACGCTTCGAACTGGAGAGCGAAGGTGGCGTCCGTAATCCGTAAGGGGTGGAGTCCCTGTGCGGCCGAGGTAGGAGGTAGGGCGCTGGCTGCCGACATTATGATGCCGAACGCCATGCTCTGTTTTGTCTGGCTCGCAGGAGCACAGGCCTGGAACATGCCATCAGCACGGCCGCGGATCCACCTCCGCGCAGGATACAGGGTGGCGCCAGTAAAATGGCAGACTGGCGGCATCTTTGGCATCGAAGTCAATGAGAAAAAGAAGCTGGCGGACGCGAAGGTGTTGGCCGCGCAGCAGGCATTTGTCGAGGCGCGTCGGGCAAGGGAGGCTGCAGAGGCACTTGTCGAGACGAAGGCTGCAGTATGGGATGCAGCGATGGATAAAGTTCGAGCCGCGATAGCGGTGGCAGATGAGGCTGCGGCCGAGCAAGATGCCGCGCAGGAGGTGGCGGATACCAAGGCCGCAGCGGAAGAGGCATGCGCGGAGGCCGTGCGCGCGGCAAAGATACAGGCCGCAGTTGCAGAGGATGCCGTCAAGCAATGGGAGCGCGACAATCCGATCGAGGCGGCTACCCTCGCCGGGGTGGCTGTAGGCGGTGCTGTCGGCGCGGTGGCCGTCGACGCCTTGTTCGCGACCTTGTTTGGGGAGTCGAAAAAGGCGCGGGAGGAGAAGGAAGCGGCGAAAGCCGGCGGACGATCCGGCTCCGACGCGGCGACGGCTTCGGACGCAGCGGCGAAGGCGAAGGTTGTGGCGGACGCAGCGGCGGCTCAGGGTGCAGCAGCGGCCAAGGACGCGAGGCGGGCTGCGGCCGAGGCGGCAGCGGCCGAGGCGGCGGATGGGGCTCCGGGGAGAGCGCTCGCCTCGCCCGCGGAGATCGACGCCGAGCTGCGGCGGAAGCGAGCGGAGGCGGAGGAGGCGCTTAAGTCGAGGCGGCCGCGGAAGCTGACGGACACGGCCAAGGATGCGGTGCTTGAGGGGCTGTTTGGCGCCTTCGGCCTCGACGCGGAGAAGGAGAAGGTGCGCGAACAGGCGGCGCGTGAGGAGAAGCTCTACCGCATCAAACTCTTCGAGCCCGACTTGAAGTTGCTCGGTCTGTCGCTGCTCGACGCCCCAGATCTCGATGAGAAACGCCTGCGCAAGGCCTTCCGTGAGCGTTCGCGCGTGCTGCATCCCGACGTGCGCGACGAGTCCCTGGACCAAAAGGGCGTCCCGACCGTGTACGAGCTGAATGCCGCTTTTGAGGCGCTCCGCAAGCTGCTGTGACGTTTCACATAGGCAGTCCCGCTGGCAGGCTGATCGGCTGGGAGCTTCATGCAAGAGGTCCACAGCAGCAGCTGGTCAAAGTACTCAAGTTAAGCTCGGTTCGCCGATGATGCCATCATCTCTATTCGCACCGCGCGCTCTGTGCGGCGCCGCCGGTGCGCGCTCCTCATATTATGTCACATGTGCATGTGCATGTCGGTTCATGCAGTCGAGGGGGTATAATCTCAGGAGAAACACAGATCGCAGGCACGCTCAGGCAGATTGAGGGTGTATTGTAGGTGATTGCGCAGCGTAGTAGGTAGACCACAACGACGCGTTTTCTAGTTTGTGACGCTCGCGCCTAGCCCCCAAGACGGGTGAGGACTGTAGCGGGAGGTACTGTCTGTCTCCGTCTCGGCGATGAGCTATCAGACGCCTGGCTTCAAGCGTCCCGACTCGGCCGCCAACCAGCGGCCGCCCAATCTGCTCGAACGCGGATCCTCCGCCTCGGGCAGCCGCTTCGATCCGGCTGCGAGCCGGCCGGCTCCCGGGTCATCAGTCACCGCTGGCTCCAGCGTGCCGAGGTCCAGCTACGACGCCAAATCCAGCTATGCACCCGCTAAATCTCAGCCGGGCCCTGGATCGAGCCTGAGTTCATCTGCTCGGTACGGCGACGACAAGTACGGCGGGCCGAGCTCCTCTCTCAGCAGCAGCACGAGGTCCAGCTATGATCCGGCCAAGTCGACGCCAGGGCCAGGTTCCTCGATCACCGCCGACAGGTTCAGCTCCTCAGACCCAGCCAAGTCCCAGCCGGGCCCAGGCTCCTCACTCAGCAGCAGCACGAGGTCCAGCTATGATCCGGCCAAGTCGACGCCAGGGCCAGGTTCCTCGATCACCGCAGACAGGTTCAGCTCCTCAGCCGGCCGCGACGCCGCACGCCCGTCCTCGCCATCGGGAGGGCAGCGCTCGTCGTTTTCGCGTGAGGGCAGCAGCGGGCGCCTCGACAGGATCCAGGAGGTCGACAGCCGGAGCGGCCGCGACGACATGCGCAGCGGCGGCCGTGACGACCGCGGCAGCTCGCGCGACCCGTACGACCGCGGAGGCCGCGACAGTGCCTACGATCGTGACAGAGGCGACAGAGGCGGGCGCGACGACCGTGGGCGCGACGACTTCAGTCGCCAGGGCAGCAGCGGCCGCCCGGAGCGCGTCCAGGACTTCGACCGCGGCGGGCGCGACGACCGTGGCGGCGATGACCGTGGCCGCGACGACCGTGGCCGCGACGACCGTGGCCGCGACGACCGTGGCGGCGGCGGGCGCGACGATCGAGGCAGCTCGCGCGACCCTTATGATACACGCAGCCCCGGCCGCGGCAGTGGACGAGACGCCGATCGGCGGTACGGCGACGATCCTCGCGACGACCGGGACCGCGGCGTCGGGCGCGACTATGGCGATCGCGGCGGCGATCGTGGGCGCGACTATGGCGATCGCGGCGGCGATCGTGGGCGCGACTATGGCGATCGCGGCGGCGGCCGGGACGACGATCGCGGGCGCGACGAGGGCGACCGCGGCCGCTCGGCCTCGCCCGCGGTTGGCGGCGGGACGCCGCGCGACGCGGACGCCTCGAATCAGGCGGCTGCCGAGAAGTGGGAGCGGCTGATGCGCTCGAACGTCATCGTGCCCTCGCCCGGTCCACCAGGGTACGATCCCAAATCAGGGAGACCGCCGCCCAAGCGCGACACTGTGCCGTATCGGCTGACGCTTCGCGGCGTGAGCTCGCTGCGCGTGCCCGAGCGCGTGTCGCGCGAGGCCGACAATGCGGGCACGCGCATCTCGCACCGCATCTCGGCCTCGCTCTTCGACACGACCGATCGGCGCTTCTTCGGACGCACTTGGGAAGGTTCGAGCGTGCCACTGCGCGAGAGCCGCTCCGTCATCGACGTCGACCACGACATCGAGCTCTACTTCCACTCGGCGCAGACGGGCGGCCGGTGTGTGCTCGTGCTCGAGCAGACGCTCATCGTCGAGAAGTCGCCGCCCTCGGAGCATGCTGTCGGTTGGGCCATCCTCGAAGTCTTCGACCGCACGTCCAGCGGTCTGGGGGCGCTCAAGGACGTGGCCGACAGCGGGCGTGACAGCGGGCGTGAAACATCGCGCGTCGAGTTCTATTCGGGCACGCCTCTCGCACTCCTGCAGCCCGAGCTCAGCCCTCCGTACAGGCGAAACCGCTTCCTCAAGCCCTCGCAGGCGCAGCTGAGCTATGCGCTCAGGGGGCACCGCCAGATGCGCCCGCTGCTGCACGCGTTGCCTGTGGATGTCTTCACCACCGCCGAGGAGGCGTGGCCTGGTCTGCTCCCCTCGCGCGAGCCCGGGCGCGACGGCCGACTCATCCTCTCGCCCTTCGCCAAGCCCGAGACGCGCTCGCTCCAGACCGCGTGCCGGCTCACCGCGGCGTCGGTGCGCCTCGCGCTCGGAACGGCGCTCGAGTCGGAGACGGCCAAGGCGGCCTATGCGGCCATGCTGCCGCCACCGCGCGGCGGCGCCAAGCCGACGCCCGTGCCCTCGTCGGGGCTGACCACGGGCCAGCGCCGGCTGCTCGTGGGGCTTCACTCGTCGCATGCGCTGCTCGCGCCCAAAAGCGTGCTGGACTCACGCGAGGGGCCACCCGTCAGCTCCGCCGACGGTCGTACTCCGGGCGCGCCTCCGGGCTCTCTTGTGGCGCCGAAGGTGATCAGCCTCGAGACGGACAGCAGCGCGCGCGCGCCAGCGGGCGCTCCGGCGGGTACGGTGATGCTGCGCGCGCAGGCGAGCTCGTCGGCGGTGCTCGAGGGCTTCGTGTTGCATGCAAGCGTGGCTCTGGTCTTCGAGCTGCAGACGGAGGTGACGACACCCAACCGCGGGCCGAGGCGCTGGATCAGCGTGGCGTGGGGCTGTGCGGTGCTCACGCCGGAGCCGACGCGCCCACCGAACTTCCCGCAGCGGCTGCGCGTGCAGATGGCCTTCGGCTGCAATGGCAAGCCCTGCCCTCTCTCCCTCGAGAAGCTCCCCGATGGCGGCTCGGCGCTCAAGACGGCGCTCCCCGCGGCCGCACCCACGCTCGAGGTGGAGGTGTCGGTTCCCAAGGAGATCGACTCCATGCGCAAGGAGCTTGACAGCCAGGAGGCCGACGACGCGACCGCGCTCGCCACGAAGCTCGCCGAGGGCGCTAGCGCCAAGCAGGCGCAGGAGGTGGCCGCGGCCGAGCAGGCCTTTAACCTCGCCTTCACCACGCCTGAGCCCGAGCCCGAGCAACGTCCGGAGCGTGACGACAAGGATCGCGACCGGCGTGACAAGGATCGTGACGACAAGGATCGCGACCGGCGTGACAAGGATCGTGACGACAAGGATCGTGACGACAAGGATCGCGATCGGCGTGACAAGGATCGTGGCCGGGACCAGGAGCGTGACAAGGGCAGGGACAGTCCGAAGCGCGATAAGGAAAGGGACGTCGAGCGGGACCGCGACAAGGATAGGGACAAGGAGCGGGACCGGCGCGACGAGGGCAAGCGCGACTCGCCCAAGCGCGATAAGGAGGCAGACCGGCGCGAGAAGGCCAAGGCCGACCGGGAGCGTGACGACAAGGATCGCGATCGGCGTGACAGGGAGCGCGAGCGCGACAAGGACAAGCGCGACAGCCCGAAGCGCGACAAGGACGACGAGAGAGACCGCGACAAGGATAGGGTCAGTCCGAAGCGCGACAAGGATAGGGACGAGGAGCGTGAGCGCGACAGAGACGACGACAAGCCCCGCCGTGATCGCGATGACAAGGACAAGGAGCCCGAGCCGAGCGCGAAGGAGATTGCGCAGGAGAGGCGCGCATCGTCGCACCACTTTGCGAAGATGCAGTCGCTCGAGCGACAGGCGTACCGCGGCTGGCGAGAGATCGCGGCCATCCAGCGCCACTCGAAGCCTCTCGGCCGGATCGACCTGCACGTGCACTCGCTTAAGCTGGTCGGGCCGGTGCCCGCGCACTTTGACCAGTTCTGGCTGCAGCTGCGTCCACTCGTTACCACATACCCGCTGCGCACGAACCGTGTCGCGCGTCCTCGGGAGCCTGCGAAGGGCGAGGCGCCGAGCAGCGTGTCCATCGACTACGCCGAGTCGCTCGAGCTGCTCCCGAGCGCTGCGGGCACCACACGGCTGCAGACGGCGCTGCAGCCCGAGCGCTCCGAGGCAGCCTCCACGCTCACGTATGTGCTCTACGGCATCGCGAGCACCCAAGGCACGGCGGGGGAGCCGCTCGCCGAGGCGCAGCTGCCTCTGCGCGGCCTGTGGTCGAGCGGCGCCGACGTCGTGCGCAGCGCACTGCCGCTCTTTGCGCCCGACCGTACGGAGCTCGCGGAGATCTCTGTGACCGTGCACGCCCTCGCCGCCATCCGCGCTGTCACCGCCCCGCCCGTCGACCGCGCCGCCGCCGCCAAGGCCGAGCTCGCCGCAAGGGGCGCCAAGCCGGCGGCAGAGGGCCGTCCGGTGGAGCCGGGCACGGCCCCTTCGCGCGCGCTCGTGCGCTCGTCGGCTGAGCAGGCGATGGCCGAGCTCGTGGCGGCGGGCGGTGGAGGTTATCACGAGGCCCGGGTGATCTCGACGATGCCCACCGGCTCGGCCGCCGATCGCGCCGATCGTGCCATGCTGTGGAAGGCGTCGATGCACCTCGGGCGCACGGCGCTCGATGGCGCGGCCGCAGCCCAGGCGGGCGTGCCCGTCGTCGAAGACGCCGCCGAGTGGGCGCCCAACATGGCGCACAATCTGCTCGTGCAGTTCGTCTGCTTCTCGGCGAGCGGCGAGAGCCCCCCGCCCGAGTCGATCTACCTCTCGTTCCAGCTCTACCATTTTGCGCCGCGCACCACGCCACGCGCGATGCTCCTCACCGCGGACGAGGCGACCGCGCACGCGGCCGGCGCCGCATCGGCCCCAGCCGACGCCGTGAGCTCCTCCTCTGGCCGCCGGCCACGCGGCTCCAGCCCGACGGGCGGCGAGGGCGGCGCGCGTCCAGACGCTCTCGTGCTCGAGGTGCGCGACCTCTCCCTCTCTCAGGACGGGCGCGACGCACCGTACCAGCAGCTGCTCCTCGAGATCGAGATTGCGGGCGTGCACCCGCTGCCTGCCGACGCGGCGGGTGCGCCGCCCATGGCGAGCGCTCCCATTCGCACGCCCTACGCGACCAAACGCGGTCGGCGCGTCGACTTTGGCTTCTCACACTCGCTTGAGGTGCCGCCCGCCTCGGCCGCGGCTGTGGCGCTTCTCAAGGCCCTCAAGACCAATGAGCCTGGGCGCGACGCGGTGATCACGTTCACACTCAAGGCGCCCTCGGGGGGGCGCGCGGCTTCGGCGTCGCGCGCGGGCGCGTCGGGCGGGCGCACGCGCGACGCGCAGAGCGCGATGACCGACGTGGCCTCGGGTACGATCGACCTTCAGCAGCTGCTCACCGACAATGTGGATGCGATCGACGCGGGAGTGCCCATGTCGGGCACCGGCGGCTTCGTCGGCACGCTCACCGTCTCCGTCAAGGCGCTCGCGCCCATCTTAGCGCTCCAGAAAGCCGAGCGCGCGCAGGCCGCCGCCGCGCCGCGTGCCGAGGCCGCCGAGGGCGCCGGCGCCGCCACCGCCAAGGCCGCCAAGGAGCGCGACCTGATGCTGGTCGCAGCGGACGCGGGGCTTGCCCGCGAGGGCCCCGGGCTCGTCGAACGCTTCCTGGTGCAGCCGCCCGCCGCCGAGACTGAGGCGCCGCGCTCTGGCACTGGTGATGCGGCCGCGCGTTCGGCCGCACAGGCGGCAGTTGCGTCGCGCGCCGACGGCGAGGCCTTCGCCGCGGTGCAGACCCAGCGACTGCAGAGCTACCTGCAGAACAAAGCGGTCGCCATCGACGTGTGGGATGGCGCGTCGCTGCTACAGATCGGCACGGCACGCGTGCCGCTCGCGGCGCTGCTCAAAAAGGGCACCGAGCGAGTGGGGCCCGCCTCCGTCACCAAAGAGTACCTGTCGGTCGATGTGCTCGACACGGCGCTCACTTCGATCGACTTGGCGCCGTCGGCCGACGTAGCGGCGGTCGTCGAGCCGCGCCGTCGTGGCAAGCTCAAGCTCGTGATCGCGCGCCTGAGCTGCCCCGTGCAGGGCGCCTCGTCGGGCTCGTCGCCCGATCAGCCGCTCCACCCCGGACAGCCCTCGCGAGCCCTCGCGGCGGCGGCTGAGGTTGGGGCCGCGCCCAAGCAAAAGGTGCGCACGCGCGCG
>Ga0164295_10001623_pt1 | contig 18702 bp, 19 predicted proteins | sample GEODES006metaG_FD_111798 | JGI IMG/M metagenome (GOLD analysis project Ga0164295, IMG submission 111798) | Oligotrophic lake water microbial communities from Sparkling Lake, Wisconsin, USA - GEODES006 metaG | ecosystem: Environmental > Aquatic > Freshwater > Lake | place: USA: Sparkling Lake... | reverse complement strand
GATCTATCGCGCGACACACGAAGAGGCGGTCGCGCTACTGAAGCGCTGGCCGGGGAGCACCGTCGCTACAGCGCTCGACGGAGCATCCGATTACAGCGAGCTCACCTACGCAGCACCAACAGCGATCGTCATCGGCACTGAGGCGGATGGGCTGAGTGCCAATCTACGCGGCGCCTGTGCCAGTGCGGCACTCATTCCGATGCTTGGCACCGCTGAGAGTCTGAACCTTGCGGTGGCATCCGCGATCATGCTCTACGCGGCAGAGCGGGCGCAGCGCTAGCTCGGTAGCAGCCTGGCGATCTCTACTCCGAGTGGAGCGGCGAGGCTTCGCGAGAACGTCTCCGTCATATGGTCTTCATCGCGATAGATCAGCACACTCTCGCTAATTGGTGAGCAGGGCCACGCACCACAAATCTCGCTCGTCAGATCAATAAGCGTTGCTCCTGAAACCTCGGCCGCCACACGCTCTGCGATGCCAATCTCACGGTTGTCTGCCGCATCTTGCGTGAAGAGGCAGGCGCGAATATCGCTCGGATGCTTCGAGAGACAGGCGGGAACATCGCGACCAGGTTCTGGCGTATCGACGAGGATCGCCGTTGCCCCTGGGATACGGGCGACCATCTCTCCGAGCGCGGCTCCAGCCAACGCAGAGGTAATGCCCTCGGTGATTGGGCGGAAGGTGCGGCGATTCACGATGATGGTAAGCGCCGGCTTGATTTGATTGAGGCGCGCCACCGTTGCCTCATTGAATGCGGTGCACTCACGGTACTCACGCTTCAGCGCCAAGTTGCGCTGCGCAAGGGTGGTGAACGAGCACGACACCTTCACGAACGTGAGCAGACGCCAACCGCGTTCTAGCGCGACCGCTTCTATGGCGGGGAACCAGTGCGACGCGTGCGAATCACCAACAAGGGCGATCGTGATCGCTGATCCCTTGACGCCGTATTCGCAGTCTGGCGGCGTTGTGACGCGCTCAAAGGCGAGGCAGCCGTCACTGCGCAGCCGCTCCTCGTCATCGCGCGCCGACGCCAGTGTCGGGGTGAGATCTGCAGGTAGCGTGATCGGCCCGTCGCTCGCCACCGGTGAACCCGAAGGGCCCGGTGTTGGCTGAACGGCAACGGCCGACGAGGGGAGCGCAGCGGCGAGTCCTTGCGTAAAGAGAACAACGCTGAGAATCCCCGCAACGCCAATGCGAATCGCGCTCCACGAGGTGGCACGACGTGAGCGGTCTCCGTAGCGGAAGGGCTGCTCCACAAAGCGCCAGCTCAGCCACGAGACGCCGATCGCCACAGCAACGGAGGCCACGATCTCAACGCCGGTGAGGGCGCGCTCGAGAAACATGATGGGGAGCACGAGGAGCGGCCAGTGCCAGAGATAGAGCGAGTAGCTGATCTTACCGAGGAAGCGGAGCGGCGCGGCGGCGAGGAGGCGCGCTGGCCCGCCCGGCGCGGCACCGCCGTAGAGGAGCGCGATGGCGCCCGCGGTGGGGAGAAGAGCGGCGAGTCCTGGGTACGGCATCTCCGCGGTGAGAGCCACCCCCGCAACTGCAACAGCGGCGAGGCCGGCCCACGCGAGGGCACCGGCACGGCGCGAGGTGCCCATCACGCCGATGAGGGCGAGTAGGCCACCGACCCCAAGCTGCCAGACACGCGTTGGTAGTGGGTAGAAGGCGCGCGCTGGCGAGGCGTCGGTGAGCCACATGCTGAGCGCAAATGAGGCGGCGACGCCAATGAGGAGCGCCGCGATCAAGCGCCGCGATCCGCCACCGCGCCAGGTCAGCAACACGATAAGTGCCGGCCAGACGAGGTAGAACTGCTCCTCGACGCTCAGTGACCAGAAGTGCAAGAAGGGCGACGGACTCGAGGTTGCAGCGAAGTAGTCCACCGAACCGATGAAGCGCATGTTGGCGAGTGAGAGCGCCGACGCTGCGCCATCTGCCGCCAACTCACTGCGATCAAGTGGCGCGGCAAGGAGTAGTCCAAAGAGTGAGATCAGTGCCACGGCGACTAAAGCCGCTGGAAGGAGGCGCCGGATTCTCCACGCGTAGAACCTGGTGATGTTCAGTCCGCCCGGCTGCTGCGATTCACGCCAGAGTTTGCCGGTGATCAAGAAGCCACTGATGACAAAGAAGACGTCAACACCAACGAATCCACCCGGCGTCCATGGGAGACCCGCGTGAAAGAGCAGTACGAGAAGGATGGCGATGCCCCGTAGCCCCTCAATGTCGGGGCGGAACTCCACGGTGTTCTTCGGAGCCTGCATCAGGCTATTCGCAGATCTGCGGCTTTGCTACTGGTATTGGTCGCGTAGAGGTGGTGGTGTCTACGTACTTTCCAATGACGACCATCTTCGGTCCGTCACTACGATCTGTTTCTGACGTTTGTAAGATCACCCGACCGTTCGGCACATCAGCGATGTCGGCCCATGTTGAGATGTGCTGTCGCACTTCGGTCACGCGGTAGCGAACGCGCATCAGTTGCTGACCAGTACCTTTTGGCAGCACATCTACCTCAATGATCTGGCCGATCATCTGCTTTGGCGTCTTATCGAGAAGGCCGCCGAACTCCCAGTAGCGACCATGTGCGTAGATAAAGAGGATGCCCGTCTTACCGTCGGCCTTCCCCTTGTTCGGCATCCACTCGGCGACACGACACCAGGGGTATCGAGGCGAACCATCGCCCTCAAGGGGCGGACGAACGACAGGAAGGTTGATCCAGACGCCGCTCACCAAGACGCGAACAGGGTCACCGGCGACCGAGGGGACGAGCAGGCTCGGATCGACTGGTGGGAGGGGTGGTGGCGTCGTGCGCGATCGCTCTGCAGGGTCGGACGGGTCAGCTTCTGGAGTGGGGGAGCCGCTTTGGTCGGTTGACGGCTCCTCAGTGACGACCACAACCCCGCCTGGAGCCCAGGGTCCGATCTGCTGATCGATCCCCCAGGTGACGAGGGCGCCCGCAGCGAGGATGAACGAGGTAGCAAGCAGGATCGTTGAGCCGATATGCCGAAACGGCATGCGCTCACGCGGAGTGCGGGACTTGGGCTTGGTTGGCGGCAACATAGGGAGAGTGTAGTGCGGGATGGCACACTACCCCCATGCCACGAGACACTCGAGCCACCGACCTTGGAATCCGCATCGGCCGGTTTACTCCTGGCCCAACGGACGGAATCACCGATGTCGCGGGCGTGCGCGTCGCTGCCGCCACCATCATCAGGGGCGAAGGCGCGCTCGAGCGCGGCGTTGGACCAATTCGCACCGGCGTCACCGCCATTCTTCCTCGCCCGCTCGCCGAGATGGGACACCCGCTCTTTGCTGGAACCCATCGACTGAACGGAAATGGCGAGCTCACGGGTCTGGAATGGATTCGTGAGTCTGGCCTTCTCACCTCGCCGATCTGCCTCACCAACACCCACTCCGTTGGCGTGGTTCATGACGCGATGATCCGCTGGTCGCTGGATCACGTGCCAGACGCGCCACCATGGAGCCTCCCTGTTGCAGGTGAGACCTGGGACGGTGTGCTGAACGACGTGAACGGTTTTCACGTCACCGCGGCGCATGCACAGCAGGCGCTCGATGCCGCAGCTGCCCTACCGAACGGCGCGCCTGTGCCGCGCGGCAATCAGGGCGGTGGGACAGGCATGATCTGCCACGGCTTTAAGGGCGGCAACGGCACATCGAGTCGCCGACTCCCCGCAGAACTTGGCAGGTACACTATTGGGGTGTTCGTGCAGGCGAACCATGGCCGTCGCCATCGGCTCACGCTGCAGGGGAAGTCACTCGGCGCTCCCGGCGGACCACTCTCCACCGAGCACTACCCACTTCCATGGGAGACCAAGCTCGGCGCTGCACCGAAGCCTGATGACCCTCGCGGTGGCGCCGGATCGATCATTGTGATCGTCGCTACGGATGCACCTCTCCTTCCGATGCAACTTGATCGTCTCGCGCAGCGAGCGGTCATCGGCATCGGCCGCGTCGGTGGCGTCGGTGAGCACTCCTCTGGTGATCTCGTGTTGAGCTTCAGCACGGCGAACGGCCACCTGCCAGCAGAGGATCTTGAGCCGAAAGAGCCATTCGAAGCCTCGGTCACGATGGTGGTCAACGCACACCTCTCCGCGCTCTTCGAGGCGACCGCTGACGCGACCGAGTCGGCGATCCTTGATGCGCTCTTTGCCGCCGAAACGATGAGCGGTGCGGACGGTGCCACAGCCGTGGAACTCCCGCTCGATATCGTGCGCGCAGCGCTGGACTAAGATCAGCCAATGAATCTGCCGAATCCTCTCCGCAGCGATGAGTGGCCACAGTCGATTCGCCTGATTGCGTGGGCGACACTCGCAAGCCTCGCCCTCGTCGCCATCATGGCGGGGCTCGGTGTCGTCACTACCTTCATCTCGGCTCAGGGCCCACTCCTCTATGCACTCGCCGGCGGGTGGCTGCTGGCGGCGCTGGCCGATGCGCCGATTGACGGACTTGTAGCACGCGGCTGGACGCGCACGCGCGCAGCGCTGCTTGTGTGGATTGCGGGTGCGGTTCCAGTCATCATCATCGCAATTGAACTCGCGATCGCCTTCGCGCAATCACTGGGCGGCATCATCGCCGGACCAGAGCCAACGTCGGCAGAGGTCGGTGTGATGGTTGAGCGGCTGAGCGCCCTCCTCGCCTCTGTTGGACTCAATGTGGACTTGGTACCGCTGGCAACTACGGTGATCCTCGCCATTCGCGATGTGGCGGCGTCGGTGCAGTCAAATATTGCGGCGATTGCGGCGGGTGCCATTGGTGCACTCGGACCACTCATCTTGGCGATCGGCATCGGCGTGATCCTCTCGGCAAATCCTGCTCACCTTGACTCTGTTGATCAGCTTGCAACGCGTGAGCAAGTGCGCAGTGCACAGCGATCGCGCAAGATTCTTGAAGAGATCATTGCGCGGTTCATTGGTCGCCATGTCGCACTCGGGTTTGTCTATGGCCTAGTCGTGTTTGTCGGCGCCACGATCGCCGGAGCCGATGGCCTGTTGGCCGCCGTGCTTGGCGGCATCGTGATGGCGATCCCATCAATCGGTCAGGGTGCTGCGGTGCTGCCACCACTCGCGCTCTCGATTCTCGCCGCTGGCCCCTACGTTCTCCCTGGCTCGGTTGTGATCATCGTGGGTTGGCTCCTCTGTGCCACGCAGCTCGCACCACGACTGATGAACGGCGTGCTGCGCCTCTCAGGAACCACCGTCTTCGTTGCGGGAAGCATCGGCGGGCTTGTGGGCGGCGTCCTTGGCGCGATCTTTGCCCTGCCAGTGGTTGCCGCCGTTGCCGCAATTCGTCGGGAGGAGTCCCCAGCCGCGGTCAAAACGGTGAAGCGAGCCGCAAAGAGCAAGCGTCGCTAATCCCTTAGCGATGCCAAATACACGAACCAGATCTCGCATTGGCCCAGCTTGGCGTGGGCCATTTCGCCATCGCAACTACCGCCTCTTCTGGTTCGGGCAACTCGTCTCACTAGCAGGCACCTGGATGCAGTCCATTGCGCAGGCCTGGTACATCACCGAACTCACCGAGGAGCCAGCATGGCTCGGCATCGTTGCCGCCGCGCAATTCACTCCAGTGATGATCCTTGGGCTCTTCGGCGGCGTGCTCGCCGACGCGCTCCCCAAGCACCGCGCACTCATGGGGACACAAGTCAGCCTGATGGTCCTCGCCATCCTGCAGGCAGTTCTGGTCGCTACTGGGCTGATGACGCTCCCACTCCTTATCCTCATGGCCGTCCTGCTTGGTGTCGTTAATGCCATTGATATGCCCGTTCGTCAGTCGTTCTTTAGCGAGATGGTTCCCGAAGATGAGGTTGGTCGGGCCGTTGCGATGAACTCGGCGATGTTCAATGGAGCGCGTGTGATTGGTCCGGCGATTGGTGGCGTGCTGATCGGCGTCATCGGCGTTGCTGGCTGCTTCGCGGTGAACGGCGCCAGTTTCCTCGCAGTGCTGTTGGCCCTCCTCTTTATGCGTGCCGATGAGCTGCGACCTGCACCGCGCACCCCACGTCCGCGAACCGTTGCCGACGTGTTGATTAGCCTCGCAGAGGGGGTGCGATTTGTGGCACGCACGCCGCTGATTGCCCTCTGTGTGTTTGTCATCGGCGTGATCTCTGGCGTGGCGATGAACTTCAACGTGATTGCTCCAATCCTCGCGCGCAGCGTGTTGGAGATCGGTGCGCCGGGCCTCGGCTTGCTCATGGCCGCGATCGGGTTCGGATCGTTGAGTGGCGCACTCGCCGTTGCCATGCTGCGTCGGCCGCGCACAATCGTCGTCATTGGCGGCGCCGCAGCACTCGGAGCACTCTCCATCGTGGCTGGCGTTGTGAGCGGGAGCGGAGCCCCGTGGGCCGCCGCAGTCACTGGGGTGGCACTCTTTGGCGCTGGCTTCGGCGCGATTGCCATGGCCGCGACTGCGAACGCTTCGATTCAGACCTCTACGCCCCCCGCGCTACGCGGTCGAGTGATGAGCGTCTACACCACGGTCTTTGCCGGCTCCACGCCGATCGGCGGCCTCGGCACAGGTGCGGTGGTCTCACTTATTGGAGCACCAGGCGCGCTGATCGTTGCAGGTGGGCTGGCACTCATCGCTACGGCGTACGCAGCGGCGCGGTGGCGGACGATCCTCTAGTTAGGGGAGGCGCACGCGGCGCCAGGAGCTCTCGTTCCCAGCCGCATCAATCAGGCGCACCTCAACGGTGACACCGCGCATCAGCAAGACAACCTTCCCGCCCGTCGATTTCATGAAGGGGCCGATCTCAATCTCATCACCAGCCACGAACCTGAGCGGCTTCTCATATCCGACCCGCACCTCAACGGCAACGGTGCCAGTGCCCGTATCGCTTCCAGCGACCGTCAGGAGATAAGGGGCCGGGTTCCCGCGCGACGCTCGCCCTTCGCGCACACGCACACTGCTAATTCGCGGATCGCTGCGGTCGCGTCCAGCGGCAACTGCGAACGGCGTCCGCTCTGATCCGCCAACGAAACGCATCCATACCGTTGTGCCTGAAGTGCCTAGTTGCGGAAGTCGCGACCAGCTACGCACTTCGCGGATGGTGTAGGTGCGTGCGTTGCGGAAGGTTTGTCGATCTGCAACCTCAATCGCACGCGCACCTGGCGGCGCATAGTCCTGCAGGATCTGCAGCGCGAGATCGGCATCAAAGGGTGTGCTGGCGGTGGCAGCGGCGAGAAGGTCGCCGAGCGTGAGGGTTGGTGGCGTTGGCGTGGCTGGCTCATCACTTGGAGAGACTTCAACATCGCCATCTTCGCCATCCTCTCCGTCGGTGGCATCAGGGTCACTCTCCTCTCCTGGGTCTTGCCCTGGGTCAGGCTCTGGATCTTCTTCATCAGGGGGAGAAGCATCAGGGTCAAGGCTCTCGTCAGGTGCCGCGCTCTCGTCGGGATCGGCGCTCTCGTCGGCAATCGGATCCCCGTCGATTGGCTCTTCGTCGGCTGCAGCGACTAAGCCTGCACCCCAGCCAAACGTTCGTGGCGCAGCAATGGAGCTAACGATCAGGGCGACCAGGGCTGCGGCCACAAGCCAAGGGGTGCGCTGAGTCCTCTTCATGTTCGTAGTGTGGCAGGTGTGCGTGCCAGCAGCGTGGCACGGTTGCGCCGAGCGGGGCTCCTACTTGAGCGAGGCGATCAGGTCGGCGACGAAGCGCGGGCCATCAACCTTCATCGGCACGCGAACAAGTGGAGGGGTGGCATCTTTGCCACCGTTGCGCTCTCGTGTCTCGCGGGCGTCGGCTGCGGGGGCCATCCAAGCGCGTCGGTCGATGATTGTTGCGCCGCGCGTTGGGCCGGTGGTGTTGACCTCCACGGCGCGATCGAGCCACTCGGTCATGTAGGTGGGGTCGGCCACGATGCCAGCGGCGAGCGGATCATGGAGTGGGCACTCGCGCGTGCCGAACGATCGCTGATAGACATCGAGGTAGTGGCTCAACACCTTCAGCGCGTACTTTGAACGCACCGAGCCGATCGCCTCAATGGTCTCCAGCTCCTTGGCGCGCAAACGCGTGACCTGCGTCACATCAAGCCCAACCATGGTTACCGGCCACTCGGCACCGAAGACAAGGTTTGCCGCCTCAGGGTCGTGCCAGATGTTGGCCTCAGCGGTGGCAGAGGCGTTCCCCTCATGGGCAATCGCGCCACCCATCACCACAACGGAGCGCACGCGCCCGGCAAGCTCTGGGTCAAGGCAGAGTGCGAGCCCGAGATTGGTCAGCGGGCCAACGGCGAGCAGATCGATCTCGCCGGGCATCTCGCGGGTGAGGCGCAAGATCTGTGAGACCGCATCTTCAGTGACTGGTCCGCGCTTCGGTTCGGGCTGGTTCGTATTGCCGAGACCATCTTCGCCATGCACCCACTCGGCGGTGGCCAGCGGCTGTGCCATTGGTCGACGTGCGCCGTAGGCAACGGGCACATCGTCAAGGCCACAGAGTTCGAGAAGCCGACGGGCGTTGACCGCGGCAAGGTCCGACGGGATGTTGCCGTGCACGCTGCCAACGGCGAGTAGCTCAACGTCGCTGCGCCCAGCGAGATGAAGCATGGCGATCGCGTCATCGATCCCCACGTCGGCGTCCAGCAATATTTTTCGGCGTTCCACGAGGGGGAGTGTACGGGTTCCTTCCCCCTCCTGCGTGCCTGATGCGCGCCAAGCCCCTGCTACGATCGCCCAGAGTTATTCAAAGAAGGCGAGGGGATCCATGCCACACCTGGCACTCGTGGTGCACTCCTACGTAGACGAAGATCCGCGCGTTCGCCGCGCCGCCCGCGCTGCGGTCGCCGCCGGGTGGCACGTCAGCATCATCTCCCTGCAGCGCGACGGCGATTCCGCACGAGGTGAGCTCGACGGTGCCCAGCTCTACCGCCAGCCCGTTCAGCGGCACCAGGGGGCGGGGATCAGCACCTACGTCATTGAGTACGGTCGCTTCGCTGTGCTGGCCGCTCGTGAACTTCTCCGCATTGACCGCGAACGTCCGATTAATGTGGTCCACGCGAATAGCGTTCCGGACTGGCTCGCCTTCGCGGCAGTTCCGCTGCGACGACGCCACCGCATCGGCCTGATCCTCGATCTACACGAAGCCTCGCCAGAACTCTTCCGTATGCGATTCGCGCGATCATCGCGCTCGCTCATCACCCGTATAGCTGCGCGGGCGATGGTCTCGCTGGTCTCGTTTGCTGAACGTCGCTCTATTGCTATCGCCGACTGGGTCTTCGTCACCGCCCCTCGTCTGCGCGACCGACTGGTCAAGATCGCTCCGCGACGTGTAGATGCGGTGGAGGTGCTCCTCAATGTCCCTGAGACACAACGCTTTGCCGCCGCCGCAGCAGGCGATCGAACCTGGATGGCAGATGGAACGCTTCGGCTCGTCTATACCGGTGCACTCACCCCGATCTACGAGGTTGACGTCATCATTCGCGCCGTCGCACTCCTGCGCGCTGCGCCGGCACCGCTCCCAGTGCACCTGGTCGTTGCGGGTCGCGGTGACCAGGAGCCCGCGCTTCGAGCGCTTACAACGGAGCTCGGTATTGCGAGCGCGGTGGAGTTCCTTGGCCGTGTGCCATTTGAGGCGGTACCGGCACTCGTTCGTGGTGCCGATATTGCACTGGCGCCAACGCGGCTTGACGAGTTCACCGACCTCTCAATCTCGAACAAGGTGTTTGAAGGAATGGCCAGCGGCCGTCTCGTACTAGGGACACGGCTCAAGACACTGGACGATCTTGTCCCTGAAGCGTCGGTCGCCCGCTACACATCGGGGAGTGCGGAGGAGGCTGCAGCCGTGATTCGTCGACTCGCGTCAGATCCAGCAGAGCGTGCGAGCCGCATTGAGTCTGGCCTTGCAGCGATTCGCGGCGGCCTCAGTTGGGAGGCGGCTGGTGCCGCCTACGTGCAGCGACTTACCGCGCTGCGGCTGCCGCCCGTCGACCCTCGCTGACCCAGGAGCTCTTCGGCACCGGCTGCTTCGGCGGCCGCTCGCCGAACCGTCGCTTCCATTCACGCCGCCCAGAGAGGTAGCGCGTTACCTCAAGATCCGCCGCCTTGATTGCCGCGCCGCGTAGCCAGGTGCGATGCAGATCAAAGCATGTGCGCGCCCAGGCGTCGCCGTGCGAATCGCCACTGATGAGATGAGCGAGTTCGTGCAGTGCCGTTCCCTTGTCGTACGAGCAGAGGAACATCTCGCCCGTTTCGGTAATCACCCAGCCGAACGGGTGTGCCGGTTCACGGCGTGTTCCCGTGTGGTCGTGGATACGCACCCACTCGAGCTTGCGCTTGGCGCGCGCTGTCGCTCGTGCGAGCAACTCTAAGGTCGGGCGCCAGTGCGGCCAGGCGGCAGCGGTGAAGCCACGCATTGGGCGAACTTCGAAGGGGAGATCGAGCGCCCACTTCGGCGCCTCGGTCCAACGCCCGGCGATCTTGACGCGATACATGCGGCTCATTGATTCACTTTATCGTGAGCCCAATATTGGCGGCGTATCGCGGCTGGTTAGCGGAGGGCGCTCGCTCCTACAGATCGCACACGCTTCAGGAAGGCGCGGGTGCGTGGGTCTCGTGGAGCCTTGAAGATCTTCTCTGGGGAGCCCTGCTCAATGATGCGTCCGCCCTCGAGGTAACAGATACGATCGGCGACGTCGGCGGCGAAGGCCATCTCATGGGTGGCGATCAACATCGTTGCGCCGCCCTTTGCTAGCGCACGCAGCGCTTCGAGCACATCGGCAACGAGGACCGGATCAAGCGCGCTGGTGATCTCATCGAGCAACAAGACCTTTGGCTCGGTCGCCAACGCGCGCGCAATTGCCACGCGCTGCTGCTGCCCACCAGAGAGGCTGTCGGGATAGGCGTTCGCCTTTGCGGCAAGCCCGAGCTGCTTCAAGAGTGCACGTGCACGCTTCTCTGCCGCAGCGGCGGTGAGGCCGAGCGCGACCCGAGGCGCAAGCGCGACGTTCTCGAGCGCGGTGAGATGCGGGAAGAGGCTGAATCCCTGGAAGACAACTCCGAGCTGTCGGCGTGTTGCGTCAGCGTCGCGATCGTCGGCGCTCACCGCGCGACCTTCGAGCGTGATGCTGCCCGCGTCGATCGGCTCAAGGAGGTCGGCGCAGCGGAGCAGGGTCGACTTGCCGGAACCCGAAGCGCCAATGAGGCAGACCACCTCGTGCTCGGCGAGCGTAAGGTCGATCTTGTCGAGCACCAGCGCGCGTCCGTAGCGCTTCGAAACGCCGCGCAGCTCGAGCACCGGCGTAGCTGCCTGCTTCGTTGTCTTGCGTGCCATCAGCGGGTACCCCCCTGCTGCGTCGCACGATCCTTGGCGGCGAGTCGATCAACAAGGCGTGTCATTGGAATCGTGATCACCAAGAAGATCACCGCGGTGACCATGAGTGGTGTGAAGTTGAAGTTCGCTGACTTCAGGATCTGCGCCTGCTTAAAGGCTTCCACGACACCAAGGATAGAAACAAGCGCCGTATCTTTTTGAAGGCCGATGAAGTCATTCAACAACGGCGGCACCACGCGACGGAGCGCCTGCGGCAGCACGACGTAGCGCAGCGCCTGGAAGCGCGTCAGGCCGAGCGCACGTGCCGCGCGCTCTTGCGACGGGTGAATCGATTCAATGCCGGCGCGGTAGACCTCGCTCACGTAGGCGCTGTAGATCAACACCAGCGTCACCAGTGCCCAGAAGAACGGTTCACTCGGCACGCCAGGGAGGCGTAGTGCGGGCACACCGAAGCCGAGCACGTAGATGAGCAAGATGCTCGGCACGCCACGAAAGAAGTCGGTATAGATGGTGGCAAAGATGCGTAGCGGCGCGAGGGCTGGGCTGGTGATTGATCGGGCGAGGGCAATCAGGAGCCCGATCGGCAAGATGAGGATCTCTGCCAGTACGAAGAGCTGGATGTTGATGGCGAAGGCGCCAATCACATCCGGAAGAGAGGTGGAGAAGTAGGTTCCGTCAAAGAAGGCTTTCTGAACGAGTGGCCAGCTCGGCGATGAGCCGATGGAGATCGCGAGCAGTGTCGCGACGACGAGTGTGCTGATGACGGCGACGAGGGTTCCCTTACGGGCTGACCTCGCCGCCGTCATCGTGCGATTCGCTTACTTCAGGACTGGCGCGCTCGCCTTGTCCGCGATCCACTCCGTGAGCAGTGACGCAAGCGTGCCGTCAGCCTTAAGGCCGTCGACAACGGCTGAAACACATGCCGTGAGTGCTGAACCCTTCTCAAGGACGAAGCCGAACTGCTCCTGTGCGCCACCATCCGAAGGGAGCTGCCCAACGATGATGCCGCCCGTGAGCTGCGCGTCGCGCATATAGAACGCCGTTGGAACGTCGGTCACGATGCCATCAATAAGACCACCGTTCAGCGCGGCGAGTGCCTCATCGTTTGTGTCGAACACGGCGACTTCCGTGTCTGGCTTGATGATGTTGTTGATTGCGGCGAGGCTCGTCGTGCCGATCATCGCGCCAAGCTTGGCCGTCTTTAGATCGGCAATGCTCGTTGCACCTGCGATTGGCGAGCCTTCAATAGTGACGACACCTTGGGCAGCGTCGTAATATCCGCTGCTGAAATCAACTGCCTCGGCGCGCTCGGCCTTGATCGAAACCTGAGCCAAGTAGAGGTCGAAGCTCTTTGCCCCCGGTGCGTAGGACACGGTAAAGTCCGTGGCAACCCAAACAACTTCAGCCGCAGTAAAGCCCAGCTTGGCAGCAACGGCGTACGCCACTGCGCCTTCATAGCCCTGGCCTTTGGCTGGGTCACTTACGTAGTCTCCAGCCCAAATCGCAGCGGACCCTTCGTTTCCACCCTGGAACCACGGGCTATATGCGGGTGCGCTTGTGGAGAGGGTGAGCTTCCCTGCGGTCTTCAGTGCCAACGTGTCTTTTGCGCAGGAAGCGTCAACAGATGCCGATGGTGAAGCTGCGGAGCCGCCACAGGCGGCGAGGAACATTGCCATCGCCATGACCACGACCGCCATACGTGTGGTCTGGCCGATTGCGATGCGTGAGCGCGTTGTGCTCATATCCATACCTCCTGTACAGCCGCTATTGGCGACGGTCTGACACAGCGTCAGGACGACGGTGGGGCGGTGATCAGCGCGCGGCGCGCCGTCGACGTTGTGTCCCCACGAGCGGAAGGATAGCAGGGGGGTGCGCGCTGGGAACCTCGTTATGCGCGGGTGATGACCACCAGGGTTCGGCGAACTGCACCATAACGGTCCGCGGCGCTGCCACGGTTGACCGCTAGGGCGAGCCGCCCCGTTGAATCGATGTAGCAGAGCGGCTCCTGCTCGGGCACATCCCCGAAGCGATTCGCCCAGACGGTCGTCACTGCTTGGTCGCCCACCGTGATCTTGAGTGGCTCCCCGGCGGTCAGGGGGCCAATCGAGGATTCAATTGCCTGGCGGTCTCCCGTCAGCACCAGCGTGCCGAAGCCATCCACGATGCGCACAGAGGTGTGCAACACCCCGTCGCCAATCTCGATCGGCAACTTGGTCGCGGGAACGAGGTCGCTGGGGGAGATCGGCGTGCCGAGGTCGCCGAATGAGACCCCTGCCGCAAGGTGGGCCGCGACCGGCGCAAACAGATCACGGCCGTGGAAGGTCTGCGATCGGCGCGGGCCCCACCAGCGCTCGTCGTCAAGGATCAAGGCTGCCACGGCGCCACCAAGCGCCGCGGCTGCCGGCAGAAGGAGTCCGTTGTCGGGGCCGATCAGCGCGTCGCCACGCCCACAGCGAATGGCGATCGGCCGACGCTGCGTGCCCACGCCTGGGTCTACCACCGCCACATGTGCGCCGATCGGCAGGTGCACGAGCGACTCGACGAGCGCCTCAGCCCCTGCCTCAACGTCATACGGAGGGATGGCATGGGTGAGGTCGAGGGTTCGCGCATCTGGGGCGATTCCGAGTACCACGCCCGAGAGGACCCCAGCGGAGGGGTCGCGCAGCCCGAAGTCGGTCATAAAGGTGACCAGTCGCGGCTGTGCGTGTAGTGGACCGAGTGGATCAAAGCTCATGCCTCGCAGCGTAGCGGAGCGCCGTTGATAGTGCGATGGATCACCCCAAGCGGGTCAGCCCCACTTCCGGAGCGGACTTACACACTGAACTCTTTGGCAACCGTGCGCTGTACCGCGAAGTATGTCGTGAAGTGCATCACGGCATAGATCAGGGCAATCCCCTCCTTGAACGAAATCAACAGCTCGTTCGTTGGATCGATTGGCGATACCGGAATCACCCCCAGGGCCAAGCCGAGTGGCGAACCGAGCGACATCAGCAAAACCATGAGTGCGGCGCGATCCCACAAGTATCGGCGCCATGTGCCGACAAAGATCCGCGCCACAAGGCCGGCCGCTGCAACACCTCCGGCAGATGCGAATGCAACGCCAGCAACCGTTGGCAGCGTTTCAGCGATTGGCGGCACGACACCCGCGATCGACGCAACCGCCCAGAGGGCGAGGTTGACGATTACCGCAAGTGCCGCGCCGCGATTCACTGCGCTGAGCATTAGAAGCCGAGCTCCTCCGCAACGATCACCACGTCAATGCGACCCGGCGCTTCGCCGTGCAGGGTAAGCGTCTTGTTGATCGCGCTGTTCACGCCGTAGGCGGCCTGTGCGCACGTATCTTCGAGCGGCAGGGTATACGTTGCGATGCGCTCCGTTGCCTCAGCAAGATCCTTAACGATCTTCTGCGCGCCAACAACGAAGACCACGTGGCCTGCACCGTAAGCGTATGAGGGGAGCTGCGAGCCGGTTGCAGAGGCCAACATCAGTTCGCCTGTCTCGGTGACGGCGTGCACGCTGCCAACCGCGAATGCTGGAGCCGAACCGATGGCGCGCATCTCAGCGCTCTGGGTGTTGCGGTCAAGCCCGTACATCTTGTCGCGCAGGCTCTTGTATGGAGCGGCATTCAACGCTTCGGTAAGACCGGTCGCGTCGAGCGTTGCCGAGGTGAAGGTGAAGACCTCAGAGCCTGCTGGGATCAAGGCAAGCACGGCAGCTTTGGCAGCAGCGCCGTCGGCGACCACTGTGGCGGAGAAGCCGTGCTTGTTGAGCGCCGCTACGGCGCGATCGATATTGGCGGCGTCGGCCACCTGCTTAAAGCGTGCTGCTGACATCGTGGACCCCCTTCATATCGACTCCTGCGCGAACGCACAGGTAGTTGCAGACGCAACTATACCCCTTGACCAGAATGATTGCAAGTGCAACTATTGCAAGCAATGGCAACAACAAGCGATCCAGTCAGCAGCGAAATTACCGCACTCTCTGCAGTGCTTGGCACCGACGCATCCAAACTCCTCGACCCAAAGGTCGCTCGCGCCTGGATCGCCCTCCTCACCGCCTATGGTCGAGTGACGCGCGCCCTCTCCTCAGAACTGATGGACTCGTCAGGGATGAGCCTCGCCGACTTCGATGTGTTGGCGCAGCTCGTTCGATCTGAGGAGTACCGGCTTCGCATGAGCGAACTGGCAGACGCCGTGCTCATCTCTAAGAGCGGACTCACGCGTCGCATTGACCGCCTCGCCGTTAATGGCTGGGTGACACGACGCCGCTGTACCGAAGATGGCCGCGTGCACTGGGCAACGCTCACGCCGCTTGGCCTGCGTGCATTCAAGGGTGCTGCACCGGCACACCTCGCTGCAGTCGCTGAGCGATTCGGCAGCGCGCTGCCGGCAAGTGAGATGGAACGATTAACGCGCGATCTGCTGAAGATCGCCGCAAAGAACGCGGAGCCGATCAACTCCTAACGCGCTCGGACTAGTTCCCCGCGAGTAGTGGCAACGCAAGACGGTTTGCGCCGTCAACAAAGATTCCAATTGCGAACACGGCAAACATCAGTGCAGAGACCAGAGAAACTGCACGAATGGTGCGCGGTCCAGTGAAGCGACGAGTTGCGCCGACTACGCCGGCGAGCACAACGGAGTGCAACACCGCCGCCGTCGCAAATCCAGAGATAAACGGGATGAATCCGGCAACGCTCGTTGCCTGCGAAGCGACGACGCTGCCGCCAACCGTGGCTGTCCACAGGATCAGCGTGGGGGAGCTGAGAGCAACGCCGAGTCCGAGCCCAACGGCACGCAGTCCGGTGGCGCGACGGAGTGGTGATGAGTCATCAATCGAGCCGCCTCGCACTGCATCGCGTAGTGCAGCAGCGGCGAACCAGCAGAGGATCGCGCTCCCGCCGATCCAGAGCACCCAGGCGGCCGGCGGCCACTGGAGCAGTGCGCTGACACCGAGCGCGCCGGCGCATGCCCAGATCACATCACCAATGCACGAGCCGAGGCCGATCAGGAGGGCGGGCCATGCGCCGCGATCAATCGCGGTGCGCACGATCATGACGTTGACGACACCGAGTTCAATGTTGATCGAGAAGGCGAGCGCGGCGCCGAGGAGGAAGATCTCCACCCTTAGTCGTTCCCCGACTCCACGACGCTCGTTGGTGTGTTGTGTGGATTGCTATGGGCAGCAGGGATCACGCCGAGCTTTCCAGCCTGGTAATCCTCAAAGGCCTGCACCACCTCGTCGCGCGTGTTCATGACGAATGGCCCAAGCCAGGCGACCGGCTCCTTAATAGGGAGACCGCCAAGGATCAGCACATCGAGTGCTGGAGTGCGCTGGTCTTGATGCTCCGATGCCTTTACGACGATGCGATCACCGGCGCCATAGACGGCGAGCTGACCCGACTGAATGCCGACGCGCTCGGTGCCAACGGTGCCGCGACCTGAGAGTGCGTAGACGAGCGCATTGAAGTCGGGACGCCACGGCAGGTCGAGCTCGGCGCCAGGCTGCAACGTGGCGTGCACCAGCGCGATCGGTGTTTGCGTGGAGCCTGGTCCACTGTGGCCACCAACGTCACCAGCGATGAGGCGAAGGAGGGTGCCGCCATCCGGTGATGCAAGGAGCTTCACCTCGCTTGAACGGATGTCTTGGTAGGCGGGTGGCGACCACTTCTTGGCGCGCGGCAGATTCACCCAGAGCTGGAAGCCGTGGAAGAGGCCGCCACTCGCGACCAAGAACTCTGGTGGTGTCTCAATGTGCAGGATGCCGCCGCCGGCGGTCATCCACTGCGTGTCGCCATCGCTGATGCGCCCGCCACCGCCGTTGCTGTCGCGGTGATCCAGGATGCCGTCGAGCATGTAGGTGACCGTCTCAAATCCGCGATGCGGATGCCACGGCGTCCCCTTCGGTTCGCCCGGGGCGTACTCCACCTCGCCCATCTGGTCGAGCATGATGAACGGATCAATCGCCGCCAGCGGTGCACCCATGAAGGCGCGGCGCACCGGGAAGCCCTCACCCTCAAAGCCGTTCGGCGCCGTGCTGAGCGAGATCACCGGGCGCGGGCGTGCGGTGAGCAGGTCGGCAACAGGCGTTCGCTGCAGCCGGGTGATGTCGGGAACGGTTACAGCTGGCATGCGTAGATCATACGTGGGCTCGTGCCCAGCCTGCCCACACTGAGTGCTGACCCCTGTAATCCGACTAGCGCACTCGGGATAGCGCCGGAGCGCCTCCCGCCGAGGGCGCGTATCATCCCAAGCATGAAGAACCTCTCGGTGCTGTTCGGCATGGTCGCCGTTGCCCTGATCGCAAGCGGCTGTGAGGCCGCCTTCCCAGTTCCTGCAGTGACGGACCAGGCGATTGAGGTCCGCGCCCTCTACGACCTGGTCTTCGCCCTCGCCGCCGCCGTCTTTCTCCTGGTGGAGGGGCTCATCATCTGGTCGGTCATTCGCTACCGACGTAAGCCGAGCGACTCCACGCTCCCCGTGCAGACCCACGGGAACCTCGTGCTTGAGATTATCTGGACGGTGATCCCACTCATTGTCGTGGTCGCCCTCTTCTTCGCCTCGGCTCGCGTGCTCAACATCGTTGACGACAGGCAGCCAGAGAACGTTGCGGTCAAGATCGAGGTGGTCGGCTACCAGTGGCAGTGGAAGTTCGCCTATCCAGCGGAGAAGATTGAGATCTTCGGTGCCGCCACGGCGTACCCCGAGATGGTTGTGCCGATCAATGAGCGCATCGAGATCACCCTGGTTGCCCAAGATGTCAACCACGGCTTCTACATTCCGCAGTTCCTCTTCCAGCGCGATCTCGTTCCTGGCAAGACGAATTACTTTGAGTTCACGCCGAACAAGCTCGGCACATTCACCGGTCAGTGCTCGGCGTTCTGCGGCCTACTGCACCACCAGATGGGCTTCACGGTGCGCGTGGTAACCCGCGAAGAGTACGACGCGTGGATTGAAGCGACGCGTCCTAAGGAAGAGCCAGCCGCCGTCGGTCCGATGACTGGCGTCGTAGCGCAGCCGTAAGGGGGATAGAAGATGGCAGCGAACTCAGCAGTGGCACAGAAGTCGGCACCCTCAGCGCTCTATGACTATCTAACGACAACCGACCATAAGAAGATCGGCATCCTCTATACGATCTCGTCGTTTATCTTCCTCGCCATCGGTGGACTCTTGGCGCTCGGCGTTCGCGCAGAGCTTGCGATGCCAGGGCTGCAGTTCCTCGACGAGTCTTCGTACAACCAGCTCTTCACCATGCACGCCTCAATCATGATCTTCTGGGTGATCATTCCGTTCCTGGCGGCGATCGGTAACTACGTGGTGCCGCTCATGATCGGCGCGCCCGACATGGCCTTCCCACGCATTAATGCCCTCAGCTTCTGGATGGTTCCGTTCTCTGGGCTCGTTGCGGCATCAGGGTTCCTCCT
>Ga0164295_10001622_pt1 | contig 18703 bp, 15 predicted proteins | sample GEODES006metaG_FD_111798 | JGI IMG/M metagenome (GOLD analysis project Ga0164295, IMG submission 111798) | Oligotrophic lake water microbial communities from Sparkling Lake, Wisconsin, USA - GEODES006 metaG | ecosystem: Environmental > Aquatic > Freshwater > Lake | place: USA: Sparkling Lake... | reverse complement strand
CGCATCCTCGGAGGCATGACACGGCCCCATCGTTTAGTGGCCTAGGACGCTGCCCTTTCACGGCAGTAGCACGGGTTCGAATCCCGTTGGGGTCACGCAGGTCTACAATTCAATATGCAAGGCCCTGTAGCGCAGTTGGTTAGCGTGCCGCCCTGTCACGGCGGAGGTCGCGGGTTCAAGTCCCGTCAGGGTCGCGGACGTCAGAGTCTCTTTCGCGAGAGGCTCTTTTGTCTAGGAGTGACAAACTCCTTGGCTCTGTAGCTCAGTTGGTAGAGCGTTCGACTGAAAATCGAGAGGTCACGGGATCGACGCCCGTCGGAGCCACCATGACCATAAAACTTCGCGCGCATCTCGTGTGGGCTCACCCACGTGAGCAATCGCTCACGTCTTCGTTGGTCAGAGCGGTCAATGACTCACTCGCACGCCGAGGTTACGACGTCGACGAACTCGACCTCTATCGCGCGGGTTTCGATCCCGCGCTTCATGAAGTTGATGAGCCCGACTGGGATAATCCGCACAAATCTTATTCACCAATCGTTGAAGAGCTGGCCGGTCGAGCACAGCGAGCTGAATTGATTGTCGTTGTATTCCCTCTGTGGTGGTACGCGATGCCCGCGATGCTCAAAGGCTACATCGACCGGGTATGGAATCACGGCCGGATGTACGGCGATGATTTTCACGCGAATGCCTCGACGATATTGTGGGTCGCTCTCGCTGGGATCGATCGACTCACGCTCGGGAAGCGCGGGCATATCGATGCTCTCGAGCGACAACTAAATGACGGAATAGCCGACTACTGCGGCATTGAAACGAGCCGAACACTCGTTCTCGACGATACGATCGACAATCCAAACCTCGCTGACTCGATGTCGAAGGTCGACACCGAACTCGACCGACTTCTGGACGATAATCGCGGCTAGTGGCCGATGAACCGCCAGACGGCGGATGCAATTCCTGCCGGGCGTCCAGTGCGCGCTTCGTCACGATCTGACTGAGCAAACGCTTGCGTCACCGCGTTGACCCCGAGCCAGCGAAGCGGCTCGATTTCCCAGTTCGGCGAATGGCGACCGGCCCAGGGCAGCGTCCGCATGTCGGAATCGGTCTCGAGGATTTCGGCGGCGAGAGTTTTCCCTGCGACGTACGCGGTCGAGACGCCGTCGCCGACGTAACCGCCGGCTTGGCCGAACCCGGTGCGGCGGTCAAAGGTCACCGATGGATACCAGTCGCGGGGGATTCCGAGGTTACCGCCCCATGCGTGGGTGAATTTGGTTTCACCGAGAACGGGGAACAGTCCGCGCAGAATGCCGCGCAGCATGTCGTGAACCCCCTCGTCGCGATCGAAGGATGGGCTGACCCTCGAGCCGTAGTGGTACGGCGCCCCTCGTCCACCGAACGCGAGACGACCGTCATTCGTTCGTTGGCCGTAGATTCGCAAGTGCCGCTTGTCCGAGAACGTTTCTCTCTCCCCTAAGCCGATTTCAGCTAGCTGCGATTTCGACAGCGGTTCGGTAGCGACCATGAGTGAATACATCGGAATGATGGCGCGGTGGGACTCTCTAAACTCCGCGGTGAATCCTTCGGTGGCACGGATGATGACGTCGGCCCGCACGGTTCCGTGCTCGGTCTCGAGTCTGCGCTCGGCAATTTGCGTCACGCGCGTCTGTTCATAGATTTTCGCTCCGAGGCCGTGCACTACTCGAGCGAGGCCAGAGGCGAGCTTTGCCGGGTGCATCGCCGCACAATTCGGCGTAAACGTGCCGCCGATAACCTCCGTGGCATTGGCGCGTTCTGAAGCCTCTTTCTTGCTGAGAAGTTGCATGTGCTCTTTTCCGAACCCCCACGAGTTCCACCCGGCTACTTCATTGCGCGACCGAACGAGTTGGGCTTCGTTTCGAGCGAGCGAAACATATCCACCCTGCTTCCAGTCGCAGTCGATTTTTTCCGCCGCGATGATTGCGCCCATTTCGGCGATGGAGGCATTCATTGCTCGTTGAAGTCGGATGGCCTCGTCTCGTGAGGAGAGGCTCGCGATCTTTTTCATCGACGCAGGGAACAATGCCGAGCACCAGCCGCCGTTTCGCCCCGACGCCCCGTAACCGACGGTCTCTGCCTCGCAGATGACCACGTTGAGTGCTGGATTTTCTTTGAGCAGGAAATAAGCAGTCCACAAACCCGTGTAACCCGCACCGACAATCGCCACGTCAGCCGAGATATCGCCCTTGAGTGGCGCCGAGGAAAACGGCGTGAGCGAGGGGTCATCGTGCCATAACGAAAGGGGTTGCGCTGTTGTGTCGAGAGTATTCACGCCTCTCAGTGTTGTGCGGACGCACGGTTTAGTCGACTGTACGAAACCACAAGAAGCACCCACTTTTTCATACATATCAACGATTGGGAATCGCGGACTGTTCGCCCACAGTGGAGGTACGTTCGCTAATGATTGGCATTCGCCGAGACCGGGAACGTGATCCACAACGACAATGACGTCACACGGAGAGGTCACAAATGACAACCACCCTTACGGATTCCTCACCTTTGGGATCAATCGAAACACGATCGATCGACTACGTGCCTTCGCACGAACGGTACGGTCGTCTTACTGACCAGGCAACAATCTGGTTTGCCGGCAGCGCTCATCTCCTGAGCATGGCCACTGGTGCAATCGGAATCTGGGCAGGGCTGAACTTGGGTTGGACCCTTGTTGCACTCGCGCTGGGAGCTCTCATAGGAACTATTCCTGTTTCGGTTCACGCGACTCAAGGCCCGCACCTCGGGCTGCCACAGTTGGTTCAGAGCCGTCCCCAATTCGGGCGCTATGGCGCACTCGCCATCTGGCTGATGGCCCTCATCGTTTACTGGGGCTACGTCGTCTTCGGCGGTAACATGCTCGGCGCAACAGCTGAGCAGCTTGGCGCAGGAAGCGCCCCTATCTGGGCAATCATTACGGGCCTGGTCGCCGTGTTGCTCGCGATTTATGGTTACCACTGGCTGCACGCCGTGCAGCGTTGGATCACGGTCGCCCTCATCGTCGTGCTGATCATCTACACCGGCGGTCTCGCAATGAACGGCGCAATCCCCGCATCGGCCTGGGACCTCAGCGCTGGTAGCTTCCAAATCGCACCCTTCTTCATCCAGGTGTCTGCCGCGGCGGCCTACCAGTTATCGTGGGCGTTCTTTGTATCGGACTATTCGCGATACATGCCCGCGAACACCAACAAGGGCAAGATCATCACGTGGACATCACTGGGGCTGTTCTTCGGCGTCTTCTCGTTCATGGCAATCGGCGCGGTCGGTGCCGCATTGCTGCCAGACGAGTACGTTGTCACGGCACTTGCTCAAACGGCAGACAGCGTCTTCGTTGGTCTTGGTCCCATCATGTTGGTCATCGGTGGAGCGGGTCTTCTTGGGCTGATGGCGATGTGTGTCTATGGCGGGTCGCTGACCATCATTACAGCGATGGACAGCATCAAATCCGTTCTGCCCACACGCAAAGTCCGAATTTGGACAATCCTCCTTGTCGGTCTGACCTCCACCTACGCAGGTGCGTTCATGCCGGCCGACTACCTCAACACGAGCTTCTGGACGATTCTCATCGTTCTGTCGTACCTCATGGCTCCGTGGACGGCGATCAATCTCACCGACTTCTTCCTCGTTCGTCGTGGACACTATTCGATTCGCGAAATGTTCTCGCGCACGGGTATCTACGGCAACTGGAACATGCGGGGAATAGTGTCCTACCTGGCGACGTTCGCCATCATGATTCCGTTCATGATCCTTCCGTTCTACACCGGGCCAATCGCCACCGCACTCGGCGGAGTCGACATCGCCTTCTTCATCGGGATTCCTCTCGGTGGCGTCATCTATTGGGTGATGTGTCTGAGTATGGACATGAAGGCCGAACGCGCGATTGTCGACAAGGCTGACGCCAACCTCGACTCCATCGCCAAGCCCATTTCCTAAACGAAAGCACAGGAAACAGAAATGAGTAGTTCCGCCCGTCGTGGTTCTCCACGGGTCCACGAAAAAATCGCAACCCTGAACAACCAGTTCTTTGGAAAGTCGGGGCTCGAGCGGGCGGACGGCGCGAAGTTTGCCGATGTACTCGACCCATCGACCGCCGGTGTCCTCGGTGAGATCTCTGATCTCACCGAGGCGCAGGTGGATCGAGTCGTCGCAGACGCCAATGCAGCTCAACAGAAATGGCATGCGCTCTCGGCGCTGGAACGTGCCGAACTCATTCACGAAGCGGCGCGCAAAGTTCGCGAGAATCAGCACGTTGTCGCAGAAATCCTGTCTACCGAAACGGGCAAACCGTTCAAGGAAAGCTTCGACGAGGTGAGTTGGGCCATAACCGCAATGGACTATTACGCGGAAATTGGGCGTCACTCAATCGGCACCGTGCACGGGACGGCGACCGCCGGACAATTCCATTACACGCTCAAAGAACCGATGGGAACCGCCGTGATTATCCTCCCGGCAAACTATCCCGTCGTTTTGGCGATGTGGACGGGTGCTGCCGCGCTGGCTGCCGGGAACGCCATCATCATCAAACCTTCGGAGTGGGCGACCCTCACGACTCTCGCATTCGCCGAAGCGTTCGACGTGCTTCCGGCTGGATTGGTTCAGGTCGTCCCCGGAACGGCTCCGACCTCGATTCAACTCGTAAACCACAAAGGCACGCACCAGATTTCGTTCACGGGGAGCGTGCCCACCGGCAAGATTGTTGCGAGGTCGTGTGGCGAACAGTTCAAGCCGTGCATCATCGAGGCGTCGGGAAGCGACCCCTTCATCGTGATGCCGTCGGCGAAATTGGACGTCGCCGCGCGAGGCGCCGCATTTGCCTCTTTTATCAATTGCGGACAAGTTTGTACGTCGACAGAAAAGCTCATAGTTCACACCGATATCTATGACGAGTTCATGCGGATGTTCACAAGCCATGTTGCCGCACTGCGCCAAGGACACCCTCTCGACAAGGTGGATGTGGGCCCTATGGAGAATGGTCGTGAACTCGCGCGATTGGAAAGCGTCATCGCTCGCGCTGTCGAGCAGGGTGCAACCATCACCATCGGCGGCGGACGTCCGTCACTCGGCGACACCGAATTGACATCCGGGTTCTTCCACGAACCGACCATCTTGGAAAACGTCAATCGGGACATGGACATTTATCTGCAAGAGATTTTTGGTCCCGCGGTGGCGGTATATCGAGTGTCCAGTTTCGATGAAGCGCTCGATCTTGCGAACGGCTCACCGTTCGGACTGGGCTCGAATTTGTATTCGACCGATGTGGTCGAAATAGATCGGGCGGTGAACGAAATCGTTGCGGGCATGGTCTGGGTGAATGCCCCCCTTCTCGACAATGACGCTGGCCCGTTCGGCGGGCGCAAGATGTCGGGAACCGGTCGCCAACTTGGCGCGGAAGGACTGGATACTTTTCGGCACACCAAGTTCATGATGGTCGACGCACACTCGTCCGAACAGAATTTCTGGTGGTTCCCCTATTCGGACGACGAAGCGTACAAATAGCGGCGACTCGCGTCCCGCGCGATCGTGTGCCCAAAAACGCGGGAACACCGGGCGTTCCTTGTGTGGTGATATGAATACGCCCTCGGATTCATAGCTCGTGACACCTAAACTAATGACTATGGAACCAACGGGTGGACTTACAGTCGCCGACATCGTTGCCACCGCAAGTCTGGATTCACGATTTCTCGCGGGGGAAAAGGGCGGCGATCGTCGTGTGCTGTGGGCGCACAGTTGCGAAATGCCGAACCCTGAGAATTGGCTTGGACCACACGAACTTCTCATGACCGTGGGGCTCTGTGTGCCCGCCGACGTCGTCGAGCAGGTGGCGTTCATTGAACGTCTCAACGGTGCCGGCCTCGCGGGAATAATGATCGGCGACCACACTCTCGCCCCTCCACTCACCCCCGAAATGCTCGACGCAGCGGAACGATGTGATTTCCCGGTCCTGTTGGCTGCGGAGCAAGTTCCCTATGCGGTCGTTGCACGTCATGTCGCGGCGGCTAACTCGCACGAACAAACCCTCCAAGTTTTGACATTGAGCAAGTTGTATCACACCGCCGCCTATGCGGATGAGGATAGCGACGCCCTGGTTGGACGACTCGAACAACTCTTGAGTATCGGGATTCGGGTAACCGACCTGGCAACGGGAATCGTTGTCGTCGGATCAGAACCAGATGGTGGCGACCTGACTAAATCGTGCCACGACTACGACCTCCACGGGGCGCACAAGGTAGTTCTGACCATTACCGAATTCGCCGGGGAGAGCATCGACAGCTTCATTCTGATTCACCTCATGAAGATTCTCGAAGTCGTCGTTGACCGCATTCTCAACGGTGCCGACAGACGCGCCGAAATCTCTGCTCGCTTGATGCTCTCGTTACTCAACGGCGTCACACTTCCTGAAACTCACGAGTTCCTCGCCCCCCATTTACCTTCCGATGGCTTCGTCCTCGTCTCAGTTCCGGTTTCCGACGCCCGCGCCCTCGCACGGGCGATAGCAATGAACAAGCTTCCGATCCTCGCCGGATTGGGTCGAATCACGTTTCTCGCGCTGGTACCGAGTGGCGAGATCACGACGGTTCGCGAATTGTTTGCCACCGTTTCTGCGCACGCCGGCGTGTCTTCGGTCTTCACGGATTTTGCCGACACGCGAGCAGCGGCGGTCGAAGCGGGGAAGGTTTTATCGGTCGCTCAACACAACGATCGGATGTGGACCGAGTTCGACGGTTCGACCGTGTCCGTGCTCACTCGGTCGCATCGAGAAGCAACGGAAATCGTGCGTGGGGTGCTCGGGCCACTTGCCGACGAAAGCACGCGGTCAATCATGTTGCGCGACACATTGTTCGCCTTCCTGCGGAACGACCGCAAGTGGAAAGAAACAGCAGATGAGTTGTTCATTCACAAGCAAACTCTGTCTTATCGGTTGGGGAAGATTGAGGAGCAAACGGGGCTCAAGATTGGTCGTTCCGCGGACCTTTCGTCACTGTGGATTGCCTATCAAGCGTGGGAAACGATTTCTCCGAAAACAATCGCTGAGTAGCGCTTGAGGGAAAACTGTGGACAGGAGATTTTGCCGTTCATTCTGACGGGTTCCGCTTGTTCGGGATAATGAGAGACATGATCGGACTCGGCACACTAATCAACATTGGGACAATCGTCGCCGGTTCCGCCATCGGCGTGGCCATCGGATCCAAACTCCCCGAGCGCACGAATCGAGTAGTCACCGACGCCCTCGGCCTCATCACGCTGGTGATGGGCGGGCTGAATCTTGCCGCCCTTGGCGACGCGGAGCTCGTTGCTGCTGTTGGTCCCGCAGCTCCTTTCCTGATCATCGTCGGCGCTCTTCTGATTGGAAGCATCATCGGTTCGCTCGTGGGAATCGAATCTCGACTCGAGACGTTTGGGTCTTTTCTTCACGCGAAGGTCGGTGCAAAATCGGGTTCGGCAGCGAATTCCGCCCGCGAACGATTCATTCAGGGTTTCGTGGACGCCTCGCTCATTTTTGCGATCGGACCACTGGCAATTCTTGGTGCGTTCAGTGACGGTATGGGGCAGGGAATAGACCAGCTCGTGCTCAAGTCCATCCTCGATGGATTCGCGTCGATCGCCTTCGCTGCGTCGCTCGGCTGGGGTGTTGCGTTCGCCGCTCTTCCCGTCGGAATCTGGCAGGGTGTTTTGACGCTCGCGGCCTTCGCGCTCGGCTCCGTTCTGCCTGGGGCGTCCATTGCCACCCTCACGGCAACCGGCGGCGTTTTGCTGCTCGGGGTCGGACTGCGTCTGCTGAATATTCGTGCAGTGTCGGTTGCCGACATGTTGCCCGCGCTCGTCGTCGCACCTATCCTCACGAGCATCGTTGCGAGCATCGTCGGCGCATAACGAATGCCAACGGTGGTACGTTTGCCTCATTCTGGAACGTTCCAGAGACTCATCGCGGAGGCCGACTATGACGTCGCAATCACTTCTTATTGGCGGACAATGGGTCGACGCCAGCGCACGCGAGCGGGAAGACGTCACGTCCCCATTCAACGGCGATGTCGTCGGGAACGTCGCCCTCGCTCGACCGGCTGACGCGGAACGAGCGATTGACGCGGCTGTCATCGGATTCGAGACGTGGCGACGGACTCCCGCCCACGCCCGATTCGCGATTTTGACCAAAGCTGCTGCGCTCGCCGATGAGCGCGCCGAAGACATCGCGCAGATCATGTCTCGCGAGAACGGGAAGTCGATCCTCGAAGCGCGCGGGGAAGCCTCCCGATCGGGCGAAATCATTCGACTGTCAGCCTTCGAGGGTTCGCAGTTGTACGGCGATTCGTTGCCGCTTGACGCGAACAAAGGGACGGGTTTCGACAAGATCGGCTTCACAATCCACCAGCCGGTCGGGGTCATCGTCGCGATTTCACCCTTCAACTACCCGGCGCTCTTAGTTCTGCACAAAATCGCTCCGGCCCTTGCGGCGGGGAACGCCGTCGTTCTCAAGCCAGCACGCGCCACCCCGTTGACCGCGCTGGCGGTCGCGCAGTGTTTCGTCGACGCGGGGCTACCCGATGGTGTCCTCAATGTCGTCACGGGTGGCGGTTCCGATGTCGGTGATGCGCTGGTTCGCGACCGGCGCGTGCGCAAGATTTCTTTCACCGGGTCGACCAGAGTCGGCGAGCACATCGCCTCGATTGCCGGCGTGAAGAAGTTGTCCCTCGAACTCGGCGCTTCTGGACCGGTCATTGTGCTCGACGATGCCGACATCGACGCCGCGACCACGTCTATCGCGCTCGGCGGATACATCAACGCCGGACAGGTCTGCATTTCTGCGCAGCGCATCATCGTTCACGACAAAATCGTTGATGATTTTCTCGCGTCGCTCACCCCCAAGGTCGAGGCGATTCGAGTCGGCGACCCATTCGGTGGCGGCATCACCGTCGGCAGCATGATCTCGAGGACCGAAGCCGACCGCGTCACCGAATCTATTCGTGCGGCCGTGTCCGCAGGAGCACGTCTCGTCACGGGCGGTGAACAGGACGGAAGCGTGATTCAGCCAGCGATTGTTGCCGACGTCGATCCGTATTCGCCCTTTGCGCAGGACGAACTGTTCGGCCCCGCCGTGGCTGTGAGCACCGCTCGAGACATCCAACACGCCATCGAACTCGCGAACTCCACCGCATACGGGCTCGGGGCGGGCGTGTTCACGAACAACATGTCGAACACAATCCGCGCCATTCGCGAGATCGAATCCGGCGTCGTCCACATCAACTGGACCCAATTGTGGCGGGCGGACCTGATGCCCTACGGTGGTTTCAAATCGAGCGGAATCGGCAAAGAAGGGCCGCGCTCAGCCATCGCCGAAATGACCGAAGTCAAGACCGTAATCATGCACGGAACTCCCTGGACCAACAGCTAAGGACACCCCATGACCCACGCCAGAAAAACCATACGGCTGACCGTTGCCCAAGCGCTCGTCAAATACATCGCGGCGCAGTATTCCGTTGCCGACGGCGTGCGCGAGCGGTTCATTCCCGCCGCGTTCGGAATCTTCGGGCACGGCAACGTCGCCGGTCTTGGGCAGGCGCTCGACGAATTCAACGACGAACTCCCCTTTATTCAGGGACGAAACGAGCAGGCGCTCGCACACGCCGCCATCGCTTTTGCAAAAGCAAAGCGGCGTCGCCAAGCGCTCGCCGTGACGGCATCAATCGGACCCGGTGCGCTTAACATGGTGACCGCCGCGGGACTCGCGACGGTCAACCGGCTTCCCGTGCTGTTGTTGCCGGGGGACACCTACGCCACGCGCCGCCAGGGTCCCGTTCTGCAACAGATCGAAGACCCCAGCGCACCCGACATCACGGCGAACGACGCGTTCCGCCCCGTCTCGCGTTTCTTTGACCGCATCACGCGCCCCGAGCAACTACTCACGGCACTTCCACAGGCATTCCGCGTCCTCGCGAATCCGGTCGAAACCGGCGCCGTCGTGATCGCGCTTCCGCAGGACATCCAGTCGCACGCGCACGACTACCCCGTTGAGTTCTTCGAGCCACACGACTGGAAGATTCGCCGGCCGGAACCCGAGTCCGACGACGTGCGTGCGGTCGCCGCGATTCTGCGCTCGGCGACCAAGCCCCTCATCATCGCTGGTGGCGGTGTCATTTATTCTGGCGCGACGGCTGAACTCGAAGCGCTCGCCAACGCAACGGGCATTCCCGTTGCCGAGACGTTCGGTGGCAAGGGATCTATCCAGAACCCCGGGTCGTGGCACGTCTGGGGAATCGGTCTCGAGGGTTCGCCCGAAACGAACCGTCTTGTCGAGCAAGCGGATGTCATTCTGCACGTCGGCACGCGCTTGACCGACTTTGCGACGGCGTCGCAGTCATTGTTCCAGAACCCCAAGGTTCGATTTGTAAGCCTCAACGTCAGCGAATTCGACGGCGTCAAGCAAGGTGCTGCCACGATCGTCGCCGACGCCAAGGTCGGACTCGCCGCCCTGACCGCCGAAGTGGCGGGGTACCGGGTTCCAGCGGAGTGGACGGCGGAAATCGCCGAACGTCAGTCGCGCTGGGTCGCGATGCGCGCCGCCGCGATCGACCCTGACGTGTTGTTCCCGAAAACAGCGGAACACGACCCCGACGGAACGGACGCGATCATTACGCAGGGTCAGATGCTCGGTGTTATGCAAGAGCACGCCCGTGACGGCGACATTCTCATTGCGGGCGCTGGAGGCCCTCCCGGCGACGTCCAGAAGGTGTGGGACGCGACGAACGGGCGCTTCGCACACCTCGAGTTCGGTTTCTCGTGCATGGGGTACGAACTACCCGCCGCCATCGGTGTTCGATTCGCCGAACCAGATCCCGCTCACCGCGTCATGACGTTTATAGGCGACGGAACGTTCCTCATGGCGCCAACCGAACTCGTCACGGCTGCGCAAGAAGGCCTCCCACTGACAATCGTCATCGCAGAGAACCACGGCTATCAGGTGATTCGACGCCTCCAGATGTGGCGCGTCGGCCACCACTACGGAAACGAGTTCCGATATCGCGACCCAGCGAAGAACGTCGTCAACCAGGTCGAATCCAAAAACAGCGCGGGACGCCTCGAGGGCGGATACCTTGACGTCGACCTCGTGTCGGTCGCCCGCGGTCTCGGAGCGCACGCGCTTCGGGTTCGGACCGCCGACGAGTTCCGCGCCGCGCTCAACGACACCCGTGATAATCCAGGACCCGTCGTCATCGTCGTCGCCACCATTCCCCACGCCAACCTGCCCGCTTCCGAGGTCTGGTGGGATGTGGCTCCCGCCGAGGTGTCTGACCAGCCGTGGCTCACCGCCGTTCGCGAAGACTACGCGGCGGGGCTCGCCAACCAGCGATGGCACGGGTAATCGCATGACAACACCGCTGAACCACGGTCGACTTCGCGAGCGCCTGCACGGGCCCGATATAACCGTCGGCGTTTTCGCGGGGCTGGGCTCTGTCCTCGCCGCCGAGGTCGCCGCCGCAAGCGGTGTCGACTGGGTGCTCGTGGACTGCGAACACGGCGCCGCTGGCGACGACATCGTGTCACCGATTGTCGCCGCGACAGGCGCGTACGGGGTGCCGACCCTGGTTCGCGCGGAATCCGGCGAGCGAATCCGAATTGGTCGGGCGCTGGACGCGGGCGCTGCCGGTGTCATGATCCCCCGCCTGACAAGCGCTGATGAGGTTCGCGCCGCCGTCAGCCACTTCTTTTACCCGCCACGCGGGGATCGCGGTGTCGCCACGTACAACCGTGCGAACCAGTGGGGCGCCGAGATCTCGGCCCTCGATGGCGCCCTGCACGCGTGCGCAATGATTCAGATTGAGACCCGCGGTGCGTTGGCTGACGTCGACGAGATTGCGGCGATCGACGGGGTCGATATGCTATTTGTCGGCCCTCTAGACCTCAGTTATTCGCTCGGGATTCCTCGGCAGTACGACCACCCCGACTTCCTCGGAGCGCTCGATTTGGTGCTTGCCGCGACAAACCGCGCCGGGATTGCCCCCGGGATCCTCGCCCCCGACGCCGAGACCGCGCAGCGGCACATCGACCGAGGCTTTCGTTTCATCGCCGTATCGTCCGACTCAGTTCTCCTGTCCGCCGCAATTCGCCAGAACGTCACCGCCCTGAAAGGAAACACCCCATGACCGCCTTCCCCCGCACCGAAATCGGCGTCGGACTCATCAGTGTCGGTTGGATGGGAAAGGTCCACAGTCGCGCCTACAGCGCCGTTCCGGTCGTGTATCCCGAGCTGGGCATCGTCCCCAAACTCATCATCGCTGCGGATACCGAGCCGTCGCGCGCCGAATATGCCAGGGATGTCCTCGGCTATGCCGAATCGACCCTCGACTATCGCGAGGTGCTCGCTCACCCCGATGTCGACGTCGTGTCGATCTGCGCGCCGAACTTCCTCCACGCCGAAATCGGAATCGCCGCGGCAAAGGCGGGCAAAGCGTTCTGGATTGAAAAACCTGTCGGTCGCGGTGCGGACGAAACCCGTGCTGTCGAAGCGGCCGCGAACGAGGCCGGAGTCGTCTCGAGCATCGGGTTCAACTACCGCCATGCCCCTGCGATCGAAAAGGCCAAGCAGATGATCGCGGACGGAAAGCTCGGTCGCATCACCAACATTCGTGGAACCTTCTTTGCCGACTATTCATCTGAGCCGAACGGCGCCCTGTCGTGGCGTTTCACCCGCGCTCTTGCGGGAAGCGGAGTTCTTGGTGACCTCATGGGACACCTCGTCGACCTCATGCAGTACATCGTCGGTCCGATTTCTGATGTTTCGGCGCTGACCTCGACGATTCACCCTCAGCGTCCGATTCAACAGATGGGCAAGGGCACGCATTTCGATGTGATTGAGGGAGGCGAGCTGGGTGACGTCGAGAACGAGGACTACGCCGCGATGCTCGTTCGTTTCGCCGGAAATGCCGTTGCGGCGGGTGCGGTCGGAACCCTCGAGGCGTCCCGCGTCGCGGTCGGTCCTCGCGCTTCATACAACATCGAGATCTACGGAACCGAGGGTTCGCTCAAGTGGGACTTCGAACGCTTGAACGAGTTCGATGTGGCCATCGGTCGCTCGGGAGAACTGCTCGGGTACCAGCGAGTGATGACGGGGTTGCCCTTCGGTGACTTCGCCCACTTCCAACCCGGTCCCGGCATGGGTCTTGGGTTCGACGACCTCAAGATCATCGAGGCTCGCAAGTTCCTCGAGTCCTACGTCGGACGCAGCCACGTCAACTCGAACATTCACGATGCGGTCGCCGCGGCCCAGGTGATCGATGCCGCCGAACGGTCGGCCGACAACGGCGAGTGGGTTCACCTCGAGCCAGTTGCGGGCGTCACAGCCGCGATTCGATAAGAGCCGACATGTCGGTCGTTGTTGCTCTCGGTCCCGTTGATCGACCCATCGTCGAAAAACACCTCGGAGCTGACCACGTCCTTGTGTCCGATCCGGGCGCTGGCGACCTGGCCGTGGCGGAAGGCGCGATAGTTCGTGGCAATGTGACCGTAGACCGCGCGCTGTTCGATTCGATGCCGCGCCTTCGAGTGTTGGCGCGAACCGGCGTTGGCACCGAACTGGTCGACCTTAATGTCGCGCGCGAACGCTCGATTCCCGTTGTCATCACCCCGGGCAGCAATACGAACGCGGTCGCGGAAGGTGCACTCGCGATGATGTTGCACCTGACCAAGAACCTTGCGGGGATGACCGAACTCGTTCGAGACGGGCATTGGGGCGAACGCGATAACTTCCCGCTCGGAGACATCGAGGGGTCAACCGTCGGCATCATCGGTTGGGGTCGGATCGGTCAACGCCTCGGGGCGATTGCGGCCGCGCTCGGAGCAACGGTTCGGGCATTCGACCCTGTCGCGCCGATTCCCGCCGACATCAATTGCGAGACGCTTGCCGAACTCCTCGCTGACAGCGACTTTGTGTCTCTTCACGCGCCGCTCATCGAATCGACGCGCCACATGATCGACGACTCGTCACTGGCATTTGTTAAGCAGGGCGCAATCCTCATCAATTGCGGGCGAGGTCCACTGATCGACATCGACGCGGTTCACCGCGCCCTCCAGTCCGGGAAATTGGCCGGAGTCGGCCTCGACGTGTTCGACGAGGAGCCGCCCGCAAGTCACCCGATGATGAGCGACCCGCGCGTGGTGATGACGCCTCACGTAATGGGACTTACTCAAAAGGCCGCGGCACAAACGTATGCCGACGCGGCCGATGGCATCCGCGCGGTGCTCGAGGGCAAGACCCCAATCGCAGCCGCATCGTGACCCCCTAGTCGAGGCTCGCGAGAAGTCGGTTGGTCGAAATCATGGCACCGCCGAGAACAGCTGGGACGCCGCCGCCGGGGTGAACCGACGCTCCAACGCGCCAGAGCCACGGTCGGCGCTTCGAGGAATATCCCGGTTTGTGGAAGGGACCGCTCTGCCACCACGGGTGACCCTCGCCGTAGAGCGCACCGCCAACGGCTCCGAATCCGGCGAAGTACTCGGGGTGGAAGACGGTGTGGTCAGTGATCATTGTCGACAGTTCGCGCGGCAGCCCCATCACGCTCGTGATTCGAGTCATCTCGCGTTGAACGAACTCGTGGTTGACCGCGTATCGCTTGCCGTCCGGTGGTGCGGTGAGCAAGATGGCGGCGGTCGGACGGTCATTCGGATAGATGTGCCCGGCTCGGTAATAGTTGAGGAACGCCATCGTCTGTTTCGGCAGCGTCTTCGTTCGAATGCTCTCGTACAGGTCGGCGGGATCGTCCGGCATGATCACCGAGTGCGTGACGATGTCGGGCGGTAACTCCTCGTCGAGCACGGCGAACACGGCGATGCCCGAGCACGACAGCGCCTTCGGTGCTCGGACGCGTTGTCCCAACAACCGTTCAAGAATCCCTGCATCGAGGCCGCTGACGACGACATCCGCGTCGTATTCCGCTGACTCCGTGACGACCTTCCCGCGCGACACGGAGACAACGGCTTCACCGAGTCGAATCGTCGCCCCCGATTCCGTTGCAAGCGTGGCGATGGTGCGCGGGATTTCGTTCACTCCGCCGGTCGGCACCCAGACGCCGTCCGTCGACATGACGGCGGGCATGGTCGCGAACAGCGCCAGCGTCTTGGCCGGGGATACTCCCGCGTTGAGCGTGTGAATCGAGATGACTTCCCGCAGGTTTTCGGGCTTCCAGTCGAGACCCTCGAGGTATCGGTCGGTATTGAGTCGTGTGCCATAGTGGCTGAAGAGCGCTCCGGCTGCCGGGTAAATTGCGGGGTCCCACGGGTCGTTCGTCAGCATCGTGGTGATGTGACGCCCGAGTGGGCCGTGTTCCGCCTCGAATCGGTCCCACGGCTCACGCCAGGCGTGCCCCGACTCGACGGGCAGGTTGGCGACATCGCCACGGAAGTAATATCGGCCAACTTCGGGAAGGCGTTCGAGAGTGAGCGGCGCAATTTGGCGGGCGGTTGGCGCACCGGTCGAACCGAGTTCGTCGAAACGGTCGAAGAATTTTTCGAGCGCAGCGGGAAACGTGATCAGCGAGGGGCCGGTGTCGATTCGCTGACCGGCTACCTCAATGCGGCGACTCTTGCCGCCAATCCAGTCGTTCTTGTCGACGACCGTGACGTCATGACCTGCTCGTGCGAGAAGTGCGGCCGAGGACAGTCCACCGAGTCCCGCTCCGATGACGACGACGCGGCGAGGGGTCACGGGTACAGCCCGAGCGTGATGCCCGTCACCAATTGAACGCCGGCGACTGCCCCCGCGACATATGGGAACGCAACCGAAAACTTGTACAAGCGTTTCGCTTCGAGGCTGGTCGGGGTTCGCCAGTTGGCGACGAGGAGCCAACCCGAGATGACACCCGAGACGATTGCCACTGGCACGTTTACCATCGCGAACGCGACGGTCGAGACGATCCACCACGAGCCCGACCACACCAACGAACCCTTGACACCAAACTTCACAGCGGTCGTTACGATTCCGGCCGCCGCGTCTTCGCCGATGTCCTGAATGGCGTCATACACGTGCTTCGCCATACTCCACGCCATGAGTCCGATGACCGCCGGCCACATCGGTTCGACCCCGAGCGCAAGCGGAACGAACGCGAGCGGGAAAGCGTAATCGGCGTTGCTGACCGAGTCCCAGACGGGTCGGGCCTTGAATCGCAGAGGCGTCGACGAATATTGCCAGAACGAGAACGAATAGGCCAGCATCCACAGGAACGCAGCAAGCGGAACCGTGAACGCGAAATACACAAGGAAGGGGACGTTGAGGAGGAGGACTCCCCAGTTGATCATCCGAACCTCGGCGGGCTTGATTTTGGCTCCTCCAAATCCGCCCTTGCGGTCGTTCTCGGCGTCGGTGTCTTGATCGTAGATGTCATTGATTCCGTAAATCAACAGATTGAACGGAAGAGTCACCCAGATGAGGATCGGCAGGATGTCCCAGGTCCAGAGGAACCCGGCCAACCACATGCCCACGATGGTCGTGCCGATCGTGTTAATCCACAGAACAGGACGAGAGATTTCGGTTAGTCGACGAATCACAATGCCCACTCTAACTTCCGCACGGGCGGGTCAGAGTGGGCATCGCTGAATCACTTAGACGAGATTGTCGAGGTGCGGGTCTCCGACGCGGGTCGGGATCATGACAGCCTGAATCTCGGCACGGTTGAGCAGGTCCGTCATGCGGCGCTGGCGCTGCTTCGGGATCAATGTGACAACCGTTCCGGTCTTTCCCGCGCGGCCCGTACGGCCCGAACGGTGCAGGTACGTCTTGTACTCGTCGGGTGCGTCCGCCTGGATAACGAGGTCGATGTCGTCAACGTGAATTCCACGGGCGGCAACATCGGTCGCAACGAGAACGTTGACGCGGCCCGTCGTGAGGCGCTCGAGATTGCGAGTACGACGCGACTGGTTAAGGTCACCGTGAAGGCTGGTCGCCGGGATTCCGGCGTCCTCGAGTTCGTCGGCAAGCTGCTCGGCGTACGCGCGGGTGCGCGTGAACACGAGGGTCTTGCCGTCACGACGGACGAGGTGCTCGATGAGAGGAATCTTGTCACGGTGATCGATGATGAACACGCGGTGATCGATTGTGGATGAGGACTGGTCTTCGCCGGCTACCTCGTGGATCGCTGGCTCGGGGAGGAACTCGTCGATGATCGAGGCGACACCCTTATCGAGTGTTGCCGAGAACAACAGGCGCTGTCCACCCTCGGCGGTGTCGCGAAGTATTCGCTGGACCGGCTCGAGGAATCCGAGGTCGCACATGTGGTCGGCCTCGTCGAGAACCGTGATCTGGATCTGCGACAGGTCGATGTGACGCTGACGCGCGAGGTCTTCGAGACGACCGGGCGTGGCGATGACGATGTCAACACCGCGACGGAGGCTCATGACCTGTGAACCCTGTGGAACCCCACCAACGATGGTCGTGGTGAAGAGGCCGACCGACTTCGCGATGGGCATGACGGTGCGGTTGATCTGCATTGCGAGTTCACGAGTCGGAGCGAGGATGAGCGCGCGAGGCGAACGACCCTGGCTGCGCTTTTTTCCGCCACCGTTCGCCATCAACAGTTCAACGATCGGTGCGGCAAAGGCGATGGTCTTGCCCGAGCCGGTGCGACCGCGCCCGAGAACGTCACGACCAGCGAGAACGTCAGGGATGGTTGCGGCCTGGATTGGGAACGGTGCGATTGCACCGAGTTCCAGGAGAGCTGATTCGATGTTGCGACCCAATCCAAGATCGCCGAACGTCACACCATCGACATCATCGGCCGTGGTGGCCATCGCCTGAAGTCGCTCGAGTACGACGTCTTCTCCGGGCTCGTAGAACGCCTTCTCGTCGCGCGAAGGATAGAAATCCGAGTCGCGGCGGGCGGGACGGTCGTCTCGCGCCGGTCGGTCGTCTCGCGAGAAACGGTCGTTTCGAGGGCCGCGGTCATCACGAGCGGGACGACGGTCATCACGCGCGGGACGATCGTCACGTGCGGGACGGAGCGGGCGATCGGTGCGATCCGTGCGCGGTGCACGGTCATCGCGCGCGGGGCGCGATCCACCTGAAAAGCGGTCGTCGCGTGCCGGACGGTCGTCACGAACCGGACGGTCATCACGCGCGGGGCGTACGTCACGTCGCTCATCACGTGTCGAACGAACGGGTCGGTCAAACTTGCTCTTGGCGTCCACGTGGCGGCCTTCGCGAACGGGGCGACCGTCGCGGAAGGCGTATTCGTTCCGAGGAGCGCGATCGGCGCGATCTGCGCGGGGGGCCCGGTCGTCACGAGCGGGTCGTACACCGCGGTCGTCATGAGCCGGACGGTCGTCGCGCGCGGGGCGCGATCCAGCGGCATAGCGGTCGTCACGAGCCGGTCGGTCGTCGCGGACGGGTCGGTCGTCGCGAGCACCACGGGCCGGACGGCTTGCGCCTGCAGGACCATCGGGGCGGCCGAAACGGCTCTTTTTCTTCGCAGCGGCATCGCGCGGCACGAAGTTCTTTCCGCGGCGTTCCGCGGGAGGAGTGTTGCTGGGCATCAGAATGCTTTCTGGCTTGTAAATACCCATGACAGCACACAGAAGTGCCGCACGAAACCGAGCTATCAGTGACCGGGTTCGATTCACGAGTGGGGACCATTGCCAACAGGATGTTGTCAACCCGACTCGGAACCTATACAAACCACACAAATTTGCAGAATAACTT
>Ga0164295_10001620_pt1 | contig 18707 bp, 13 predicted proteins | sample GEODES006metaG_FD_111798 | JGI IMG/M metagenome (GOLD analysis project Ga0164295, IMG submission 111798) | Oligotrophic lake water microbial communities from Sparkling Lake, Wisconsin, USA - GEODES006 metaG | ecosystem: Environmental > Aquatic > Freshwater > Lake | place: USA: Sparkling Lake... | reverse complement strand
GTGCCGGTTGCCCAAGCACTGGTGCCCGGCCTAGTTGTGGCTGGGTTCGTGCTGGCCGCTGCGTTGCCGGTTCGCCTTATTACCGATGCCAGCTTGTGGTCGCTGTTGTTGATTAGCGGTGCTGGCGTTGCTGGCGGAGCGCTCGCCCTTGGGGTGTATCGCCCCGCACGAGCAGAGGTCGCCAACCTGGTGGCGAAGGTGCGGGGTTAAGTCCCGGCCACCTCATTGGCAACGCTTTAGCGCGAAGCGTTGAGTTTGGTCTCGCTCGATTCGTCGCTCGCAACTGAACTTCGGCGATCCTGGCGTTGTTTCCATGCCGCAGCGCCACGGGCCGCAGTTGTGCCGATCGCTCCAACGCCGAAGCGAATTCGCAAGAGCTCACGTCGCTCTGTGGCCCAGTCGGATTTGTAGGGCTCGTCGCCTCGTAGCAAGTCGTATCCGGTGAAGCCGTCGCTGCAAGCCGCTGAAATCACTGCGGCCTTCAGCATGGTGCCGGCACCCCGCCAGTCGCGATCTGTGCTGCGCCCTGCTTGGTAAAACTCCAACGAACTCCCGGCGACAAGGTCGAGTTCTGAAGCCATGACGTCGCCGTCCGCTGCGACGAGTTCGGTAATCCGGACTGATCCATCGGCAAGGCCAGCAGTCGCCGCCTTGGTAAATGTTGCCCACAGCGTCAGAAAGTCCGAATCGTCTGACCACCGTCCGTCGTGAAGCCTCGCCAAATCAGCGAGCGCCCGGGCAGCATCTTTGGACTCGACCTGCCGGATCGACGCGCCCGCCTGCTCAAGGCGCTTTGTGGTGCGTTTTGCTGTGCTTCGGAGTTGGCCAGGGCGCTCAGCCATATACGCGCCGCCGTCGGCCGGAAGCGGTGCCCAAGGCGCCCCTACCCGATCGATGACTGATGAGCCGCCTGCAATAAGTAGCTGGGCGAGCTCACCTTCTGCGGCAAGTCCATCAAGGTCGACTATCCGATTACCCGGCCGACGCAACCAAGCAACTACCTCGCGGGCAACCGCCTGCTGATGCTCGGGTGCAGCAACAACATCGAGATGATCTGGAGCGAGAGGTCCTTGGCCGAGCATCCGCACTCGCTCAATTCCGAGGGGGCCGCGTCCGATCGCGTCGATCTGGAATGCTGCGCCGCCAATGAAGTCGTCGCCATCGAAGCAACACAGCAACACGGACTGACCAGTCGCCGCATGGTCAACCCACCAACCACCGACAAACGCCGAGGACAACGACATGGAACGCGCCGCGCGGTCCCAATCGCTTCTCAAAACTCCAAGTTCGGGGCGAGCCTCTGAACGCATCGCTCCGAGTGTGGTCGCTCGGCTCCGTGAGTGCCACCGGTCACCAAGATTTTCCTATCGCGACCCTTATCCCACCCCCGTCCATCTCCCACCCGCCCCCCGCGCCCCCCTGCGCCCCCCTTTCATCCGAAATTTGGTTCCTTTCGGCCGAACTTCGAACGTTTCCGCCCAAATTTCGGGGAAGGGGCGATCGGAAAGGGGTGATCGGGGCGAGCGGGCGGGAAGAGGCGAGTCGGACCGCTGAAATTCCAGCGCCTAGTTGATTCCAGGTTGTGTGAACAGGATGTGCGGAAGTGGAATCCAAGCGACTTCAAGCGACGAATGAGTGGCCGTTTGACCACTTTGGGTAGAAATGCTGGTCCGTGCCCCTTGACGATGACAAGTGTCACGGTCAAACATGTCACTACGAGATTTGGACCGGTGGGGACCTAGCAGGCCACTTCTCAACGGTCAGTAGCAGCACCTAGATCGCACGACAGCAGCAGTCAGACCATTCAGATTGATTAGTGAAAAATCTACGGCGATCAGTCGATTCCGGGCGGAATCGGCGGGCAAGCGATGGGGGATTACGTTGGGGAATACGGCGGGTGTGAGCGGAGGAAGCGGCCAGGACGGCACTTCAGCGCTGCAATTGGTGGACGAGAGCAACGTCATTGACCTCCGTCCCGCATCGACGATTCAGCCAGCCCCCCTCTCTCCAGACGACATCTTAATTTCGCAGCCGCTGTGGCGAATTTCCCAGCAGGATCGCCGAGCAGTTGGGCGAGTTCTTCGGCTGATCGGCCATTCTCTTGACGCTGCAGCTCTGGGTATTCCGCTGCTTTTGTCAGGCTGGCTGGCGAGCAACCTGATTTCGCTCAAAGTCGTGGCCCTCTTCGTGGTAGTAGGCACCGGATTGCTGTGGCCGACACTGCGTCGTGGCCGTATGACAGTTCCTCCGAGCGAAGGCCTCGTGAGCATCATCGGCCGAGTTGGACTGACCCCAGTGTTGACCTCACTGATCATCACCTTGACGAGGCTCAACGAGGTTGCCAGCACCCGCCGCTTCATTGACGTGGTGGCCATCTTCCAAATCGTTGTGGTCACGCTGCCGCTGATCCTGCTCGGCCGCCTACTGACCTACCGACTCATGACGGTGGCCCGCACTCGCGGCTATGACCTCGAAGACACGCTCATTGTTGGCATCGGACCTACCGGACAGCTCGTAGCCAAGGCGATCGCCGACAACCCTCAGGTCGGATTGGTGGCAAGTGGTTATGTGGACCGGTACCCCTCGGAGAGCGAGATTCCGGTGGTGGGTCTCCCCGAGAACCTGCCTGAGATCCTTGACCTCACTGGTATCCGCCACGTGATCCTGGCCTTCGGTGCGGTGAGTGATCCTGAGCTCGTCAGCATTATTCGCCGATGCCAGACCCGGATGGTTCAGTTCTATGCCGTACCTCGGCTCTTTGAGTTGGGCGTTTCTGCCGAGGACATTGGTCACGAAATTGACGGCCTCCCGCTCGTGCCAGTGCGTCGACCAGGAACCTCATCGCACCTCTGGCCAGCCAAGCGAGCCTTCGACATCGTCGCTTCGTCGATCCTGTTGCTGCTCGCTTCCCCCATCTTCATTGGGTGTGCTCTCGCAGTGAAGTTCACCAGCCGGGGACCGACGTTCTTCCGTCAGGTGCGGGTTGGAATTGCTGGCCGGCCTTTCGAGATCCTGAAGTTCCGGACGATGAAGGTCAACGATGACTCCGCAACGCAATGGACAGTCGATGATGATGATCGAGTGACTGCGGCCGGGAAGGTCCTGCGGCCATCTCACCTTGATGAGCTGCCGCAGCTCATCAACGTGTTGCGTGGCGAGATGTCCCTAGTTGGGCCACGGCCAGAGCGACCCCATTTCGTTGAGCAGTTCGGTGCCGAAATTGACGGGTACCACGAGCGTCATCGAGTTCCGGTAGGAATCACCGGCTGGGCCCAAGTCAACGGCTACTGGGGCGATACCAGCATCGAGACTCGAGTACGCCTTGACAACCGCTACATCGAGAACTGGTCGCTGTGGCGAGACATGGTGATCGGGTTCCGCACGATCCCGACCCTCTTCGGCAAGCGCCGATGAGCGCGGTCCCGGCCGATCGACCGGGACCTCACCTCCGTTTGGTTGGGGACCTTCCCGAGTCAGCTCACCCGGGATTGGTCTCTGTGGTGATCCCGGCTCGAAATGAGATCCGGACCATCGATGGGGTGCTCGACAGCGTATTGAGCCAGACCTATTCGAATCTTGAAGTCCTCGTGGTCGATGGAATGTCCGATGACGGGACCACGGAGCGCATCCGGGAACGAGCCGAGCAGGACCCCCGTGTGGTGTTGGTCCTCAATGCGGACCGAGTGATTCCTCTTGCTCTTAACCTTGCTGCGGATCGCGCCCAGGGTCGCTACCTCGTGAGGGTCGACGCGCATTGCAGAATCCCCGCCAACTACGTCGAGCGCGTGGTGGCTCGCCTCGATGAGGGAACTTGGGGTGGCGTCGGCGGAAGGAAGAATGGTCGCGGTCACACCCCGCAGGGGCGAGCAATCGCAGCTGCAATGGGTTCCAAGTTCGGCCAAGGCAACTCGGTGTATCACTACGGAACCGACGTCACCACGGTGGATCACATTCCATTTGGTGCGTATCCGCTTGAAGTGGTTAGGGAATTGGGCGGGTGGTCGGAAACTCAGTTGGTCAACGAGGATTACGAATTCGACTACCGAGTCAGGCAAAGCGGTCGCGAGCTGCTGTTTGATCCCGGCGTAGAGATCGATTGGGATTGCCGACAGCGGGTAGCTGATCTTTTCCGTCAGTACCTGCGGTATGGGGCTGGCAAAGTCCAAACACTGCGTTCGCATCCTGAATCTGCAGGGATTCGTCATCTAGCGGCGCCCGGAATGGTTGCAATGCTCGCATGCGCTGCAATCCTGGTGCTGCCGCGTAGAACACGACGACTCGGCGTTGCCCTCGCTGCTCCCTATCTGGGAATCGTGCTCGCGGGCACGGTCACCACTGTGGGGAAACTCGATGAGGCTGACGAGCGCGTTTGGGTCGCGCCAGCGTTTGTAGCAATGCACGTTGGGTGGGGCCTTGGTTTTTGGCGGGAGCTACTCGGAGGATTGCGTCGCACCGGTTTGGGCAGCGGTGCCCGCCCTGGGTTGGCTGCAAGCGCTGGCAACTAATCCCGTCGACGTGCGTGGTGGGTTACCCCTCTCAAATTGGGGGTTTATTCGGTTGGGTAGATACTCCCGTAGGGGTTCCATCTTGGTTGAGGTCCTAGGACACTTGAGTCTGAGGATTCCAACGACCTACTGGATGGAAAATGAACCCTTCACTCCGTACCCCCCATCGCCCTAAGTTCTCGCGCTTCGTGACAGCAAGCGTCGCTCTTGTAGCGATGTGCGCTTCGATCGGCCTGACCGCTGCTCCAGCCGGAGCAAAGATTGACCCGAACGTGGTCCCGCCGGGATCTCCAACTCTGACGGCGGTCACACCCGGCGATCGCCAGATCACGGTGACCTGGGAGCCGTCGCTGCTCGGGGACCCGGCAACATTGTTCGATGTGGAAGTCCTTCCCGATCACCTCTTGTGCTCTGCGCCGGCCGGTGTAAACGAATGCACAGTTGGCGGACTTACCAATGGTCGTGAGTATCAGGTGGTGTTGACCGCATCGAACGCTGGCGGCCTCAGTGCGCCGGTAACGCAACCCGGGCTGGTCAAGCCGTTCAGCTCACCAGGCGCCCCTCAGTTCGTGACAGCTGTCCCGGCCAATGGCGAGGTCAACGTGTCCTGGGCCGCTCCGTTGAGCGATGGCGGCCGCCCTGTGACCTCCTATGCAGTATCGACATTGCCCCCAGGTGGTTCGTGCGAACTCACCATCGGCCCACTGTCATGCACCGTGACAGGCCTCACCAACGGCACGCCCTACGTGTTCGTGGTCACCGCAACTAATGAAGCCGGACCCGGAACAATGTCGGCACCTATCGCTGCAGTAACTCCACGCACAGTTCCGAGTGCTGTCACGAGCATCTCGGCTACCGCAGGTGATCGGAAACTAGAAGTTCGTTGGACTCCGCCCGAGTCCAACGGCGGGATGGCAATTTCTGGGTACTCGGTAACTGCAGTTCCTGGCGATCAGAGCTGTACCTGGGTGTCTGGCCCGCTCACCTGCACGCTGGAGGGCCTTACCAACGGGACGGAGTACAACGTCACCGTGGAGGCCACGAACATTGCGGGCGTGGGCGTTCGGGCACGCAGTACCGCATCGTTTCGGCCGGTAGCTGTGCCGGCCGCTCCCGCAGTGTTGTCGGTGACTCCCCGCAACGCCTCGGCGATGGTCTCATTCTCCGGAACCCCTGACATGGGTGGCTCGAGCATTCGTCACTACACGGTGACTGCCTCCAACGGCCGTAGTTGCGTTGTCACCGCTGGGCCCCGTCAGTGCTTGGTTACTGGTCTCACGAACGGAGCAGAGACCACTTTCACGGTCACGGCAACCAATGGGGTGGGAGAAAGTCTTCCGTCTGAGCCGTCTGCCCCTACCACCCCGTTTACCGTCCCGACGAGCCCGCTTGCGGTTGTTGCGACCAGCAAGGCCAGCAAACTTGAGGTTCGCTGGGCAGCGCCCACTGGAAGTGGCGGGTCCCCGATTACGGGCTATCGCGTTGAGCTCACAACGAATGGCCGGACCTGGCTCTCCGGCGGTGAAGTGTCGTCCACACTCACCACCCATTCAGTAAGCGGTCTTGTGGTGGGGCGTTCCTATGGCGTTCGGGTTGTGGCGCTGAATGCCGCAGGGCGCAGCGTCGCTTCTGCTCCTACCTTGGCCAAGATCGTGAAGTGAGCATCATGAAGTAGCGGCCAGAAAGTGGTTCGCGCTGGTGCTGAATTGAATTTCTTAGGGCGCCGAAAGTGCCGAAGCGGGCGGCCATCGGTCGCCCGCTTTTTCGTCTGAGATGGCGAGTGCCTGACAAACTCGGTGAGCGCGATACCGTGTCGGCCTCTGTCTCGGGTAGTTCAATCGGCAGAACGCCTGATTTTGGATCAGGAGGTTGCAGGTTCGATCCCTGCCCCGAGAGCATGATGTCAATGGAACCCTCATCCGAGAGCATCCTTGAGCCTGCGCATCTGCTTGACGCAGTGGTGCTTGCCGCGGGTGAGGGGTCCCGAATGCGGTCGGCTCGACCCAAGCCAATTCATCGGCTGTGTGGTCGTCCAATGCTGCAATACGTCGTTGATTCCCTCTCTGGAGCCAAAGTCGGCCGAGTGGTGATCGTGATCGGTCATCGCGGCGACTGGGTTGCAAAGACCATGCGAGAAGTTGCCAACGACGTGGATCTGGCGTTCGTTGAGCAAGCCGAACAACTTGGTACTGGCGATGCTGCCTCAGTTGGCCTTGTTGGCCTCCCTGACGACGGTGATGAGAGCGACGTCTTGGTGCTTCCTGGCGACACACCGCTGCTTCGACCCGACACCATTAGCGAACTCGTTGCCCACCATCGAGCTACCGGTGCTGCGGCAACGTTGCTCTCAGCTCGCATGCCTGACCCGACTGGATACGGCCGAGTGCTCAGAGGCGCCGATGGTCGCGTGCAGCGCATCGTGGAGCATCGGGACGCTACGGCCGAGGAGCAACTCGTAGATGAGGTCAATACCTCCATTTATTGCTTCCGGCGCTCATTGCTGGCGCCTGCGCTTCGTCGTGTCAGCCCCGAGAACGCCCAAGGCGAGTACTACCTGACCGACGTGGTCGAGGTGTTCAATAGCACTGGGCATCGCGTTGAGGCTGTTGTGGCAAAAGACGCAAACGAAACGCTTGGCGTGAATGATCGCGTGCAACTCGCTGCTGCCGAAGCGGTACTGCGCCGCCGAACCAACGATGAGCTCCAGCGCAATGGCGTGACCATGGTGGACCCATCTGCGGTCTACGTGGACACCACCGTCACTGTTGGGCGTGACGTCACATTGTTCCCAGGGACAATTCTTTCTGGGTCAACGGTCATTGGCGACGACTGCGAAATCGGGCCCGACACCCGATTGGTGGATTGCCGTGTCGGCGTCGGGGCCCGCATTGAACGTACAACCGGTAGAAACGCTGCAGTGGGGGACCGCTGCACGGTAGGTCCGTTTGCAGTGCTTGAGGCTGGTGCGGACGTCCCGTCCGACACCGTGACCGGAGCGTTCTACACTGCCCAATCCGAGCTCTAGCGCATCCGCCGGTTCTGGCGGTAGGGAGACGTTGCGTGGAACAGATCACGAAAAAGCGGCTGACGATTGTGGCCGGGCGGGTGAATCGTGAACTCGCTGAAGAGGTAGCGGCTCAACTCAACGAGCAACTTGCGCCGGTGAACGTTGCAGAGTTTGCCAATGGCGAGCTGCATTGTCGGTACGGGGAGTCCATTCGCGGCGCTGACTTGTTTATCTTTGGCAGCCATTATTCGGTGGCAGGCACCTCGGTGAATGACGCCATCATGGAGCACTTGATCATGGTGGACGCTGCAAAGCGGGCATCTGCCAAGCGCATCACGGTGGTGGCGCCGTTCTACGGATACGGCCGCCAGGACCGGAAGTCTGAAGGGCGCGAGCCAATCACTGCCAAGTTGCTCGCCAACATGTTTGAGGTAGCTGGCGCCAAGCGAATTGTCAGCGTGGACCTGCACTCTGGCCAGATCCAAGGGTTCTTCGACGGACCAGTTGACCATCTCACTGCAATGCCGGTTCTTGTTGACTGGATGCGCAACAACCTTCCCGACGACCTCGTGGTGGTCTCGCCTGATGCCGGCCGAGTAAAGGTCGCTGAGCGCTACGCAAACCAGCTGCACGCCGATCTCGCAATTGTTCACAAGCGGCGTCTGCGCGGCGAGAAAAACGCGGTAGAAGCCAAGGACGTTGTGGGTGATGTTGAGGGTCGACCGTGTGTGCTCATTGACGACATGATCGACACTGCTGGAACAATCGTGGCTGCGGCGGAACAGCTCACTGAGCGTGGCGCCACAGCGGTGTATTGCGCTGCGACGCATGGTCTTTTCTCCGGACCGGCCATCGATCGTCTGAAGAACTCAGTGCTCAAGAAGATCGTGGTGACCAACACCCTTCCGCTTCCCCCCGAGAAGCAGCTCGACAAGATCGAAGTGCTCTCGGCTGCTGGAATCATCGCTGATGCAATCGGGGCTGTCTTTGAGGACACCTCAGTCTCAGAGATCTTCCAGGGTATGCATTTGTCCTGATCTGGGAGGTTGCCGCCGGCCCCGTTGGCGCCGCTGGCCCGTCCCCCGGTAGCCTGCCCGGTCGGTTGGTTCGCGTCTGCGTGCATCGTTCCGGCTGAAGTGCGGTCATCCGGCCGCCGCAAGAGTTCGCAATTTCTACCGACCGAAATGTCGAGGAGTTCCCATGTCCGAGGTCACACTCACTGCTGAATCAGGCCGCCAGACCGGTACCGGTCCCTCACGTCGACTTCGAGTCGCTGGCCGCATCCCCGGTGTGATTTATGGCGCCGGCCAGCCCGCAAGCACCATCACGATTGATCGCGCAGATCTTCGTCGTGCATTGAGCACCGACGCAGGTCGCAATGCGCTGATCCGCCTCGAAATCGCAGGTGGCGAGACCTCCCTTGCGCTCGTGCGTGAAATTCAGCGTCACCCGGTTCGCCGTGACGTCACCCACATTGACTTCTTGAAGGTTGATCCAGAGAAGCCAGTGGAGATCGACATCCCGGTCCGACTTGTCGGCGAAGCCCGCAAGGTCACGACCAACGGCGGCATTACCGAGCAGCGCATCAACACGGTCCGCCTTCGTGTGAAGCCCTCGGCAATCCCCACGGCAGTTGAGGTCGACATCAGCGAGATGACCATTGATCGGTCCATCTTGGTTGCCGACCTTGTGCTGCCTGAAGGCGCTACCTCTGTGTCCAAGCCTCGCCAGGCAGTGGTCACAGCAGAACTCACCCGTGCTGCAGTAACTAAGCGTGGCTCCGGCGACGAAGAGGCTGAGGAAAGCTGAGCTTCGGCTCCTCGGACTCCGGTCCGGACATGCCGCTCGTCGAACCGAGCACCTTTTTGGTGGTTGGTCTTGGAAACCCCGGCGAGCGCTATGAACACACCCGCCATAACGTGGGAACTGACGCGATTGAGCTGTTGTCGGCGCGCCTTGGCGGTCGGCTCCGGGCAGATACCAAGACGTCGGCTCGGAGCGACGAGGTGCGTCTCGGACCCCACCGCATTGTGCTCGCAGTGCCGTCCACCTACATGAACGAGTCGGGCCGAGCAGTTGCTGCACTTGCTCGACGACATGACATCACCGAGCCAACGACGCTCATCGTGGTCCACGATGAACTCGATCTCCCGCCCGGCCGGGTGAAATTGAAAGCCGGTGGCGGGCTTGCTGGACACAACGGCCTGCGATCCATCACTCAACATCTCCACACACAGGAGTACCTGCGGGTTCGGATCGGTGTGGGGAAGCCACCCGGTGGACCTGATCGTGGCGCTGACTGGGTGCTCTCGAAGGTGCCAAAGTCCGCCAGGGTCGACCTCGACATTGGCATTGTCACTGCAGCAGATGCCGTTGAGCGCATTGTTGCTGATGGCATGGACGCTGCAATGCGAGTCGTGAACACCCACACTGAATGACGATTGCTTGTTGGGGAAGCTGCTAACCCACCGCAATTGCGGTGACGGCGAGCGCAGCCAAAGCAAGACCGATCAATTGATGCCGTGCGAGTCGCTCGTGAAGGAGCGCTCGGGCCAAAACGACGGTGGAGGCGGGATACATCGCACCGATTACGCCCACGAGTGTGAGCAGGCCGTTGCGGGCCGCTATGACAAACAGCATGTTGGCGCACACATCGAGTGCTCCGGCTCCCAGCGCTAGGACCGATCCGCGCCGGTCAGAGGACGACGGACGCAATTGAATCATCACCGCACAAATGACGAGTGTGGCGGTGAAGCGCCCAGCCACGAGCGGCCAAAAGCCACTTGCCTTGCTGGTCTGAGCGACCGCAACGATGTAGCCGCCGATCGCCAACCCTGAGCCAATCGCTGCAATCAGGATTCGACGTTGAACGCGACGGTCGGTTGGCGGCTTCGACTCGAGTGGGTCGACAGGGTCCCCAGGCTCTCTACTCACCAAGACGATGGCAAGGAGTGCGAGGAGTGTCCCGCTGAACGCCACCGCCGATGGCCGCTCACCCGTCAAAAGTCCAATGAGGAGCGGCAAAATTGCCGACATCAGCGCGGCAACCGGTGCCACGACACTCATTTTTCCCTTGCTCATTGCCCAGTAAAAGGCAACGAGCCCAACTCCGCCGGAAACTCCCGCAACGATTCCCCAGATCCAATCGGCAGTGGATGGGGAGCCACCAACGATCACGCTGGCGATGAACACCACCGCCAAACCAGATAGTTCGGCGATGACTCCCGTAGTTGCGGCAGAAAGTCGTTTTGCCGACAATCCTCCGAGGAAGTCCGAAACGCCAAAAGTGAGAGCAGATAGAACTGCGGCGATCAGCGCCATACGTCACAATCGCACTTGATTCGTTTGCCGGGCCAACTCATAACCATGCGCATCGGCGCACAGCGGTGCGATTCAGATAGCGATTCAGAGAGACCGACTCGGTGAGCGCTGGCGCTTCGACGCCACGAACTGCGTCGATGCCCGGTACTTTGTTCGACCTGTGACCGGTCCCTTCCAATCTGCCTCCCGACCCAATGACGATGCCGGTGCTGCGGTGGTGAGCGCCGCCCCGCCGTCCGCCCCGCTTGCCGAGTTGGTTCAGTTGCTGGCACAAGAACCAGCTCTGGCCGCAGTCTCAGGCTCACCTGATGCGCGGATCGTGATTCCGCCAGCTGCCCGAGCGGCGGTGCTTGCCGGTCTGACCGCAGCATCGCACCGGTCCCCACTTGTTGTGGCGGTCGCAACGAACGAGGAAGCCGAGCGCACCGTTGCCGACCTCGCTGCGTTCCTTCCTGCGTCATCTATTGCCGCGTTTCCCGCGTGGGAGACCCTTCCGTTTGAGCGCGTAAGTCCCTCTATCGAGACCATGGGTCAGCGGCTCGATGCCATGTGGCGACTCAGGGTTGCTGACCCAACACTCAAGGTTGTGGTCGCAACTGCTCGAGCGCTTGTGCAGCGTCTTGGGCCCCATGTTGAGGACACCGAACCGGTGGTGATCCAGCCGGGCGACCAACTTGATTCCATTGCTTTGGTCACGAGTCTTGTCGAGGCCGGGTACCGCAGGGAATACCAGGTTGAGCATCGCGGCGAAGTCGCAGTGCGGGGCTCGATCGTTGACGTGTTCCCCTCCACCGCGGACGCTCCAGTTCGAATTGACCTCTGGGGCGATGAGGTAGATCGACTCTGTGAGTTCGCAGTTGGAGATCAGCGTTCGGGAAATTCGATTGATCGAGTCGTCATCATGCCGGCGCGCGAGTTGCTCTCCACCCCAGAGGTTCGGGCTCGAGCCGAGCAACTGTTGACCAGCGAGTCATGGGGCCGCGAGCAATGGCAGCGACTCGCTGATGGAGAGACCTTCGAGGGCATGGAATCGTGGCTCGCTTGGCTCGCTGCGGACGAGCACGTGCTCTTTGACCTTGTTGGTGAAGACGGTCTGATTCTCTTGGTGGAACCTCGCCGGTTGCGTGACCGGGCGGCCGATATCGTGGCGGAGGAAGTTGACCTCGCCGCCGCGTTGGCTCGCACCTGGGACGAAACCGCAGAGATTTCTGCGCCACGCCTACACGTGGATTTCGATCGTCTGCTCGTTCACACCGATGCCCCTGTGTGGTCGGTACTTTCCGTCCCGGATGCGCCGGGCACTCCATCGGTTGCAACACAGTCGTGGGCGGTGCCGGGCGGCGACGGGTCCGCCTTGATGGGGCAACTGCGCGCTGAACGCAACGCTGGCCACACCGTGGTTGTTGCCGCCGACACTCAGTCATCCGCCGAACGATTTGGTGGGCTGCTCTCTGGTCAGGGTCTTGATGCTGCAGTTCCGATCGCCAACGCAGACCCTTCACGTCGCTCGCTCACTGGCGGACTCTCGGTGGCGGTCGCTCCACTGACCTCGGGTTGCGTGTTGCCGGGTGTGGGCGTTGCATTGCTGTCAGAACCGGATCTCACGGGTCGGCGCAGAAGCGGTCGCCCGGCACGGCGCGCGAATCGAGATGCTCAGCAGTTCTTTGAGGACCTCAAGGTGGGCGACCATGTCGTTCATCAGGTTCATGGCATCGCCCGATTTGGTGGAATGGTGCGTCAATCGATGGGCGGCATTGAGCGCGACTACTTGCTGCTCGAATACCGAGGCGGGGATCGCCTCTATGTCCCTTCGGATCAGATCGATTCTGTTCGGCTCTACTCAGGTGGAGAGTCGCCGCGGCTCAGCAAATTCGGCGGTGCGGATTTCGCTCGAACCAAGGCATCGGTTCGCTCCGAGGTCGACAAGATCGCCCAGGAACTCGTGGTGTTGTACCAAACGCGTCTGAACACCCCGGGCCATTCGTTTCCCCCAGATACGCCGTGGCAGTCCGAGTTTGAAGCGGCGTTCCCGTTCAGGGAGACGCCCGACCAACTAGTTGCCGTGGAAGCCATCAAGGGCGACATGGAATCGGCCATCCCAATGGACCGGTTGGTGTGCGGCGATGTTGGGTTTGGTAAGACCGAAGTCGCGATGCGCGCCGCGTTTAAGTCGGTACAAGACGGGCGCCAGGTAGCAGTGCTGGTTCCCACAACTCTGCTCGCCCAGCAGCATTTCCAAACCTTCACTGACCGGTTCTCGGGATTCCCAGTTCGGGTTGCGGTGCTGTCGCGGTTCTTGTCGGCAGCTGAAGCCCGCGAGGTGCTCGCCGCTGTCGCCGCCGGCGAAGTCGACATCGTCATTGGTACCCACCGGTTGCTATCGGGGGATGTGAAGTTCAAGAAGCTCGGCTTGCTGGTGGTGGACGAGGAGCAACGCTTCGGGGTGAGCCACAAGGAATCCATCAAGCAGATGAGTGCCGAAGTTGATGTGCTCACGCTGACCGCCACGCCAATTCCTAGAACCTTGGAGATGAGTCTCAACGGGATTCGCGACACGTCGCTGCTGCTCACCCCACCTGCAGCTCGTCAACCGATTCTCACCTATGTGGGCGAATACGACGATCGTGCTGTCGCCGAAGCCATCCGCCGAGAACTCCTTCGGGAAGGCCAGGTGTTCTATGTGCACAACCGTGTGCGAGACATCGAAGAGCACGCGGCCCGGCTGCACGAGTTGGTGCCCGAAGCTCGGATCGCGGTGGCGCATGGGCAGATGGACGAAGTCTCCCTAGAGCGCATCGTCGTGGACTTCTGGGAGGGCCGACACGACGTGCTCGTGTGCACCACGATCATTGAGTCGGGAATTGATATGCCCATGGTGAACACCCTTGTGGTGGAGCGCGCTGACCTTCTCGGTCTCGGCCAAATGCACCAGTTGCGCGGACGGGTTGGTCGATCCGGTCAGCGTGCCTACGCCTACCTGTTTCATCCAAAGGATCAGACGCTGTCGGAAGAGGCCTATGAACGGCTCCGCACTATTGGCGAGACAACTGAGTTGGGGTCGGGTTACCGGATTGCCATGAAGGATCTGGAAATTCGAGGCGCTGGCAATCTGCTCGGCACTGGGCAGTCAGGGCATGTGGCATCGGTTGGGTATGACCTCTATTGCCAGATGGTCAATGAGGCGCTCGCTGAACTCAATGGAACGGCAGAACCCGAACCCACCGAAATCACTCTCGAACTTCCCCTCGATGCGCACCTGCCCACCGACTATGTGGAGCGCGTCGACGTGCGGCTTGAGGCATATCGGCGACTTGTTGCGGTTACCTCGCCGAATGATGTCGCCGACATCGCAGCCGAATGGGAGGACCGTTTTGGACCCGTCCCGGCACCCGCGGCGGCGCTTCTTGATGTGGGACGGCTGCGAGCGGAGAGCGTCCGGTTGGGAATCACTGACATCTCGGTGACGCGTCGACCGGGGCTGTCTGGAGCAGGACTCGTTGCCACCATTGGGCCCATCAAATTGCCGATGTCGGCTCAGGTGCGCCTTGAGCGACTCTGGCCAAAGGCCACCTACAAAGCCGATGAGTCGCAACTTCAACTACCGGTGGTCGCAGACAACTCAGTTGCAGTGGCCCTAGTGAGCGCATTGCAGGAACTGGTTCCACCCGCGGCGTAGGTCGCTAAGTTGGCGCGGAATGTGGCCATGCTCGCTCTGAGAACACTCAGCACTGAAGTGCGGGCCCGCTCGTCCTCTAGCATCCCGGACATGCGACGTCTGTTGATTCTCATTGGTGTAGCCACGCTGGCTCTGTCGGTCACTGCATGTGGCACCACTGCTGACCCCAACGCAGCGGTGGTCAATGGTCAGCCCATCACGATCGAGTCAGCTAATTCGCTTGCTCGTGACGCAGTCTTTGTTCGCACAGTCGTGAATGCTGAGGTTCCCCCAAACGAGAGCATCCTTCCCGGCGATGTCGCTCGAGCGACACTCATGTTTCAGGTTCAGCGCGCGGCACTCGTCACCGAACTGAAGCGTTGGGGACTTCAGGTCTCCTCGAAGGATCTTGCCGCAGCCGATGCGCAACTTGATCAAATCCTCGCCGGCTCGGGGGCCCCTGTTCAGCAGAAGCCGAGCGTTGCAACACGAAAGGCTCTCGCTGAGTTCCTAGCCGCTGGCTCTGTGCTTGATCGTCGACTCGCCTCGATTTCTCCCACGAACCAGCAAGATCTCACCCGGATTTATGAAGGGACCTCAGCGTTTTGGAAGCGTGTATGTATCGCTGTGGTGCAGGTTGATCCGAGCGCTTTGAAATCCGCAGAACGACTCGCCGATAAGAATGTGCCGCTCGAAAAATGGTCGAAGAAAGAGAAGCGCGCTGCTCTTGTGGCAGACCCCAAGAAGGCTTGCATCTCGAGTGCCCGGCTGCCGGTTGAATTTGTTCAGCCGGTCCGCACTACCCCTGTTGGCAAAGTAGTTGGCCCCATCACGGTGAGCAGTCAACAGGGTCAGGCTGCGTTCTGGTTCCGCATTGACAGTCGCATCGTGTTGTCACAGAAGGAAGCGGGCGCCGAACTTGCCGAACTAGCTGGCAGCGTGGCGCAACAGGGTTCGGCTGCCCTGATTGGTCTGACTTTGCTCTCCGATGTGACCGTGAACCCGCAGTATGGAACCGGGGTTGAGCTCGGCACTCAGGGCGGCGTTGTCATTGGCCGTCCCGAGGGTGCGCCCCAGCAAACTGCCCTCCTCGATCAATCCGGGCCAACCGATCAAGCGCCACCCGGCCAAGCGCCAACCGATCAAGCGCCACGCGCAGCAGCCAATTCAGCGGGGTGACCCTTCCTACCGTTCATGTGATTGGGTTGGGCCCAGCTGGACCTGACTTAATCACCGCAGGCGCGCTGCAACTCATTGCGCAGGTGCCCGTGCAGTTCCTGCGAACTGTCCGGCATCCGGCAGCGTCGGCTATGCCAACGGCTCGCAGTTGCGACGCCCATTATGAGCAGGCCGAGCACATCGGCGACGTCTATGTAGCCATTGTTGAAGAGGTCGTAGCCGCCGCAGCCGAGTGCGGTGAGGTGCTCTACGGAGTTCCGGGCTCACCCGTTGTTGCGGAGCACACGGTGGAACTTTTGCTCGCCGATGAGCGCGTTCGTTCAGTGGTGCACCCAGCGTTGTCGTTCGCCGACCTGACGTGGGTGCGACTCGGCATTGACCCGGTAGCGGCGGGAGTGCGCATCGTTGACGCTCACCGCTTTGCCGAAGAAGCGGCCGGTGATCGCGGCCCGCTACTCGTGTGTCAGGTCGACAGCACGTTTGCGCTTTCTGATGTGAAGTTGGCGGTTGAGGATCCACCAACCTCTGCGATCCTGCTCCAACGCCTTGGGCTTCCCGATGAATCAATCCAACAAGTCGCCTGGGACGATCTCGATCGTGTGGTGGATCCAGATCATCTGACATCCCTATGGATTCCAGAACTTGGCTCACCGATCGCTGCCGACATGGTGCGACTAGTGGAGTTGGTCCGGGTGCTCCGAGCCGAAGACCCATGGAAAGCGGCGCAGACACCGATTTCATTACAGCCGTTCTTGCTTGAGGAATCCCACGAGGTTCTTGAGGCGCTTGACGCTGTCGACCTGGAGTCTGGCGACGGCACGGAGGAGTTGGCTGAAGAGCTGGGCGACCTGCTGTACCAAGTGGTGCTGCACTCGGCCCTTGGCGCTGAGGCGGGTTGGTTCGACCTCTCCGATGTGACTCGAGGTATCCACGAAAAGCTGGTGGAGCGTCATCCGCATGTGTTTGACCCAGCCCGCTCAAATGAACCGGAGCCGACGATCGACGAACTCGTCGTTGGATGGGAGGCAGCCAAGCGGACCCAAAAGCAGCGCTCGTCCATCTTCGACGGACTTCCCGACACCCTCCCGGCGTTGGCGCGATCGGCCAAAGTGTCGCGCAAGGCAGCTGTGCTCATTGGGTCGGACCCGTCGGTAGAGAGCGTGTTGAGCGACTTGGGCGAGGCGCTGGAATCCCTTGAATCGAGTGCTCCCGACGATGCGTCTATTGGGGAACTTCTGAGCGCAATCGTGGAACTTGCGGCGATCGCAGGGATCGACCCTGAGGGCGCATTGCGACGGGCCACAGATCGTCGGGTTCAGCAACTGAGGTCCTCGGAGATCAGCTCAGAAGAACTCCTCTAAGTGGATCGGCCCATCCGGTGGTCCTCAGGGCCGTAGAGTGTCGGACCATGCCTGCACCGCTTCCCATCGCCCCTGCAACCGGCCGCCTCGGCATCCTCACGCCAGGTATGGGGGCAGTTGCTTCCACCGCCTACGCCGGAGTGATTGCCGCCCGGAATGGCCTTGCTGCCCCTATTGGTTCGCTCACCCAGATGGCCCACATGCGACTCGGCCGCCGAGAGGAGGGACGCAACCCGCTCATTCGTGAGGCGGTTCCGTTGGCTTCGCTCGACGACATCGTCTTCGGCGGTTGGGATCCCATCACACCCAATGCCCTTGAAGCCGCCCGCACATCAGGCGTGCTCGATGAACGCGATCTCGGTCCGCTCTCGGCCGAACTCGAAGGCATCGTGGCCATGCCGGCGGTGTTCGACCAGCGGTGGGTTTCCAAGCTTGACGGTGTTCGAGTGAAGACCGGTGAAACCAAGTGGGACCTTGCCCAGCAGGTTCTTGCTGACATCGAGCAGTTCCGAGTCACCAACAACTGCGATCGCCTGGTCATGGTGTGGTGCGGATCGACCGAGGCGTATCAGGAGCCCGTTGCGGTGCACGCCACTGTGGAGGCGTTCGAGGCCGGACTCAAAGCGAACGACGAGAGCATCTCGCCGAGCCAGATCTATGCCTATGCAGCGTTGAGTTCCGGGGTGCCCTACGCCAATGGCGCACCTAACCTGAGCATTGACCTGCCGTGCATGGACGAGTTGGCGATGCGTAACGGCGTGCCAGTGACCGGCAAGGACTTTAAGACCGGCCAGACGTTGATGAAGACCATTCTGGCCCCCGGATTCAAGGCTCGAATGCTGGGAGTTCGTGGCTGGTACTCCACCAACATCTTGGGCAACCGCGACGGTGAAGTGCTCGACGATCCGGAGAATTTCAAGACCAAGGAAATGTCCAAACTCGGCGTGCTTGACACCATCTTTCAGCCCGAGGTGTACGACGAGTTGTACGGCAACATCGACCATGTCGTGCGCATCAACTACTACCCACCGCGCGGCGACAACAAAGAGGGCTGGGACAACATCGACATCTTCGGATGGATGGGTTATCCCATGCAGATCAAGGTCAATTTCCTGTGCCGTGACTCCATCTTGGCCGCGCCGATTGTTCTGGATCTCGCACTGTTCTTGGATCTGGCGCAGCGCGCCGGGCAGTCCGGAGTGCAGGAGTGGCTCAGCTTCTACTGGAAGTCACCTCAGACCGGTTCCGGAGTCCCGCCAGAGCACGACATCTTCATTCAGCAGACCAAACTCAAGAACACACTTCGTCGCTGGATCGGCGAGGACCCCATCACTCACGCCGAAGACGACTAGCACCCGGCCATCTCTGTCGGGTCTGCTTTCCTGACCCGCATTTGCAGCGCCTGCTTTCCTGCCCGCTTCTGCTTTCGTCCCGCGCCCGCTTTGCTCCCCGCTTCTGCTTTCGTCCCGCGCTCGCTTTGCTCCCCGCGAACTTGGGTGTGTGCGACGTTCTGTCGGTCGCTGGTACCCAAGTTCGGGGGAGCGGTTGGGGGGTCGGTTTGAACTTGGGTGTGTGCGACGTTCTGTCGGTCGCTGTTACCCAAGTTCGGGGGAGGGGCTCTTGAGGGACCGGGCAGTGGTTGGGGAAGATCGGCACGAATGCGCGGGAGCGGATGAATG
>Ga0164295_10001619_pt1 | contig 18707 bp, 20 predicted proteins | sample GEODES006metaG_FD_111798 | JGI IMG/M metagenome (GOLD analysis project Ga0164295, IMG submission 111798) | Oligotrophic lake water microbial communities from Sparkling Lake, Wisconsin, USA - GEODES006 metaG | ecosystem: Environmental > Aquatic > Freshwater > Lake | place: USA: Sparkling Lake... | reverse complement strand
AGTAATTGAAAAAATTGCTAGATGGGGAACACCGGATAATTTAATGTTTGTAACAGGGGCTACCAAGGCTTCTGACTTTGAAGGAATAAGAAATATCATTCCTAATAATTTTTTACTTGTGCCAGGTGTAGGTGCTCAAGGAGGTAGCTTGAAGGATGTCTCAAAATATGGTTTGAATAAAGACTGTGGCCTACTTGTAAATGCAAGTCGTGCCATTATCTACGCCAGTGAAAAAGAAGATTTTGCTGTGAGAGCAAGAATAGTTGCCCAAGAATATCAACAGGAAATGAGTGGATATTTACTAAATAATGCAATTTAAAAAATAGCCAACTCCTTCCGGAATTTTAGGTGTTCAAAATAAGTTGTTTTGACATCAACAACTTCAGTAGCTCTAAATGGAATAAATTTTAAAAAAAATTAGGAATTATGAACAGTCTAATCATTCAATTATTCATAGATAATTAGGACTGAATTTGACCCTTAGCTTCTGCCATTTTCTTTTTTATCTGCCCTGTCAGAATATGCCAAAACATTACAAAGTCACTCCCCAAACTATACAGTGGATAAGTAAAAGTAGCCGGTCGATTCTTTTCTATAAAAAAATGGCCTATCCATGCAAAACCATATCCACAAAAGGGTATCGCAACAATTAATTGCCATTTTTTTAAAATAATCCCTGCAATTAAAAATCCGATAATTAAAGCGGTTCCAATAAAATGTAAGGATCGATTTTTAGCATCGCTATGCTCTGTAAGATAATAAGGATAAAAGCTCCAAAAACTGGTGTATTTTTTTTCTGTTCCCATCTTAAATGTATTTAAAAAAAATTATAAGAAAATAATTTATCAGACAAGTTTTTTTATTTCCACATTATGCAATTCTTTAAATCGATACATCACCTCCGTGATACGATTTTTAGGAATTCCTGTTGTAATGTTACAAAATAATTGCATTTCTTGAGTTAAGATAGTACAACTATACTGTTTTAAAACCACCATCACCTCATTAATTTGTGTGTAATCAAAATGAAGAATATAGGATTCCTCGATTTGCTTTTTAACGATTGGAGTAAGTTGTAATACAAAATTGGTTACTGTTTTATATGCATTGATTAATCCTGGTACACCTAATAAACTACCTCCAAAATACCGAACCACAATTACTGAAATATTGGTTACTTCCTTGCTATCAATTTGACCTAAAATTGGCTTACCAGCAGATCCTGCAGGTTCTCCGTCATCGCTTACCCTAAAAGTATATCCATCTGTACCAATCCGATAAGCAAAACAGTGATGGGCAGCTTTGGGATGTTCTTTCTTTAAAAAATGAAGCCATTTTTTAAAATCGTCTGCCTTCAAAATTGGATATGCGAAAGCTAAAAATTTACTTCCTCTATCCTTGTATTCTGCTACAGCAGGTTGATCAATCGTTTTATAAAACTCTGCCTCACCCATATTTATTGAAAAATGTAATCGATAAAATAAACTTAAAAAACTCTTTAATACTCCTAAATCTACGAATTGAAAAATTATCAAAGACTATTTTAAAATGATTTGTTTGAAAAAAAATACAAAATCAACTAGCCATAATTCGACGATAATATTGAATCAAATCCTTTTCGACTGCCTCAGAATAATATTTTTCAGCATTTTTAAGAATAGGCGCTTTGAGTCCTTCAGATACTTCCATTGTAGTATTGGTGATTACCCTCGCCTCATCCCAATAATTTTCATCAATAAAAGACTGTAATAAATTGGCTCCTCCTTCAACTAGTAAACTTTGAATATTCATCTGGTGCAATGCTTCAGATATTTGTGACACCCAACTTTTATTTCCTAATAATTTAAAATACAAAGTAGCACCTACTTGCTCTTGTTTGATGGAATTAAAAACAATTGTCTGAACGCTACCATCTAATAAGTAAGAAGTAGCTTGAATTTTTAAATTACTATCTATAACAAGTCGAATGGGAGTTTTTCCCGGCCATAAACGATTGGTTAAAGAAGGGTTATCTAGCAAAGCAGTGGTAGTACCCACTAAAATTGAAGCCTCTTCACTCCGCCATTTATGAACTTGGCGGTTGGTAATTTCATGGCTAATCAATAATCGAGAATAATTATTTTGAGCAATCATCGCATTGGCAGTCTGTGCCCATTTTAAAATAATATAGGGACGATGCTTAGCATGAAATGTAAAAAATCGTTTATTTAAATCCAACGCATCTTCTTCCAATATTGGACAAACCACCTCAATACCTGCTGTCCTTAAGGTTTCAATACCTCTCCCATCAACTTGCAAAAAGCTATCTTGACAACCTATAACTACCTTGGGTATTTTTTTTTCGATGATACTATTTGTACAAGGTGGTGTTTTTCCAAAATGAGAACAAGGCTCAAGTGAAACATATAAGGTAGATTGATTTATTAAGTGCAAATGTTCATTGGCCACATTATTAATACAATTTACTTCTGCATGCTCTTTTCCAAATTCGCTGTGATAACCTTCACCAATAATTAGATCATTGAATACCAATACAGCACCTACCATTGGATTAGGTGCCACATTGCCCTCTCCCTGTTTTGCCAATTCAAAACAACGCCGCATATATGTTTCATGAGTAATCAAGGAGCAAAAGTATGAATAGAAAAATTAACTATGTTTGCTTTAATGACAAATAAACAAATATACCGACAGTTCCTGCATCAACTGGAGCAGATTTATAGTCCACTTGAAGCGATGACAATAACGGATTGGACATTTGAAACAGTGGCTGGTGTAAAAAGGTCTGACCTAATCAAAAACCCAGACCAGGTTGTAGAAAATGAAATAATTCTTCAATTAAATAGCTGCCTCACTGAAATGATGCAGCACAAACCAATTCAATATGTTTTAGGGGAAGCCTGGTTTTTTAAAATGAAATTTAAAGTAAATAACCAGGTACTTATTCCAAGACCCGAAACGGAGGAGCTCGTTCAATTAGTACTAGACGATTACAACAATAAAAAGTATAGCCAAGAATCTGGGAAAATTTTATCTATTTTGGATATTGGTACCGGAAGCGGGTGCATCGCTATTGCATTAAAAAATAATTTAACAAATTCAGTAGTTCATGCTACTGATGTAAGTGAAGGTGCTTTAGAAATAGCTAAAGAAAATGCGCTTAATCTTAAAGCTGAAATTAATTTTATATCTCTTGATTTTTTAAATGAAAACAGCTGGCATCAATTACCAAATATTGATATTATTATCAGTAACCCTCCCTACATACCTTTTGAAGAAAAAAAAATACTGGATAAAAATGTAACTCATTATGAACCTCACCAAGCCCTTTTTGTGACGGATAGTTCACCCTTTATATTTTATGAAAAAATAGCAGCTTTTGGGAAAAAGCATCTCTTGGCCAATGGGAAGATCTTTGTAGAATTCCACGAGGATTTTGCAATACAGACAGCTGCAATTTTTGAAGTTGATTATCAGGTAGAAATTAAAAAAGATATATTCGGAAAAGATCGAATGCTAATCATCAACAAAAAATGATTCATTCTTAAACCATTAATAGCTTACTTATTCACTTCCAGTAACAGTAGCAGATGTAGATGCACCTAAGCGACGAGCCACTTTCATTACTCTAACGATTTCACCCCAGTGAGCCACCGAATCCGCGTTGATTACTACTGCTGGCTTAATGCTATCACCCTGATTAATGTATTGTCTTAAAGCAGATTCTAGCGAATCAGAAGGAATAAGTCTAGCACCCACATAAATATTTTTATCCTTATCTACACTCACTACTACACTTTGTTTGGTCTTGGTATCACTCGAAGCTCTTGGCACACTCATCTTTATTACATTAGGATTAGCCAACGTGGAGATCATTAAAAAGAACATCAAAAGGATAAATAAAATATCATTCAATGGACCTGTATCCACTTCGTCCTGATGCTGTCTTAAATTATTTCTCCTAAGGCTCATTTATTAATGATAATTTATTTTGATAACTGGTTTATTATTATTGACTTTTGAAAGAAAATTTCAAATAATTATTTCTGCGGTTCTTGAAGCATATCTATAAAATCGCTACTGGCAGATTCCATCCGGTTAGCTGTTCGGTTAATTTGGGTATCAAGGTAACTATATCCAAGATAAGTCAACATACCAATAATCAAACCACTTGCACTGGTGATTAATTTTACATACATCGCATCAGCAATTTGACTTACAGAGGGATTACTAATTGTAGCAAATTGTTTGAGTAACAAAACCAATCCTACAATGGTTCCTACAAAACCGAACAAAGGTGCGATACGAGATATTACAGAAAGAATAGAAAGATTTTTTTCCATTTTGTACATTTCAAGTTTCCCAACATTCTCCATACTTTTTTCAATTGCATCAATAGGCTTTCCGATTCGTTGAATACCCTTTTCAATCATTCTAGCAACTGGATTGTCAGTATTTTTTGCTAAACTTCTTGCAGCAGCAACATTACCAGTAACGATATGATCACGGATAATACGCATAAAATTATCATCTATTTTACCAGCCCTATTAATAGCCATTAATCTTTCAATAAAAAAGAAAACAGCCAGTGCAAATAAAATACCCATGGGTATCATGAGTGGGCCACCTTTACCCAATAAACTCCAAACAGACTCCACTTTTGCTGCGGAGCCAGCTGCTTTACCGAGAGAATCTACTTGTAAAATAATATCAATCATAGATTATGTAATTTATAACAAATGTAATAGTTTCTTAGCTTATTCAATTATAGGCTTAATAAATCAGCGCTAGATATTTAATAACGATGAAACTAAGGAATGAGTATGAATAAAAAGTTAAAACCCTATTTAATATAATCAATCTGAAATAGAGTTTATAAATAAATAAGGGGGGGAGGCAACTATAAAATGATAGATATAATTAATTGATTTGAAAAAATAAAAAAGTTAACCCAGTTAAAAACAATGAATTAGAAAAGAATAAAGCGCCTACAAATCTTTTTATTAAATTTTGGATTTTATAAATATTAAAAAAGCGAAACAATAGACTGCCCCCAAAAAGTTAGACACTTAATGGGGGCAGTCTATTGCTTCGCTTTTCTTCAAGGATAAATTTATACTAAAAAGGCAAATCATCTGCTCCTACTTCACTTGAAACTTTAGAACTTGGTGAGCTTGATGCTGAAGTGGCCGCTGAAGACATCGATCCATTATTTTGAGATGACCCTTCTGCTCCTGTTCCTCCAAGTAATTGAACACTTTGAACTCTCATTCTTAATGTAGCGGCAGGTTGATTTTCTTTATTTGTGTAAGCATCTGCCTCAGGAGAGCCCTCCGCGTATACAGTTCTTCCTCTTGTAAGATATTGGGCTACGGCTGTTTTGTCAGTCCAATAGGCACATTCTACCCAGGTTGTTCGCTCCTTCTGATTTCCTTGACTGTCTTTGTACCGCTCTGTGTGAGCTACGCTAAAATTAATTACATTTTTTCCGTTCACTTCTTTTACGATGCAATCTTTACCAAGATTGCCGATGATTTGTAATTTGATCATAATTGTTGTTTTTAAATGTTAATCGATGTATCTGAATTTGAAAATTATGAAAATTCATGGACTGGTACTTAAGTTTTTTCTCACATACAATACAGTGCTAGCCCTTTATCGTAAATGAACAGTAGGTATATAGATTTTGTAATCAGTTAAATTATTCAAAGATTGTTTTTGGATCATAAAAATCCTAGCTAATCTTTAATAAAGGAGACAAATTTCCGGTCCCTTTGTAACTATTGAACTTTAATAAATTACACCTGAAGAAACTAGTTCATTTTCTTTTTTAAGGTAGTAACCTGACTTTGAAGATTGTTCACCATGCTTGCTAAAGAATTCATATCCCAACGCTGTTGAGCACTTACTTTACTGATAACCATTTGTGCCTGCCAGAGTTCTACTATGTCTTCTGCATTTACTTGGTAAGGCTGATATTGAGGGTTATCACTTACCAAGGTTAATTTATTTTTTAGACGGTTATTCTTTACAATTCTTTTATATACAATACCCTCATTTCTACTAACCACAATATAAGCCTGGTCATTTTTAAGATCTTCTGAATCATCCACCTTTTCCCCCACAATAATACTTCCGCTAGGTGTAGGCATCATACTATCCCCGATTATTTCAAATGCCCGATAATTTCCACCAGCCAACATTGGAAGCGTAAATGTATTTAACTCATCTATAAATTCACTGTCTGCATATCCAGCAAGATAACCAGCGGCTGCTTTCACCGGTACAAAATGAATAACATTTCTATCGGCAGACATCATTTTTTGCTGCCTGCGCTTGGCTAAAAAACTTTCCCCCGTGTTACTGAGGTCTTTTAGTAATAATTCGTCTAAACTAAGCTTAAAAGTATCCCCTACAATTTCGAGTACTTCAAGCCTTGGATCTGCCCGCTCCTCTTCATAAGCACCTACCAGTGATCGTTTAATTCCGAGTTTAACTGCAAATTCCTCCTGTGTCCATCCGCGAAGTTTACGCAGATATTTTAGATTTTGGCCAGCTTGTGACATAGTATAACTAATTTGATTAGTACAAATATACTAACTTTTTTAGTTATTCCAAATATTTTTATTTTTTATTTATCTATTTATCATTTTTCATGCACTAACAAATTTTAAAAGATCAACGGGCTAGTCCTTACTTTTGTAAAAAAAACTCATGCAAACAATATTAATATTACATAGCCTATTTCGTTGGGCTGTTTTGATTTTAGGCCTATGGACGTTGATAAATGCCTTGACTGGTTATTTCTCGAAAAGAACGTATTCATCCAATGATAACAGAAGTAATTTATTTTTCATGATCAGTTGTGACATCCAACTGCTGATCGGATTGGTTCTCTATTATTCCAACGGATGGTTTGACCGTCTGAAAGATTTAGGAAATAATATGAAAGACCCCATCAACCGTTTTTTTACAATGGAACATACTACCTTGCTTATATTAGCCTGGATTCTCGTTCACATAGGAAGAGCTAAAGTTAAAAGTGCTCAAACCGATAATGCTAAACATAAACGCATGTTGATTTTCTTTGGTATTGCACTGTTACTAATTGTTATATCTATTCCGTGGCCTTTTCGACAGCTGATTGGAAGACCCTACTTCAGATGGTTTAATTAATTTTTGATTCAAATAAACAGTTTTAAAATATGGCAAAATCAACCGCATTACCTACTATACTAATTACCAATGATGATGGCATAACTGCACCAGGTATCCGTAATTTAGTAGAAGCGGTAAAAGGACTAGGCAAAATAGTAGTTGTAGCCCCCGATAAACCTCAGAGTGCTATGGGGCATGCGATTACAATTGGTCAGCCTTTGCGAATGAACAAAATAGATCTTTTTGATGGCGTAGAATCCTGGCAAACCAGTGGAACACCCGTTGACTGTGTGAAGCTAGCAGTAGACAAAATTTTACATCGTAAGCCAGATCTATGCTTAAGTGGTATCAATCACGGTGCAAACCATTCCATCAATGTTATTTATAGCGGAACCATGAGTGCCGCAATGGAGGCTTCTATTGAAAGTATCCCTAGCATTGGATTTTCATTGTTGAACTACAATTATGAAGCCGACTTTGGACCTGCAAAACATTATGTAACAAAAATAGTAAGTAGCATACTTCTTAAGAAAATGGACAAGCATATGCTATTAAATATTAACATTCCTTCAGTACCAATTAAACAAATTAAAGGGATTAAAATTTGCAGACAGGCCTATGCAAAATATGAAGAAGAGTTTAAAGAACGCAAAGACCCTCAAGGCAAAAAATATTACTGGCTTACAGGTAAATTTGTAAATATGGATAAAGGAAAAGACACCGATGTATGGGCACTTGAAAATAATTATGTAAGCGTAGTTCCTATTCAATTTGATTTAACAAATTATAAACTCAAACAAGTATTAGAAAAAAATTGGAAAATAAAATAACCTTTAAAAAAGATAATTTCTTGCTAGGAATTCTACTAGGACTCATCGGTCCTATGATTGGGTTTTCTATTTTTAAGTTTTTAAAATACAATAACTTCACGTTGAAGGAAATGTATCAATGGATGACCATGAATCACAACTTGATAACTGCTTGGATCAGCGTATCCCTTTTTGCAAATGCACTACTGTTTACCTTATTCGTAAATGCTAGAATCGATAAAACTGCAAAAGGTATTTTTTGGGTTACGGTCATATATGCTTCAATAGCATTGTGTGTCAAATTTTTTGGATAACGCTTTAATCTAGTTATATATGAAAGACCGATCGTGGTTTAAAGATTGGTTCAACTCACCTTATTATCATCAACTCTACTTCAAAAGGGACGAAGACGAGGCCGCTCATTTTATTGATCAACTTATCAATCACTTACAGCCAGTAAGTAATTCAAAAATACTTGATATTGCCTGTGGAAAAGGAAGACATGCGATTCATCTTTCTCAAAAAAATATGGATGTAACCGGTATTGATCTTAGCGAAGAAAGTATTACCGAGGCGCTGAAATATGAAAAAGAAAACCTTCACTTTTATAAGCATGATATGCGCCTTCCTTTTTGGATTAATTACTTTGACTTAGCCTTTAATTTTTTTACAAGTTTCGGATATTTTAAAACTTCCAAAGAACACAACAACACCATAAGGACGATTTCAAAATCACTAAAACAAAATGGTTGTTTTGTATTGGATTACCTCAACCCCCCATTTGTAGAAGCGAACGAAGAAAAAGAGATTGAAAAAACAATAGATGGGGTGAATTATTTTATAACCAAATGGATGGACCAAAGTTATTTTTATAAAAAAATTGTAGTGGAAGACCAACAGTATAATGAACCTTTCATTTTTACAGAGCAAGTAGCCAAATTTAATTTAGCTGATTTTGAAAAGATGTTCTCCCAACAAGGTTTACAAATAAAAGAAGTGTTGGGTGATTATAATTTATCTACCTATCATGAGATTACATCCCCTCGACTAATTCTGATTGCAGAAAAAATAAGTATTTAAAATTTGAACTCAAGTCAGCTATATTTACCTTATAAATTTTATAGCTAACTTTGGCAAAACAAAAAAATTAATTACTTGGGAAAAGACTTTACAACTAAAGCCACTTTTTTACTACTCCTTGCAATCGTTATTTTTTTAAATGCCTTAGGTTTATTTAATGACATCATGGAAATAGATGGCGCGCTGTATGCGTCTATTTCCAAACAAATTGAAGAAGGTGATAATTGGCTTTATCTTTGGGCAGAAGGGGCTGAATGGCTCGACAAACCTCACCTTCCCTTTTGGTTAGCAGCCGGCAGTTTTAAATTATTTGGAATCTCTGCCTTCTCTTATAAATTACCTTCCTTTCTTTTTTTTATAGTATCTATTTTTTATTGTTATAAACTATCCGCATCCCTTTACACTCAAAAAATTGCACAACTAGCTACACTTATGTACGCTACTGCTTTACACACCGTTATCTGCAATTTTGATGGTAAAGTTGAGATATACTTGACTGCATTTATTATTGGAGCAACTTACCACTTGTATAAAGCACTTAATAAAAATTGGTGGTGGCATTTATTGGCTGCAGCATTATTTTGTGCCTGCGCAATAATGACGAAAGGGATTTTTTCAACCATCATATTTGCTTCCGGATTTATAATTTATTGGATTAAAACAAAACAATGGCATGAATTTTTAAACCCTAAATGGTACCTTCTTATTCTATTAATACTGATTTTTATTTTACCTGAGCTCTATGCACTATATACCCAATTCGACCTTCATCCTGAAAAATTAATTTTTGGCGGTACGCATGTATCAGGCTTACGCTTCTTTTTTTGGGACAGCCAGTTTGGTCGTTTTTTCAACAATGGCCCTATCAAGGGGTCTGGAGACTTAACATTTTTTACGCATACAACTATATGGGCATTTCTACCTTGGTCAATACTTCTAATAATAGCTGTCTTTAAAATATTTAGTAGAAAAAATATATCTACTTCCAATAATCTAAGTTGGATAATTGGTGGCAGTGCGTTGATATCATTTCTCATGTTTTCTTTGTCAAAATTTCAGTTGCCTCATTACATTGTATCTATTTTTCCTCACCTGGCAATTATTTCTGCTTTCTATATGACTGAAGTAGCTAGTGAAAAAATACTACGAAGAATAAATCTCTTCCAAAGAATTCTGATCGCATTGCTTATTATCTCGATTACCTGGATCATTGTTACTTACCAATTTAATTCAATCAGTTGGTTTGTTATTACAATTGGCATTGTGGCGACTTGTATATTTTGTTACAAATCAGAAAATTTGCTAACCGCTATCGCAGTAAAAAATATTGGATTCGCTTTAATACTTTCAATATTTCTAAATTGCCTTTTCTATCCTTCCTTACTTCAATACCAATCAGGAATGATGGCAGCAAAATGGCTCAATCAAAATCACATTAGTGAACCCATAACCGTTAGTAAGTCAGGCTCCTCCTCTTTTCATTTTTATTATAAAGGAAAAGTTATTTATAATAACAATCCTCGTTTTACTTATGATTCTACTACGAAAAATCCAATGTTCTATATTGCTAGTATTGGAGATCTAAGAGCATTAAAAAAAGATAGCTCACATTTAACGATTTTAAAAACATTTCCTCAGTTCAGAGTGAGCCAATTAAATATACAATTTCTCAACCACCTATCTCGAAGCAAAACATTGGATACATTTGCGATTGCTAAGATTAGATAGGATAGTAAAACCTTATAAATTAATTATGTATTCATTGTTCTATAAATTAATAAAATTTGGGCTCACTGGTTTACTAGGTATGGGGATAGATTTCGTTACTACTTGGATTGTAAAGGAGCAGTTGAAATGGAATAAGTACATAGCCAATTGCTGTGGTTTTTTGCTAGCCGTAGTCTGCAACTACTGGATCAATAGGCATTGGACATTTGAGAGCGTAAATCGATTATGGATTACTGAATTTTCCAAATTCATGATGATTAGCCTCATAGGACTGGCACTCAATACTTCGTTTATTTATTTTTTTCACAAGAAAAAAAAAATGAATTTTTATTTCGCAAAATTTCTAGCAATTCTTTTAGTTTTCATATGGAATTTTTCTGCTAATACTTATTTTACTTTTAAATAATTAGCCATCTTAATTTATTCAAATGCAAACAATAATTAAGCTAGATAAATACTTATTCCACTTGATCAATGGGCAATTTACCAATTCGTTTTTGGACTGGATATTGCCTTGGCTAAGAAATCCAATGGTATGGATTCCATTATATTTATTTATCTTTTTGTTTCTACTTATTAATTTAAAAAAGCAAGGCGCATGGATCATTGTTTTCATGATATTAACAGTTTCCCTCACGGATAGTATCAGCAGCCACCTTTTCAAACCTTTTTTTAATCGGCTTCGCCCCTGCTCAGACCCTGAAATGTATGGAATGGTAAGGCTTTTTTTAAACTATACCCCAAGAAACGGAAGTTTTACCTCTTCCCATGCTGCCAACCATTTTGGCATAGCCTTCTTTTTATTTCATTCTTTAAAAACATACTTCGCCAATAAGTTATGGCCATTCTTCCTATGGGCTTTTTTTATCAGTTACGCCCAAGTATATATAGGTGTTCATTATCCAATGGATATATTAGGTGGAGCTATATTAGGCTGCCTAGTTGCTTACTTTACTAGCTTCCTGCTTAAATCCGGTCTTTACAATAAAGATTCATACACTATGAAATCTTTTAAATAAAGCTCGGATTAGCAAAACTTAAGCACTTAAATATTTAAAAAACAAAGTTAAAAACAGGATATTATACAATTGTCAAATATATAATGCTTAAAAAAACAGCGATTTAATATAGAATATAGATATTTGTAACAACAACCGTTATACAAATCGGCGGTTGAAGAAAAACAAATCATGACAGAAATATTTATTTTATTAGCATTGATATTAGTAAATGGACTGTTTGTAATGAGTGAAATTGCATTGGTAAGTGCCAGAAAAGGTAGACTAGAAAGCATGAGTAACAAAGGTGACCTTAAAGCAAAAGCAGCTTTACACCTTACCGAAAATCCTGATAAATTTTTATCGACTGCACAAATTGGCATTACGCTAATATCCATCCTAACGGGTGTTTACTCTGGAGAAAAATTTAGCGCTGATTTGAAACCTTTTCTTGAAAAAATAGAATTTTTTAAACCCTTTGCAGAAACCTTATCCACCGTTTTAATTGTAATATTAGTTACCTTTTTATCTATTATTTTGGGAGAATTAGTCCCTAAAAGATTTGGGTTAATTAGGGCAGAAAAAATTGCTCGTGTGGTAGCTGGCCCAATGAATTTTTTATCCTCCTTCGCCTACCCCATTGTTTGGTTATTAAATAATATTACAAAAATTATTTTCAAACTTTTCAATATCAAAGCTTCCTCAGACAATGCGATAACAGAAGAAGAAATTAAGGCCATGATTACTGAGGGAAGTGAACATGGAACAATCGAGGAGGAAGAAAAAGACATTATCGAAAGAGTCTTTCATTTAGGTGACAGAAATATCACTTCTCTGATGACCCATCGAACCGAAATTGTTTGGTTCGACATGCTTGATACTGTTCAAACCATTACTGAACAACATGACCAAATCAACTATTCCACTTATCCTGTATGTGATAAAACGGTCGACGATATCAAGGGTATCATCTATATAAAAGATTTATTGAAAGCACCCCCTTCCACTGTTTTAAAAGATCTTGCTAAACCAGCTTTATTTGTCCCCGAAAACAATAGCCCTTACCAAGTACTTGAAAAAATAAAACAAACAAAAATTCACAGCTGCTTTATCGTTAATGAATATGGCACCCTAGAAGGAATGCTAACACTCAATGATATATTGGAAGCCATTGTTGGTGATGTACCTCAAACTGGTCAAGAAGAATACGAAATTGTGAAACGCAACGATGGTAGTTATTTAGTGGATGCTCAAATTACATTCTATGACTTTCTAAGTCGCTTCGAAAAAACTGAATGGATGAACGAAGGTGAACACGAATTTGATACCATCGCTGGTTTTGTGTTACACGAACTAGAGCGAATTCCTATTACAGGAGAAACCTTTGAATGGCGTGGATTTGAATTTGAAATTGTAGACATGGATGGTCAACGAATCGACAAATTAATTGTCAAAATATCAGATGAATTAAAAGAAAGTTTAGAGGAATAATTAATCCAAGGCTAGTTGCTATTAGCAAATTATTTTTACATTTTAACCCACCTTTTTAACTATTCATTTTTTTAGTGGGTGCTCTAAAATGAAAAACTAACTTTTTCATTTGGGTTATCTAGTCTAATACTTTTACGAACTCCATTCACCATAATATGAATAATACCCATTTGCTGGGCGTTGAATTCATAGAGTAAATTATTCACTAATTCAATATTTTCAATCTTAGTTACATTTTTTATCTCAAAAAAACTAATGACTCCCTCTTCTTGAATTTCAAAGCCTAAAAATAGTAAGTTAACTTTTTTACCTCCAATGGATACAGAAAAGTGCTTTTGGATATAATCATTCACTATTCGATTCATTTCACTTTTTAGCTTAGCATCTAGCAAATCAACCTTTGTATTGTATTTTTTCCGCAGTGTCTTTTCAAAATCATCCACAAAGAGTTTACAACTAATTTCCACTGTCTTTTCAGAAGCGTTGTGCTCTAATTCAGTTACACTCACAAAAATTGGATGATTATCCCTACCAAAATTGGATAAAACAAAAACTATTAGCCATTTATAAAGTATAGATGCCATTTAAATAATATTTTTCTTTTTCCCTTACGATGAAGGATATTTGAAAACAAAAATAGCAACAATCAAGCAACTATTAACCAATGAATGATTTTGTATTTTACTTTAAAACAGGCTGGTCTCATATAATAAGTTGGGATGCACTAGATCATCTCCTATTTATTATAGCACTAACAGCTATTTATACAATGTTGAATTGGAAAAATGTGCTTGTTTTAGTAACTGCATTTACAATAGGGCATTCGTTAACATTGGCTTTAAGTGTATATGATGTAATACGATTCAACGAAAAATGGGTTGAATTTCTAATCCCATGTACCATTGTATTTACTGGTGTCATTAATTTAATACCACAAAAATTAAATGAATCCCCTTTTAAAACCAATTACTTAATTGCTCTATTATTTGGACTCATTCATGGAATGGGATTTGCCAATACCATCAGATTTATGCTAGCTAAGAATCAGAATATTGTAATTCCTTTAATAAGTTTTAATTTTGGACTAGAAGTAGGTCAAATTGTAGTAGTATCTATCGTATTGTTGACCTGTTATTTTTGGGTAAACAAGATTGGTCTTAGCAGAAAATGGTGGATTGGAACCTTGTCCGTTTTTGCAATTTCAATAGCAGTTAGTATGGCTGCGCAAAGGTGGCCTCTATAGATTATCAATCAACTAAAAAATTATTTAATCAATACCAATTAATAAAACCAAACTTAAAAAAAGATAGACTGAATAATGAAAAAAATAAATTTTACGACAATGAAAAAAATAATATCACTTTTCATCTTGCTGATCTTAACAATTTTTGTCAATGCCCAGGATATTAAAAATAATCCAGGTAGTAATCATGGAAATAAATTTGAACAGTTAGGTACAATTCTTCCTACGCCCAATGAGTACAGGACTGCGAGTGGAGCACCAGGCCCACAATATTGGCAACAACGTTGCGACTATGATATTGTTTGTGAGCTAGATGAACCCAATCGTAAATTAACTGGAAAAGAAACCATAACCTATTTCAACAATTCACCTGACCCCCTCACCTACCTTTGGGTACAGCTGGATGAAAACGAACATAGTTCTAAAAACAACGCAGGTTACCCGGTAAGCGATGAAATGCCAAAAAGTATATCAGAAGAGGATATCAGCCGATTTGCTGGCAAAACCGATAAGGAATATGGTGATAACATTACTAAGATTACTGATGCTGCTGGAAAGCCTCTGAATTATACCATCAATAAAACGATGATGCGTATTGATTTACCTGTCACCTTAAAACCAGGTCAGCAATTTATTTTAAAAATCGAATGGAATTACTTCATTACAGATAGGATGAAATATTTTGGTCGTGGAGGATATGAATATTTTCCTGAAGACGGCAATGATCTATACACAATGAGCCAATGGTATCCCCGCCTTTGTGTTTACAGTGATTTTCAAGGATGGCAAAATCATCAGTTTGCTGGAAGTGGAGAATTTGCGCTAACCTTTGGTAATTTTAAAGTAGCGATTACTGTACCTGCAGATCATGTGGTATTGGCAACTGGAGAAGGACAAAATTATCAACAGGTTCTCTCTGCAGCACAATTAGCCCGTTGGCAAAAAGCACAAACAGCCAAAGAGGTTACAGAAATTGTGACATTGGCTGAAGCCACTGCAAGAGAAAAACAAAAATTGACTACAAAAAAGACATGGATATTTAAGGCTGAAATGGTTCGTGATTTTGCATGGGGGAGCAGCCGTAAATTTATCTGGGATGCGATGCCTATAAAAGTAGAAGGTAAAAAAGTAATGTGTATGAGCGCATATGGAAAAGAGGCTTATAATCTATACCGAAAATTTAGTACAAAAGCAGTAGCACATACCATTCAAACCTATTCAAAATTCACCATCCCTTATCCCTATCCTGTAGCACAAAGTATAGAAGCTTCCAACGGTATGGAGTATCCGATGATTTGCTTTAATTATGGTAGATGTGAAAAAGATGGCACCTACAGTGAGGCTACAAAAAATGGAATGCTCGGAGTAGTCATTCACGAAGTAGGTCATAATTTCTTCCCAATGATCATCAACAGTGATGAAAGACAGTGGACCTGGATGGATGAAGGCCTTAATTCATTTTGTGAATATTTAGCGGAAGAACTTTGGGATAATAAATTTCCTGTTGCAAAAGGTGCGGCATTCAAGATTATTGATTACATGGAATTGCCCAAAGACCAATTAGAACCAATCATGACCAATAGTGAAAACATTATTCAATTTGGACCAAATGCTTATACAAAACCTTCAACGGGTCTAAATATTTTAAGAGAAACTATTATTGGAAGAAATTTATTTGATTACGCCTTCAAAGAATATGCAAGACGTTGGGCATTTAAACATCCAACACCTGCTGATTTATTTAGAACAATGGAAGATGCTAGTGGAGAAGATTTAGATTGGTTTTGGAGAGGATGGTTTTACGGAATTGAACCTTGCGACATTTCCCTAGACAGTGTTAAATGGGCTAATCTTAGTCTTGAAAACACTCCCCAAAGAAATTATACTGGAGGCCGCCGAAGACCAATGGCTGCTACTTCAAGATTCTTTCCTAAACCTTTACTCAATTCATTTGAGGATATATCAAAAATTAGAAATAGAGAAGACAAAAAAATAATTTTTGCCACAGATGCTGATACTAGCTTAAGGGATTTTTACTGGAGATACGACAGGGATTTGGTAGCGGTAGATACTTCGCTTTCACCAACCAACCCCCAGACAGTGAGCACTGTTCAAGACTTTACCAATGAAGAGAAAATGTCAATAGCTGGTAATAAAAATATGTATGAATTGAGTTTTAGTAACAAAGGTGGTCTAATCATGCCTATCATTATCGAATGGACTTATAAAGACGGGACCAAAGAGATTGACAGAATACCTGCTCAAATTTGGAGAAAAGATGAAAACAATGTAACAAAAGCATTCTTAAAAGACAAAGAAGTTGTCTCTATCAAATTGGACCCATTGAGAGAAACGGCAGATATCAACGAAAGTAACAATAGTTGGCCTACCCTAATAAACCCTAGCAAATTTAAACTATTTAAGTCTGGTCAAGGTTTAGGAAGAGGCGCTGCAACTGGAAGAGTAAATCCAATGCAAAGAGAGATTAAAAAATAAATTATCAATCAATAAAAAAAAGGATGAAAGACTTACGAGCCTGTCATCCTTTTTTTTATTGATTAATTTTCAATGGTAATTTTATAAGCCTGTTTTACCATCTCTCTCCAGCTGTTGACGTTTCTTTTTACCATATTTTTTTTCGTAATCCAATATTTCTTTAGTCTTCACTTTTTCTTTTTCTGGGGTTTCTGCTTTCGGAGTCTCCTTGACTGCTGTATTTTTATCAGGCACTACTATTAATCTTCCTCGATCATAATTTTCAGTTTTGAGTATTCTTCCTTCTCCATCAAAATACTTCCATTCACCATTTTTAACACTGTAAGGCTGGGCCTTTTCAATTTTGTATGACAAGATTTCATTGTTTTCATTACCATAAATAGCAATGGTATCAAAAAGAAAATCGGGATTATAACCCTTCCACTCTTCCTGCCTTTGTAAAATACCAAGAAAATTAAAATATTCCTGTCGACCATCCTTGCCCCCAAGACGAAAATTTTCAATCGCTAAAATATCGCCAGTGTTACTATATTTTCGCCATGGACCCGTTTTTTCATTGTCTTTATAAAGTCCCTCTTCTTCATAGCCAGGCTCGCCTCTAATTTCTCCTACTGTAGTCACCCATCTGCCCTGCTTCTTTCCGTTTTTGTCAATTACGTTCAATGTATCCCCATTTGCAGATAATAAATAATTTTTATACTGGGCTTTTCCGCTCAATAAAAAAACGAATAGCCCTATTCCAATTAAAATTAATTGACGTAATTTCAATGTTGAATTTTCCATAAAAATATTTTAATAAATGAAATACCTCTACAAATTTAGTTTTTCTTTTACAATCCTTTTACTGAATAGCTTTTTTTTAACAACATTAGCTCAAATAAAGCCAACTACTGCAAAAGAAAGACTTACTAGTCTTCAAAAAAGAAAATCAGATGCCCGTAACTCATTGTTAAAAAACATTACTTTCAGAAATATTGGCCCTACTCAAATGAACGGAAGGGTAGTTGATATTGAAGTAAACCCAACTGATCCAACTGAATTTTATGTAGCTTATGCAAGCGGTGGACTTTGGCATACCACCAACAATGGATTAAGCTTCGTTCCAATTTTCGAAAAAGAAGACGCATTTTCAATTGGTGACATTGCAGTTAATTGGAAACCTACCAGTACAGATCAATCCAGAATAATATGGATCGGAACTGGAGAAGTAAATAGCAGCAGAAGTAGTTACAGCGGTACAGGTGTATTTAAATCTATTGATAATGGAAAAAATTGGCAGTACTTAGGACTTCCTGAAAGTCATCACATTGGAGAAATTATTTTACACCCTAGCAACGAAAATATTGCTTGGGTGGCCGTACTAGGTCATTTGTATTCTACTAACAAGGAAAGAGGTGTTTATAAAACAACCAATGGAGGAAAATCATGGATTCAAACCCTAGCTATTGACCAAAATACGGGGGCAGTGGAAATGGATATTAATCTACAAAACCCTGATGAATTGTACGCTTGTACTTGGTATAGAACGAGATCTGCATGGGATTTTTCACCCACCGGAAAAACAAGTGGCATTTATAAATCAACCGATGGAGGTAACCAATGGAAACTAGTGACTGAAAAAGGGAGCGGCTTTCCTACCGGTGATAGTGTAGGTAGAATTGGTATTGCTGTGTTTCAAAAAAACCCACAGATTCTTTATGCTGT
>Ga0164295_10001618_pt1 | contig 18717 bp, 12 predicted proteins | sample GEODES006metaG_FD_111798 | JGI IMG/M metagenome (GOLD analysis project Ga0164295, IMG submission 111798) | Oligotrophic lake water microbial communities from Sparkling Lake, Wisconsin, USA - GEODES006 metaG | ecosystem: Environmental > Aquatic > Freshwater > Lake | place: USA: Sparkling Lake... | reverse complement strand
GCATGTCGCTCTCGTTGACCGCCTGCCAGCCGCGGATGCTCGAGCCGTCGAAGCCGAGGCCATCCTCAAAGACATCCTCCTCCAGCTTGCCGACGGGAATCGTGTAGTGCTGCCACGAGCCTATAAAATCGACAAAGCGCAGATCGACCGCCTTCACTTCCTTCTCGCGGCACATCGCGAGCACTTCACGGGGCTTCATGGAGCGGGCATTCCTGCGGTGGAGGGGGGAGAAGAGTGGGGGAGCAGCGAAAGAGCCTCTCCATCATACGTTGATCCCCGGCCGGCCGGGATGCCGCCGGGCGCACTCGTGTGGCCAGAGCGCTCTGCATCGGACATACTGGGGGAGAAATGAGGATCTTTTCACGGGGGGGTGTGATGCTCTATCGAGTTTGCCTGCTGGTCGGAGTGCTTCTGCTGCTGGCCTGCCGGATCGCACCAGCCGAGGAGGCCCAACCGCTGCCTGTCGACCGGATGGTGGGGAGCCGGGTGGGGGATTTCCGCCTAGCAAATGTGCAGACCGACGAGGAGGTCTGGCTCTATGGAATCGCCCAAAGCAGCCGGCTGGCGGGGAAGTGGCTCAAGCTTCCCCCCTTGAAAGCGGCCGTGCTGGCGTTTGTTTCTCCGGGGTGTCCGCTGGGGGAAAAATATCTGCCCCGGCTGGGGGAGTTGGCCGAGGAGTATGGCGAGAAGGGAGTCTTCTTCTTTGGCATCGCCTCGAATGCCGGCGACACGGTTGCCGATCTAAAGGCTTGGGCGGATGAACGCACGCCCGGCTTCCCGATCCTCCACGATCCGGGCAATGTGGTCGCCGATAGCCTGATGGTGGAACGGACCAACGAGGTTGTGCTGGTCGATCTGCGGGGCAGGCTGCGCTACCGCGGCGCCATCGACGATCAATATGGTTACGACTTTTCGCTCCCCGCAGCACGCCACACCTTTTTGCGGGATGCCCTCGAGGCACTCCTCTCCCTGCCGCCACAGCAGGTCGCCGTAACGGGCACGCCGGTGGCGGGCTGTCGGCTCACAAAAGTGGCTCTCCAGCCTTCACAACTCGACAGCCTCGACCGCGTGCGGCCGGCCAGCCCCGAGATCGCCGCGTGGCTCGACAGTCAGGAGCAGAGATCGGCTCCGCTGGGCCCGATCACCTACACCTCAGATGTGGCCGGCATCCTGCAGGCGAAGTGCCAAGCCTGCCACCGCCCGGGGCAAGTGGGGGGGTTTTCGCTGCTGACCTACGAGGAGGCGCACCGGCATTCCGCCATGATCGGCGAGGTGGTCGCCAACCGACGCATGCCCCCCTGGCATGCCGACCCGCGGCACGGCCACTTTGCCAACGACCGGCGGCTGACGCCGAGCGAACGGGCGGCGCTATTGGCCTGGGTCGAGCAGGGAGCACCGCAGGGGGACGGGCCGGAGCCCCAGCCGCGCGAGTGGCCCGAAGGCTGGACAATCGGTACGCCCGACATCGTCTTCGCCCTGCCGCAGGCCAATCCGATTCCGGCTCAGGGCACCCTCCCCTATGCCAACATTTCCGTGCCGACCAACTTTGCGGAGGATGTCTGGGTGCAGGCGGCCGAGGCGCGGCCCGGCAATCCGGCGGTTGTGCACCATATCATTGTTTACGTGGAAGCCCCCGGTGAGAAACGTGACCGCGGGACCGACGGCCATCTGTGCGGATACGCCCCGGGCGACATGCCCTCGGTCTATCCACCAGGAACCGGCAAACGCATTCCCGCCGGCAGCACGCTCAAATTCCAAGTCCACTACACCCCCAACGGCACCGCCACGACCGACATTTCGAGCGTGGGCCTGATCCTCGCCAAGGAGCCGCCGGTGCGCGAGGCGCTCACCGTGGGAATCGTGAATCCGAAGTTTGTGATTCCGGCCGGCGCCGCCGATCATCCCGTCAAAGCCCGCAAGCAGTTCGATCGACCGGTGCGTCTGCTCGCCTTCATGCCGCATATGCATCTGCGCGGGAAATCGTTTCGCTACTTCCTCAACCGGCAGCCGGCCGATCCGGAGGTGCTGCTGGATGTGCCCGCCTATGACTTCGGCTGGCAGAGCTACTACACCCTTCTCGAACCCCGCGAATTGCCCGCCGGGGCGACGATCCTCTGCCACGCCACGTTCGACAACTCCACCGCCAATCGGGCCAATCCCGATCCCACCGTCAACGTTACCTGGGGCGAGCAAACCTGGGAGGAGATGATGATCGGCTATGTGGATATCGATTTTCCCCGCGACCAGAGTTCTGCCATTCCGGCTCGCAACTAATCTCCTCAGCGTTGTTTCCGCCCGCATTCTGCCTGTCGGTGATGCACCCTTTCTGGAACCCCCTTCCGATGCGCACGCACGCACTCAGCCTGATCCTCAGGATCACCTTGCTGGCAACGCTCCGGCTCACTGAACCGGCTCTGCAGGCGGCTCCTCCGGCTCCCCAGCGGCCCAACATCCTGCTCATCGTCGCCGACGATCTCGGCTGGGGGGATGTTGGCTGGCATCGGGGCTTTGCCCAGACTCCGGTGATGGATCGGCTCGTGGCAGAGGGGGTGGAACTCGACCGCCACTATGTGCAGCCGGTCTGTACCCCCACGCGCACGGCGCTGCTCAGCGGCCGCTATCCCGGCCGGTTTGGCCCGCAGGCCCTATCGCCGAGCAACCTTCGCGCTCTTGCCCCGGGCACCCCCACGCTCGCCAGCGCCCTCCGCTCTCTCGGCTACGAAACCTCCCTCTCTGGCAAGTGGCATCTGGGCGCGAAGCGTGCCTGGGGCCCCAACCACTACGGCTTTGATCACAGCTACGGCAGCCTCACCGGCGCCGCCGATCCCTGGACCCACTTCTATCGCCCAAAGTCTCCTTACAAAGACACCTGGCACCGCGATCTCAACTTTTTTCAGGAGCAGGGCAATGCGACTGAACTGGTGGCGGCCGAGGCTCTGAAGCAGATCAGCAGCGGCCGCACCGATGCCGGCGGAAAGCGCGTGCCCTGGTTTGTGTATGTGCCGTTCCATGCGGTGCATACGCCGGTCGACACCCCGCCAGAATATAAGACGCTCTACGACGGGGTGGTGTTTGATACCGACCCGGCCCGGCAGGATTCCCGGCTGCGCATGGCGGCGATGGTGTCGCAACTCGATGCCAAGATTGGCGGCTTTCTCGCGGCGCTTGAAAAAACAGGCCAGCGCAACAACACGCTGATCATCTTCACCAGCGACAACGGCGGGACCGAATCGCTCAAGAATAGCTATGAGGGCACCGTCGCCGATTCACCTCTCAACAGCGAAAACGCACCGCTGCGGGGGCAGAAGAATCAGTTCTACGAAGGGGGCATTCGCGTCTGCGCCTTTGCCAACTGGCCCGGCGTGCTCGCCCCACGGAAGATGGAGGCGGCAATGCATGCCGTCGACTGGTTTCCCACGCTCTCCCGCCTTACCGGCTACGTTCCCCCGGCAGAGATCGCCTGGGACGGCGTCGATCGCTGGGATGCCTTGGCCGGGCCGGGCCCTGCTCCCCGTCCGAAGCCGATTTACATCGCCAAGAAAAAAGGGGCGACTCTGATCGATGGCAGTTGGAAGTTGATCGCTCCCGGCGGCCGTGAAACTCCTGAGCTTTATGATCTGGCGAGCGATCCGTTTGAAACGACCGATCTGGCGGCCGAGCGGTCTGATCAGGTGGCCCGGTTGGGCAGCCTGCTGGCCAAGGAACAGGCGCTCAACATCACAGAACTCCCGGCTGACCTCGTGGGAATTCACGACTAGCCAGCGCTGGCGGGACGCTCAGCGATCGCTGCTACCGGAGCCCTTCATCGACAGGCTCTTGAGCGTCAGCACGGAGCCGACCGACATCAGGGCCAACCCCAACCAGCGCGGCGGCTGAATCGTTTTCCGCTGGCCTCCCGCCTGCCAGAGACTCTGGAGCGCACCGCCACGGTCCCCCATCTGCGCCGAGATGACGTGGGACGACTTCTCGCTCAGCGTGAACGACTCCACCAGCCGGAACTGCACCCCGGCAAAAAAGAGCAACAGCCCGGTAAGAAGAATCTGCGGTCGCTTGAAGTGCATCGATGCCTCCGGGGAGCGGGAACCGCCCCACCTCCTTCATCGATGCGCCGCCGGGTGTGTCTTCAGCCTGCGGCGGCAAGGTGGATTTGTAGCGAAGGTGAGGCAGACTGAGCCGGCCGGAATGGGCAGACTGCTGTTAATCTGGGCAATGTACGGATTACTATGCCGATTCTGCCGATTTTCCCTGAGGAATCGATTCTGCCGATGACGATGAACTCTTCCGTCTGGATCACGGATAGGTTCTGCCATCCCCACGGAAGAACGGGGTCTTGCGGTGAATAAACCCTTTCGAAACAGCGGCCGACGAGTTGGCTGCGGCCTGCTTGTGGCCTTGGCGTGCCTGGCAGGTAGTGCCAGCCCGGCCGCCACACCCGACGAGGGTGGCTCCATTCTCCTGCCTGGGATCAATCTGGCGACCGCTGCCGAGGAGGCCGCAGAAGAAAAGACGAAACCTGTCGACCGGGAGATCGAGGATGCCGTCGATGCGCTGCTGTTGCCAACGCCTGAAGCCGAGGCGCCCAGGCCCCGAGCGGTGATGACGGTGGAAAATGATGACGTGGGCTTTTTGGGTCGCGGCCCCGCCGAACTGTTCGATGTTTCGGCCCGGGCTTCCGACGGCATGCAGGTCGATGAGCTGGAGCTCGACGAGATGCCCTACGAGGCCAGTTCGGGTGACTGGTTCTCCTCCGGTCGCCGGTATGGCTCGGCGGATTTCATCATGTTCAACATGAGCCGCAACCACCGCCGCCTGCTGGGATATGACATCGCCTTTGTGCCCAATCCTTTGCCAGGCCGTTTTCAGGGTGCGTTCACAACCGCCGCGATCCCGTTCGATCTGGCCCCAGCGGCGCGATTCACAATCGGCGAGTATCTCGATCGCGACTATCTCGACCGCGACCGGGCCCTGGAATACACCTACTACGGCGGCATGTCGTTCTTTCAGAAGGACGGCTGGAACTCCCTCTCCGGCAAGCCCTTGATCACCCCGCTGGCAAGAGACCTCCCCGGATTTGCCGGTGCTCAATCGTATTTCACCACGCTCAACTCGGTCTTCAACAGCATGGAGATCAACTACAAGCTCCATCGCCGCCTGGGGCGCGATCAGTTGGTGATGTCGCCCAATGGGGGCTGGACGAAGCACGCGGAGCGGGGATTCCTCCCCACGCTGATTCTTGGCACCCGCGTGGCCAACGTGAACGAGATCTTCTCCTTCTACAGCCGCACCGCCGACGTGCCGGTGACGACCTTCGGCGGCGACTACGACATCCAGACGCAAAACTGGCTGTGGGGCGTCACGTTTGGCGCCGAACTGCTCAGCCAGAACGAATTCTACTACTGGGGTCTGCGGGGCAAGGTGACTCCATCGATGGCCTATGACGCCAACCAGCAGTCGGTCGTTTCGGTGAACAACATCCAGGGGAGCCTCTATCCCACCGGGTCGGTCAACCGCACGAGTGCCAATACGGAGTTTGCCCCGGGAGCAGTCAGCGATCTGACGCTCATGCTCGGCTGGCACGTCACGCCCAACTTCACCTTGAAGGCCGGCTATGACATGCTCTGGGTGGCTGGTATTTCCACCGCCACCCGTCAGCTCAATCTCGACAATCGCCGGATCAATCCGATCGATGCCGGCGGCCAGATCTTCTACAGCGGCTTTTCGTTCGGCTGCGAGGGCTCGTGGTGAGCAGCCCACCTCGGGCGCTCACTCCTCTCCGGCGATGGCCACTGCAGCCGCCTGACCGGTCGAGCAGATATTGACCGCCACAGCGGTGGGGGGCCGGCCGGCCAACGGTTCGCCGCGCACCACCTGCACAGGGCAGAGCGGATCGGGCGTTTCGTAGTTGAGGGTGTGCGGCACAAGCCCCCGCTCCAGGCCCAAAACGCTCGCTACCAGTTCCACAGTTCCGCTGGCGGCTCCCAAGTGGCCAAAGTAGCTCTTGGGGGCGGTGACCGGCACATTCCCCAACTCGGCGGCTATTGCACCCGCTTCGGCCCGGTCCATCTCCACCGTGCTTGCGCCGTGGGCATTCACATGGCCGATGTCGCCGGGGGCGAGGCCGGTGGAGGCAAGCACCGCCTGGATCGCCTGCCGCAGGGACGAGCCGGTGAGACCGTGGTGGCGGGCCCGCGATTCACAGCGTGACGCTGCCCCCAGCAGCCGCCCCCTGATCCGTGCCTGTCGAGCGAGGGCATGCTCCCGCGCTTCGATGACCAGCACGCCTGCCCCCTCGCCGTTGACCAGACCATCACGGTGGAGATCGAACGGTCGGCTGGCCCGCCGGCAGTCGTCGGTACGGTGGGAAAGGAGGGCATCACCGCGGGCCACCAGCGCCGTCGGATGGAGCCGGCAGGCGGTGCCCCCGGTGAGCATGACATCCGCCCAGCCGCGCTGGATCACGCTCATGGCTTCGGCAATCGCCAGCAGTCCGGAAACATCTCCCAACACGATCGAATTGTTGGGGCCTCGGGCATCATGCGCAATGGCGATGTGCGAGGCGGTCATGTTGGGAAGGTGCTTGAGCAGCCAGAGCGGATGGAGCTCTTCGTGAATCGCCTCAGACCACTGGCGAAAATCGAAGCTCCCGCCGGCAATGCTGCGGCGGTATGTGCTCTCCAGATCTTCCAGATCGGCGTAGATCATGTCCCCGCCGAAGACCACGCCAAAGCGCTCGGGATCGACGCTGCCGGCCGCCAAGCCGGCATCACTCATCGCCAGATCGGCGGCGGCGAAGCCGAGCTGAATCTCCCGGCTCATCACTTTCAGGCTCTTGCGGGGCCGCACGTAGAGCTTGGGATCGAAGTCGGGGATCTGGCCGCCGAACCGCACACTGAGCGAACTGGCGTCAAACAGGTCGATCAGGCGGATGCCGCTGATCCCTGCGGCCAGCGACGCCCACATGGCATCGCCGCCGATGCCGATGGGACTGACCACTCCCACGCCGGTAATGACCACTTCACGCTTGCCGCTCATGCACAGCACCCTAAACCAATCGCTGCCAAGCTGGTAGGGGAACGGCCGGCTGGCCTGCTATTTGCCGCGACGTGGTCGTTCCAGCCGTCGATCCTGATCGTGTTGGCCATGCTGGCCATGCTGGTCGTGCTCGTCATGGCTGCGGTGGGCGGCTGTCGCGCCACTGGGAGGGATTGACGGCCTGAGGGTCGGCCCAGAGCCCGCGGTGGGCTTTCCGGGCCTCCGACTCGGCCTGAACCAGATCGGCATCGGGGGCAAACCTGCCAAACACCCAGGCATGCCCTTCCGCCACCATCTCGCGGTTGATATTGCGTTGGTCGATCCAGAGCGTGGCCAGCACCCTCCCATATTGGTCGAGAGCGCCACCATCGATCCCCACCATGCGCCTCCCAAGCTTCTCCTGCAGAGCGGCGGTCGATTCGGGGCCATACGACTGGTGGAATTCAGGAGCATCGATTCCCACCAACCGAATGCGATGGGCCTCCCCCTTGGCGTCGGTGCAGGTGACGGTGTCGCCATCGTGAACCGTCCGCACCAGCCACTGTGGCCTTCCAGCCTGATCGAGGCGCTTGAGCTGACAGGTTTGCACCGTGGCCGTCACTGCTGGAATCACCAGCGCCAGCACCAGCCACCAGGGGCGCAGGTGCTTCGGCAGCCCGCGGGGTGGCGGTGGAATCCGGGAGCGGCGGGCACCAGAGGGAATCGGAGGACGAGGCATGAGCGATGGCAGCCGAAGGAAAGAACAACACAACCAAAGCCCAGCGGGGGCGTTTATGCCAGCCAGTCGGTGATCACCCGACCATGCACATCGGTGAGGCGGAAGTCGCGGCCACTATGGCGGTAGGTGAGGCGGGTGTGGTCGAGCCCGAGCAGGTGCAGGGTGGTGGCTTGGAGATCATGCACGTGCACCGGCTTCTCCACCGCCTTGAAGCCGAGTTCGTCGGTGGCGCCATAGACCGCGCCCCCCTTCACGCCACCACCAGCCAGCCACATTGTGAACCCATGGTGGTTGTGGTCGCGACCCGAGACCTGCTTCACATCAGTGCCCGCCATCGGCAGTTCCACCGTCGGGGTGCGGCCAAATTCCCCTCCCCAGATCACCAGCGTGCTCTCGAGGAGCCCCAGGCCGACCAGATCATCCAAGAGGGCGCCGATCGCCCGATCGCATTCCCCCGCCAGGCGGCCGTGGTTCTTCTCGATCTCGTCGTGGCTGTCCCAGGGCTGCCCCGCTCCATGCCAGACCTGCACATACCGCACGCCCCGCTCGACGAGTCGTCGGGCGATCAGCATCTGCCGCCCCTGCACGTCATCGCCATAGCGATCCCGCACATGCTGTGGCTCGCGCGAGACATCAAAGGCCTCCCCCGCCTCCGCCTGCATGCGCCAGGCCAATTCCATCGAGGCCAGCCTTGATTCCAGTTGCGGGTCGTGGGGACGGGTATCGAGATGCCCCTTGTCGAGCGCGGCGGTGAGATCAAATTGCCGGCGTTGGGCCTCCCGGGCAAGGAGTGGATGGCGGATATGTTCGACAAGCTCCTCAACACGGCGTTTTTTGGTGTCGACATAGGTGCCCGAAAAGGCCCCCGGCAGAAAGGCGTTGCGCCAGTTTTCAGTGCCTTTGATCGGATATCCACCGGGGCACATCGAGACAAAACCGGGCAGATTCTGATTCTCTGTGCCGAGGCCATATGTCACCCAGGCGCCGGCCGCAGGACGCACGAGCCGAGGATCGCCGCAGTTCATCAGCATCAGCGACGGCTCGTGATTGGGCACATCGGCGTGCATCGACCGCACCACCAGCAGCCTGTCGGCATGCCGTGCCACCGAGGGAAACAGCGCGCTTATCTCCAGCCCACTCTCGCCATGCCTGGAAAACGCAAAGGGAGAGGGGAAAGCAGCCCCGGTTCGCCGCTCCGTCGGCAACGTGCCTGGCACATCCTGCCCGGCATATTTTTCCAGCGCCACTTTCCGATCAAACGTGTCGAGATGGCTCGGGCCGCCGTTGGCAAACAGATGGATCACCGCCCTGGCCCGCGCGGGAAAGTGCGGCGGCCGCGCTTCAAGTGTCCGCGGCACCAGCCCCGGGGCTGCGCTGGCGGCAGGCTGCGTGCCGGCTGCGTGGGAATCGGCTCCGAGCAGCGCGGCGGCCCCCAGCCAGCCCATGCCCATGCCGGTGCGGGCCAGCGCCTCGCGGCGGGAGAGCCGAGCTGAGTGGTGAGGGGAAAATTCTGGCATGCCAGCAATCCTGCAGTCGTGGTCGGGGCAAGAGCGGATAGAGTCAGTCAATAAATTGAAATTCGGCCGTGGCCAACAGCGCCTGCGCCAGCTGTTCCCACGGGCCAAATTCGGCAGGGGCCTTTTCGCTAGCCACTTGCTGCTCGGTGGCCACCTGTTTGTCGCCAGCAGCCTGACTGTCGCCTGCCGGTGGTTCTTTCCCGGCGGCGGCCATCCAAGCGGTGGCCGCGGCGAGTTCGCCGAGCGTGGGGCTCCGCGACAGGCAGTCGCGCCACAGACGCTCGATGCGGGCAGCGGGGGCTGCGTCGGGCCCGACCTCCCGCTCGGTGCGAGCGGCCACGGCCTCTGCTGCATGCAGCGTCAGCGGGGCATTGAGCAGCACCAGCGACTGCTGCGGCACACTCGTGCGGGAGCGGGTATGGACGGAGGTGTCGGGGTTGGCGATGTCGAAGGTGCGCAGGATACCAGGTACATCCTGGCGGTCGAGGCGGGTGTAGAGCGTGCGGCGGTGGAGCGAAGTCTTCGCCAGCGGGTTCATGCCGGGACCGCCGCGACGGGTCAGATCGAGCGTGCCGGCGGCCACGAGCAGGCTGTCGCGCCAGGCCTCCCAATCGAGCCGGCGCCGGTTGGCGCGAGCATAGAACTGGTTGTCGGGATCGCGTTGGGCCAGAGCGGGGCTGACGGCGCTGGTCTGCCGCCATGCCCGGCTGGTCACGATCTCCCGGTGCAACCAGCGCAGGCTCCAGTGCCCCTCCTCGACAAACCGGCGGGAGAGATCATCGAGCAATTCGGGATGGCTGGGGGCCTCGCCGCGCAGGCCGAGATCGCCAGTGGTATCAACGAGGCCGCGGCCGAAGTGATGGGTCCACACCCAGTTGACGATCAGCCTGGGCGTGAGCGGGTTGTCGGCCGAGGCGATACCACGGGCCAATTCCAGCCGCCCGCTGGCCTGCCTGTCGGCCGGTGTGCCGCCGAGCAGCTTGGGCAGCCGGCGGGCCACGACCTCGCCCGGCCGGCCGGGGTTGCCCCGCACCAGAATCGGGCTGTCGACCAGAGGGCTCGTATCCAGCAGCACCATCGCGTGTTGGGGGCCTCCCGCAGCCTCCACCTCATGCTGCGTGACAGCCTTCTGCAGCCGGCGGCGTTCAATACCCTCCTTGATGGTGGCCAACTGCATCGCTTCCGCCCGCGACACAACCAGCGCCGTTCCCTCTTCCCCCAGCCCTTTCCGCAGGGCGACCAGTTCGGCCGGATCGCCAGCCTGCGGCTCTGGTCCACCCGCCCACGGGGGCGCCACCCGCATCACCAGCCGGGCATAGGCCTCGGCCACATCGCGCAGGGTTGTCGGCAGCGCCGAGCGGATCTCGTCGCGCACCAGAGGATTGATCGTTTCCGCCGGGGGCGCGTCCCCCCACGCCGCCACGAGGGCGGTCACCGCGGCGGCGATCTCGGCATCGGGCTGGGAGCGCAGGGCAATCCAAGGCCCCAGGAGCGGGTCGGCGGCATCGCGCCCCTCACCCAGCCGGGCGGTGCGGTCAAGCAGAACCTGCGCCAGGTCGTAGCCATCGGCGAGACGGGGCGGGCGGTTGTCGGGCTTGCGGGGAGAGGGGCGGGCCGATTCAAAAAAATAGTCGGCCGCATGGCTCACCGCTTCGCGCGTGCCACGGAGATGAACAAGTTCCTCGTGGAGAGGAATCGCCGCTTTCAGCTCGGCGAGTTTTTCCGCATACGCCGCCGCCTCGGGTCCCGGCTCGGCTGTCGCAATCACCGGCAGTTCGCCCGGCATGTGGCTGCTGGCAAAGATGCCGTGGAGAGCATAATAATCGGCGGTGGTGACAGGCTCGTATTTGTGATCGTGGCAGCGGGCACAGGCCACGGTGATCCCCATCAGGCCGCGTGTCACCAGATCGATGCGATCGTCGATGATGTCGTGCTGGTTGCCGAGAAACGTGCGCCCGACGGTGAGAAATCCCAGCGCCGCTAAATCGGTGGAGGGCACAGGGGGCTGGAGCCTATCGGCCGCCAACTGCAGCACCAAAAACTGGTCGTAAGGCAGATCTCGCTCGAGAGCCCCCACCACCCAGTCGCGATAGGTCCACGCGAATGGATAGCGATTGTCCTGTTTGTCGAGGGCGTAGCCGGAGGTGTCGGCATAGCGGGCCAGATCGAGCCATTTCCGCGCCCAGTGTTCGGCATGCTCGGGGGCGGCGAGGAGCCGCTCCACAAGCGCCGCGTAAGCCGCGTCCCGTTGCCCCTCCGGCAGGGCGGTGAAGGCGTCGACCTCTGCAGCAGGCGGAGGCAGGCCGGTGAGATCAAACCAAACTCTCCGCACCAGTTCGCCCGGCTTCGCTTCCGGCGCGGGCTCCAGATCGGCTGCCAGAATTCCCGCAGCCAAAAACCGATCGAGCGGGGAGATCCAGCGTTCCCATGGCGCAGCGGGCTTGAGTTCCGGGGGAACGTGCCGCCGGGGAGCAGCAAAGCTCCAGTGGGAGGCAAGCGCCTCGCGCAGCCGCTGCTCCATATCTGTCGCCACACCTGCCGCTGCTGGCTGGCCATCTGCCCCGGGGCCGCTCCAGGGAAGGCCCGCAGCGACCCAGCCCTCGAGAATGGCCACCTCCTCGGCGGAGAGTGGTTCATCGGGGGGCATGGGAGAGTCGCCGGAGCGGTGGATGGCGGTCAAGAGCCGACTGGCGGCCGGATCCCCCACGCTGACAATGCTCCCGGCATCATCCCCCTTGAGCAGGCTGGCGCGGCTGTCGAGTCGTAGCCCACTCTCCGCCTTGGTGGCACCGTGGCACCCCTGACAGCGACTCACCAAAAGCGGGCGCACCTGAGCCTCAAACTGCGCTTCCGCCGCGGGTGTCACCGGGGGGGCGACTGTCTCTCCCTGCCCCACAGCGCCGCCGAGGAGAAGAGCGACAACCAGCCATTGCCAGCCAACGAAGAAGCGGATGGCCGGCGGCTGAGGGGGGAGAGTGTGTGTGAAAGGCATGGTTATTCGACCAGGACGGTGCAGGATCGACCGTCTCTGCTGAAAACGGACTTCACGCAATTATAGTCGCCAGAAACCGGCCGCTGATGCCAGCTTTGGGCTGGAAGGATGGGTTGTGAAGCCCTTTTTGAGCCCGGTGGGGCCAGTTTCCCTGTTCTTACCGTCGGCGCTGGGCAAAGATGGTCGATCTACAACGTGCCCCACACCTTTTGAATTGAGTCTGCCCACGATGGACAATGCCAGCAGTCGGTTCTCCCCCATCCAGGCGTTTTTGGAATTTCTGCACGCCAAATATGCCCCGCTGCGGGAGGGGGAGGTGGCGACCTACATCCCCGAACTGGCCACCGCCGATCCCGAGGCATTCGGCATCTGTGTCGCCACCACCGACGGGTTTGTCTACGAGGTGGGTGCCTCCGGGCAGGAGTTCACGATCCAGTCGATCTCCAAGCCCTTCGTCTATGGTCTGGCCCTCGACGACAACGGCCCGGCGCGAATGATGGCGAAGGTGGGAGTGGAGCCCAGCGGCGATGCGTTTAATGCCATCAGCCTCCACAAGGTGACCGGCTGTCCACTCAATCCGATGATCAACGCCGGCGCGATCGCCACGACAGGCCAGATTGCAGCCGACACCCACCCGCAGCGTCTGGAACGCATTCTGCAGATGTTCAGCCTCTATGCGGGGCGGCCGCTGCGGATCGATCAGGCGGTCTATCGCTCAGAGAGCCGCACCGGCCACCGCAACCGGGCAATCGGACACCTGCTGCGAAATTTTGACGTCCTCACCGACGAACCTGATGCCACCGTCGACACCTATTTCCAGCAGTGTGCCATTGCAGTGACCTGCGGCGATCTGGCCCTGATGGGGGCTACGCTGGCCAATCAGGGGATCAATCCGCTGACCGGAGCGCGGGCGATCGGCGAAGAACATGTGGAAAATGTGCTCAGCGTGATGGCCTCCTGCGGGATGTACGATTTTTCCGGAGGCTGGATCTACAACGTCGGCATGCCGGCCAAAAGTGGTGTGGCCGGCGGGGTGCTGGCGGTGCTGCCGGGCCAGTTGGGGATCGGCGTTTTTTCTCCGCGGCTCGACTCCCAAGGCAATAGTGTGCGGGCGCTGAAGGTGTGCGAAGAGTTGTCCCGGGCCTGGGAACTCCATCAGTTCAATCCTCCCTATTGCCCGCAGAACAGCCGCCGGCTGACTTACACCTCTGCCCAAAGAACCTCCAGCCGCACGAGGCACCCGGCGGAGCGGGAGCACCTGCGCGCCACAGGCCATTTGATTCATGTCGTCGAAATGCAGAGTAACCTCGCTTTTTCCACCACCGAGCCGATTCTTCGCGAAGTGCTCGGAAGCGCGGAGAAGCCGCGGGGGATGATCCTCGATTGCCACCATGTCACGTCAATCAACCGCGTTGCAGCCCGCCTGCTGGCCGAACTGGCCCGCGATTTGCAGGGCCGGGGGTGTGATGTTTATTTCACCCACACGAGCCGTCTGCCAATGCTCAAAACGCAGGTGGCCGTGCACTTGGCAGACTCATACCTGTGCGCGGAACTCTTCCGGTATCACTCCACCGACGCAGCCCTCGAGCAGTGCGAGGATCTGCTGCTCGGCGAAGCCCGCGCCCAGCACACAGGCGGAAAGAATCTGCGTGAATTCGAAATTACCGCCGGTCTCACGGAGGAGGAATTGGCGGTCTTTGCCAGCTTGCTGACGGACCGCCACTACGCCAGCGATGATTTTATTATCCGCCGCGGTACGGAGTCGACCAATCTGTTTCTGATCACCAAAGGCGTGGTCGGAGTCTGGCTGGGGGGGGTCACGGGCGAGGGGCGGCGGATGGGGAGTTTTTCTGTCGGCACGATGGTGGGGGAGATGGCCTTTTTGGATGGCGAGAAGCGATCGGCCAACGTGGTGGCCGAAGGGGATGTGGAGTGCGCTGTGCTGGAGATCGCCGCTTTTCTGGCCCTGCAGCAGAGCCAACCGATGCTCCACACCAAGATCCTGCGCAACATCGGCATTTCACTCGCCACGAAGCTCCGGAAGCTCAATCAGGATGTCACCATCCTCTCGGCGCAGCGCGATTGACTGCCCGTGGAAAAAGTCCTTCATGCCCTCTGGATTGAAGACAGTCCACTCGGTCGCCCGATGGAAAAGCGGAGGTTTTCCGCGGTCGACGGGCATCGCATCCAGCGATGCTGCACCTTATTCACAGCCTGCTTTGGCGCGTTCTACAGCAATTCGCTGGCGAGATCGGCCAGCGCCGACCGCTCCCCCTTCTCCAGCGTGATGTGGGCATAGATCGGCTGCCCCATCATCCGATGGATGAGATAGCTGAGCCCATTGGAAAGGGCATCGAGATAGGGCTGATCGATCTGGCAGACGTCGCCGGTAAATACGATCTTGGTTCCCTCGCCGGCCCGCGTGATGATCGTTTTCACCTCATGCGGCGTGAGGTTTTGCGCCTCATCGACAATAAAGAAAATGCGCTGCAGGCTGCGGCCGCGGATATAGGCCAGCGGCGTGACCATCAGCTTCTCCGATTCCCGCATCTCCACGATCCGCTGGGCCGCCTGCGTGTTATCGCCGCATTGATGGCGGATGACAGTCAGATTGTCGTAGAGCGGCTGCATGTAGGGATCGAGTTTTTCCGAAACATCGCCGGGCAAAAAACCGAGATCGCGGTTCGACAGCGGCACCACCGGCCGGGCCAGAAGGATCTGCCGGTATTTCTGCCGCGATTCAAGCGCTGCAGCCAGCGCCAGCAACGTTTTGCCGGTGCCGGCTGTGCCGGCGAGCGTGACGAGCTTGATGTCGTCGTCCATCAGTGCCTTGAGCGCAAACGACTGCTCAGCGTTGCGCGGCGAGATGCCGTAGCAGGTGGTTTTCTCCACCCGCACCAGCGCCCGATCGGCCGAGCGGAACGTGGCCAGCGCCGACTTGCTGCCGTTGCGGAGAATGAAGTTTTCATTTGCCTTGGGGTGCTCGACAAACGGGGCATCTGCCGCCGCCACACACCCGCCGTCGGCATAAAAGCGGTCGATCGAGGCTGAATCGATCCCCTCGATCGTTCGCTTGCCGGTGTAGAGCTTGTCGAAGCTCTCCACCTTGTCGGAGGTGTAGTCCTGCGCGCGGAGGCCGAGCGACTTGGCCTTCATGCGGAGGTTGGTGTCTTTGCTGACAAGAATCACGCTCCGCGGGCGCATCTGCTGCGCCAGGAGGAGCGTGGTATTGAGAATGCGGTGGTCGGGGGTGTCCTGCAGGAAGGCATCCTGCAACACATCGCTGCGATCGCCGCCGAGAATCACCCGCACACTTCCCATTCCCGGCCCGAGCGCGCAGCCCTCGGCCGAGAGCACATCGCCAGTCAGGGCATCGAGCCGGCGGAGGAATTCGCGGGCCTGGAAGTTGATGTCTTCGTTGCCCCGCTTGAACTGGTCGAGTTCCTCCAGCACCGTGAGCGGGATCGCCACATCATGTTCTTCAAAATTATGGATGCAGCCGTTGTCGTGGAGGATCACATTGGTGTCGAGGACAAAGATCTTGGCCGCTGCATCCTGCATGGAAAACTCCTCGGGGAAGGTTCATCCGTGATCAGGCCGATACGACCGGAGGCAGAGCTGTGCCGCCGGCGTCAACAAAATCGTAGCCTCTCCTCCCGCTCGGCAGGCAACCCCGATTAGGGAAGATTCAAGTTGCTCCATGAGGGTTTGATGAGCTCGGGTTTGCCAGGCTCGCCACCCAGCCCTCCCCCGCCCCCTCCAGCCGCAGTCGGCCGGAGAGGTTTTCGCCTGTCAGCTGCACAATGAGCGCCGTTGCCTCTCCCAGTTCGGCCGCATCGGCCGAGAGGAGCGTGAAGCTGCCAGCGGCGATCTGTCGGGCATATCCCCGGCCCCCCGACACCTCTCCGGAGAGATGCTCAAGCCAGGCCAGGCGATGGGGGGCGATCTCGACGGCAGCGACCAGCGGCCCATCAATCAGTGGCACGAGCATCAGCCGCCAGGTGCGGCAGGCATTTCCTGCTTCCAGCAGCAGATCGAAATGCCGCCCGGTGGGATCAGCGGGGGCGTCTGAATGTTCCAGCACTGCAAAGCGCGGCACGCGTGCCCCCTGTTTTCTCAGTCCACCTGCTAGGACTCAATAGTCCTCGGCGTCGCCGGCCGGTTCGCCCGCCACAGCCAGCGGCTTCGGCTTATGACGCACCAGCCGCTCGATATTTTCCTGCCGCAGCCGTTCCACCGCCGCCTCGAGCGTCATCGCGCCCAAGTCGCCATCGAGCCGGTCGCGGAGGCTGACGGTGCCGGCCGCTTCGTCGCGCGGCCCGCAGACCACCATCGCCGGAATCAGCTCCACCTGCGCCGTGCGGACCTTCGCCCCGAGCTTCTCGGCCGCCAGATCGATCCCGACCCGCAGGCCGGCCGCCTCCAGCCGCGCTTTCACCAGCTGGGCGTAGCCCTCGCTCTTTTCGCTCACTGGGATCACCCGCACCTGCTCCGGCGCCAGCCAGAGGGGGAAGGCCCCGGCAAAGTGCTCGATCAACACCCCCACAAACCGCTCCATGCTCCCCAGCGGCGCCCGGTGGATCATCACCGGCTGGTGGCGGCCGTTGTCGGCGCCGATGTATTCCAGATCGAAGCGCTCCGCACTCGGCAGGTTGTAATCGAGTTGCACGGTGCCGAGCTGCCACTGCCGGCCGAGTGAATCGTTGACCACAAAATCGATCTTCGGGCCATAGAATGCCGCCTCCCCCGGCTCCGGTTCGCAGCCGGGCAGATTCATCTTGCGGGCCACCCGTTCGATCGCCGCCTCTGCTTCGTCCCAGCGGGCGGGGGGCCCGACATATTTATCGCTTTTGGGATCGCGGAAGCCCAGCCGCACGCGGAAGTTGTCGAAGGCGAGGCTGCTGAGCACCTTGAGGGTGAAATCGATGCAGCCCTCCACCTCCTGCTCCACCTGCTCGGGCATGCAGAAGATATGGGCATCGTCCTGCGTGAAGCCGCGGACGCGCGTCATGCCGCCGAGTTCGCCCGACTGCTCGTAGCGGTACACAGTGCCAAATTCCGCCAGCCGCAGCGGCAGCTCCTTATAGCTGCGGGGGCGGGCCTTGTAGATCATTGTGTGATGCGGGCAGTTCATCGGCTTGAGCAGATACTGCTCATCTTCGGCCATCACGATCGGCTTGAACTGGCTGTCGGCATAGTAGGGATAGTGGCCGGAGATCTTGTAGAGATCGACCTTGCCGATATGGGGCGTATAGACCGGCTGGTAGCCGCGCTTGGCCAGTTCTTCCCGCACAAATCCTTCGAGCACTCCCCGCACCATCGCCCCCTTCGGCATCCAGAGCACCAGCCCCGAGCCAACCAGCGGGCTGGTGGTAAACAGATCGAGCTGCTTGCCGAGCACGCGGTGATCCCGTTTGCGGGCCTCTTCCAGCGCCGCCAGATGGGCGTCGAGATCTTCCTGTGTAAACCAGGCGGTGCCGTAGAGCCGTTGCAGCTGCGCGTTGTTGGCATCCCCCTTCCAGTAGGCGCCGGCGATCGTGGTGAGCTTGAAGGCGCCGATGCAGCCGGGGCTGGGCACATGGGGCCCGCGGCAGAGATCGACAAATTCCCCCTGCCGGTAAAACGACAGCGAGTCGTGCGCAGCCAGGCCCGTTTCAATATGCTCCACTTTCAGCGGCTGCTGCAGGTCGCGCACGATCTCCACTGCCTTGGCACGCGGCACCTCCACCCGCTCAAAAGCCTCATCAGCGGCGATGATCTTTTTCATCTCCGCTTCGATGGCGGGGAGATCGTCGTCGGTGATCGGCCGATTGGCACGCATGTCGTAATAGAAGCCGGCTCCGACGGTCGGGCCGAAGGCGAGCTCCACCCCTTCAAAGAGCCGCATCACAGCCCGCGCCATCACATGCGCGGCCGAATGCCGCATCACCGGCAGCGCCCGTGGATCGCCTGCATAGAGCCATTCAAGCATGGCGGTGCCGGTGGCGGGCAGGGGGGCATCGAGGCCCACCGTCTTGCCGTCGAGCACCGCGGCGATCGGCTTCCCCTTCTTCTTTTTGCCCCCGCCCCCCTGCGCCGGGGCAGCTGGAGGAACGGCTGGAGAAGCCGACGGAGCAGTGGCCGGAGCAGCGAATGAAACGAGTGGCGCGAGGAGATCGGCCACGCGGGCACCGGGGGGGAGTTCGCGGAGGGTGCCGTTGGCGAGTTGGACAGTGGGCATGGCTGGGGGTCGCGGTGGGATAAAAACGGGCTGTTTGGATCGATTGTGCAGAGTATCGGAGGTGGCCGGTGGGGCGGCAAGGCCACCCGGGGGGCGGTGGGGCGGATCGCGCTTGACTGCCGGGCCTGCCGGCGCGAGACTTGGGTTCCGCGAGCAGTTCGCGGGCGATTAGCTCAGTTGGTTAGAGCACTAGCTCGACAAGCTAGGGGTCATAGGTTCGAGTCCTATATCGCCCACT
>Ga0164295_10001615_pt1 | contig 18720 bp, 12 predicted proteins | sample GEODES006metaG_FD_111798 | JGI IMG/M metagenome (GOLD analysis project Ga0164295, IMG submission 111798) | Oligotrophic lake water microbial communities from Sparkling Lake, Wisconsin, USA - GEODES006 metaG | ecosystem: Environmental > Aquatic > Freshwater > Lake | place: USA: Sparkling Lake... | reverse complement strand
CGTTCATTCCTGAAATCCTCGGGAATCGTCCGATTGGTGATCTCGCGGACGGCGTAGAGGACCGACAGCTGCTCCTCGGCAAGATGAAACCGCCGGAAGTTCGTCGAAAAGTAGACGACCCCCCCGGTGACGAGATTCTTCGCCACCAGTTCCAAGAGTTCCGCATGGTCGCGTTCAACGTCCCACGGCGTTTCGCTCTTCGCCGACCGCGAGTAGGTCGGCGGATCGACCACCACCAGGTCGAACGGCGGCTCGCCGCGATTGGCCCGGTGCTCGAGGAAGGCCCGGGCCTCGTCCCGCACGATCCGATGACGGCCCGCGTCCTTGAAGCCGTTCTTGGCGAGGTTCGTTCGCGTCCATTCGAGATAGGTGTTCGAGAGATCGACGCTCACCGTCTCCTTGGCTCCACCCGCCGCCGCGTAGACCGAGAAGCTGCCGGTGTAGCAGAAGAGATTGAGCATCCGTTTGCCGGCGGCCTCGTCGCGCACCATGGCCCGCGTCTGACGGTGGTCGAGGAACAGCCCCGTATCGAGATAGTCGGAGATGTTGACCTCGAACGACAGGTCGCCCTCCTTCACCGAGAGCACCGCCTGCCGCTGGTCGACTTTCTCATACTGTCCGCCGTCGCGTTGCCGTCGGCGCACCTTCAAAAAAGTCTGCATGGCTCGCACGCCCAGTTCCAGTGCCGCCGCCTCGATCATCTTGTCGAGCCAGACTTCGTGCTCGATGTCGGTGCGTTCGTGCGGCCGCTCATACTCGGCGGCGTGGAGCCAGCCGGCATACCAGTCGATCACCAGCGGGATCTCGGGGATATCGCGGTCGTAGACACGAAACGCCTCGATGCCCTGCCGGCGGGCCCACTTGGAGAGATGCTTGAACCGCTTCGCGAGCCGGCGGCGGAAGTCGCCGATCTGATCGTCGGTCGTGCGGCCGCTCCGGTACGGTAGCGGAGCGTGTCCGGGAGAAGACATCTCGCGGGGCGGAGTGTCGCCGGGACGGCAGAAGTCTGCTCGCAGGGATCTTTCGGCTTCAACGGCAGCGGTAACACCCTCCTCGCAAGCGCCAAAGCTCCCATGCTCGTCGAGCTTCCGCCGATCCCGTCGCTCAGCATCGGCGACGGCGGTGTCTCCCGGGGGATGTGGGGCATGGGCAACGTTTTGTTCGGAGACCTCACGCCTTCTGATTTCCACCTCCAGCAGTCGGCATGCGATCGGACCGTTGGAGAGCGGCACGCGATAGGTGGGACGCAGGCCGAGCTGACCAGCAGCAGGCGTGTCGGCCGCGAGGATGGCCGCCCGCCAGCCGCCGCAGTGCTGCACGAGCCAGTCGCCAAACCGCCTGAAGAAGGCGGCAGACCGCGGGAGCGGTAGCCGTTCGCCGTAGGGCGGATTGGTGACCACCAGTCCGTTCTCACCAGCGGGCCTTGCCTGCTCGAAATGTTTCACGTCGATCGCGATGCTGGAGGCCACGCCCGCCGCTTCGGCGCAGGCCTTGGCCGCGTCGACAGCCTTGGGATCGAGATCGCTCGCCTGAAACGTTCCGGCCGGCTCTCGGACGCGGGCCTCAAGTTCAGCCACCAGACGGTCGAACAGGCCGCGGTCGCAGTCGCGAAACCGATAGAAGCCATTGGCCTTGCGCCGCGCTCGGTACAAGCCCGGTGCTATGCCCGCAGCGATGGTTGCCGCCTCGATGACGAGCGTGCCGGAGCCGCACATGGGGTCGAGCAAGGGCTCGCATGTCGCGTCATCAACTGTACGCTCGCCGCTTGACGAAACTTGGGCATGCTCACCGGCCCGCCACCAGCCAGTGATGGCGAGAATGCCGGCGGCCAGCACTTCGGAGAGTGGCGCGTCGACCTCTCCCATCCTCCAGCCCCGCTGGTGGAGCGACCGACCGGCCGCATCGCGGAAGATCGTCGCCGTGTCGCCCACCAGATGCAGCCCCAGCCGGAGCGTTGCCCCCCGGAGCTGCACGCTGGGACGCTTGCCGCTGGGCGTGCGGAGCTGATCGACGATCGCATCCTTGACGATCTGGGCGGCGTAGAGCGAATGCGTGAGAAACGTGTCGTGGATCGCGGCATCGACCCGCAGCGTGTCGGAGGTCTTGAGCTGCTCCGTCCAGTCGACCTCCTGCATCGCGCGATAGAGCGAATCGGGAGAGTCGACGCGAAACCGCCCGAGCGGCTCGAGCACGCGGATCGCCGTCCGACTCTCAAGCACCGACCGGTAGAGCGTCTCCTTCTCAGCCCCGGGAGCGGCCGAAAATTCGATCGTCCGCCGACCGATGCGGAGATCCTGCGCCCCCACCTGCTCCAGTTCGCGGGCGAGGATCCATTCGAGGCCTTCAAGCGTGCGGGCCGTGAACCGCGGCGGCTCGTCAGGCGACGGCGCCGGCAGCGGACGCGGGGCTGGTGGCACGGCGGGAAATCGGACGACGTCCATCACGCTCTCGATCGGTCGAAGTTCACAGCATCTCCACGAATTCTTCGACGGTGATGCCCATGTCAGCAATGAGACCGTGCAGTGTTCCCCGCTTCAGGGTGCGTCCCTTGTGGATCGGCACCACAATCCGCTGCCATTCGTCTCCTGCTGCCCGGATGAACACGGCATGGCTGCCCTTCTGCCGATCCAACACGAATCCGAGCTTTTCGGCCACGGCAACCAGCTCCCTGGCGGTCACCGCCGGCAGCCGCGTCATATCGCAACCTCGACCGGCTTGATCAGCAGATCCTCCACCGGAATCGTTTCCCCCTTGGCGGCCATGCTCTCCAAATACAACTCGATCGCCTCGCGGACGTTCGCCACAGCCTCGTCAAGTGTGTCACCCTCGGAGTGGCAACCTTTGAGGGCGGGACAGGACGCATGAAATCCACCCTCAGGATCGCGTTCGAGAACGACGGTGAAATGATGCTTCGTCATCGAGGCGAATCTCCATGGGCCACATGGCGTGGTCTGACAAACAACCTTACGCGAAGCAGCACCGTCTGTCGAATGTCGCGGACCTTATCGAACCGCGACCATTCCTTCCGGGAATCGATCCTGGATCGCCTGCACTTCCAGCTGCTCGGTGCGGAGGGCCTCCATCGCCAGCACGCAGGCCTCCGCTGCAGGCAGCGTGGTGATGCAGGGCACACCGTACTGCACACTCGCGGCCCGGATGCGGCCCTCGTCGGTTCTCGCCCCCTTGCCCCGCGGCGTGTTGAAGATCAGCTGCACGCGGCCGTCGATCAGCGAATCGATCAGGTTCGGATGACCCTCCTGCAGCTTCTTCACGATCTCGACGGCGATACCCGCCTCGGTGAGCGCCCGGGCGGTGCCCGAGGTCGCGATCAACTCGAAGCCCATCGCCACGAGCCGGCGGGCCAGCCCCACCATAATCTCCTTGGCCTGCGGACTCGCCACGCTGAGGAAAATCCTTCCTTTTTGCGGCAGCAGGATGCCGGCCGCAATCTGGCTCTTCGCGAAGGCGATGCTGAAGCGGTCGCTCACGCCCATCACCTCGCCGGTGCTCCGCATCTCCGGGCCCAGGGCGATGTCGACGCCGGCGAACTTTACGAACGGAAACACGCTCTCTTTCACGCTCACGTGGGCGGGCAGCGGGTCGGCCACGACCCCCTGCTCCGCGAGCGTCACTCCCGCCATCACCTTCACCGCCACCTTCGCCACCGGCAGGCCCGTCGCCTTGGCAACGAACGGCACGGTGCGACTCGCCCGTGGGTTCACTTCGATCACATACAGCGTCGGCTTCCCATCCTCCTTCTTGACGGCGAACTGCACGTTCATCAGCCCGACCACACCCAGCGCTCTCGCCATCCGTGCGGCGGCCTGTTTGATCTCGTCGACCACCTCCACCGACAGACTGTGCGGCGGAATGCAGCAGGCCGAATCGCCGGAGTGAACGCCAGCCTCCTCGATGTGCTCCATCACGCCGGCGACGATCACGTCTCGGCCGTCACAGATGCAGTCGACGTCGACCTCGATCGCATCCTCGAGGAAGCGGTCGATCAGCACCGGCTGCCCTTGGGCCACGGCAAACGCCTCGGCGACATACCGCTCGAACTGCACGTGGTCGTAGCAGATCTCCATCGCCCGTCCGCCGAGCACAAAACTGGGCCGCACGAGCGACGGGAAGCCGATCCTGGCCACCTCGCGGCGGGCCTGCTCCAGCGTTCGCGCAATGCCGCTGGCCGGCTGCTTGAGCCCGAGGCGGTCGAGCAGTTCGCGGAACTTTTCGCGGTCCTCCGCCATCTCGATCGTGTCGACACTCGTGCCGATGATCGGCAGTCCGGCCGCAGAAAGCGCCCTGGCGAGGTTGAGCGGGGTCTGTCCGCCGAGCTGCACGATCACGCCGTCGGGCTGGATGCGGTCGGCGATGTTGAGGACGTCCTCGCAGGTGAGCGGCTCGAAGAAGAGCATGTCGCTCGTGTCGTAGTCGGTGCTCACCGTCTCGGGATTGGAATTGACCATCACGCTCTCGATCCCCATCTCGCGAAGCGCGAAGCTGGCGTGGCAGCAGCAGTAGTCAAACTCAATGCCCTGCCCAATGCGGTTGGGGCCACCACCGAGGATCATCACCCGTTTCTTGCCGGGCTCTTTCGGACGGGCTTCGTCCTCTTCCTCCCACGTGGAGTAGTAGTAGGGAGTCTGGGCCTCGAACTCAGCGGCGCACGTATCGACCGCCTTGTAGGTGGCGACGATTCCCCGCCGTTTGCGGTCGTCACGGATCTCCATCTCCGAGGCGCCGAGCATCACGGCCAGTTGCCTGTCGGAGAAGCCCGCCTGCTTCGCATGCCGCAGGAGCGCATCGTCGATCGCGGCCAATGAGCCGACCGTACGAATCAGGCTTTCGATTTCCACGATCTGCTGGAGCTGGTCGAGGAACCAGCGGTCGATGGCGGTGAGTTCGTGGAGTTCCTCGACGGTCATGCCGGCCTTGAACGCGTACCGGAGATACCAGACCCGGTCGGGATCGGCCGTCGCCACGCGGGCCCGGATGTCATCGAGGACCGGCTCCGCCGCGGTCCCCCAGAGATCTTTGCCGTCGCAGCCGAAGCCGAAGCTGCCAACTTCCAGGCCACGGAGCGCCTTCTGAAAGGCTTCTTTAAATGTTCGACCGATCGCCATCGTCTCGCCAACGCTCTTCATCTGCGTGGTGAGCCGACTGTCGGCTTCGGGGAATTTCTCGAAGGCGAACCGGGGCACTTTCACCACGACGTAGTCGATCGAGGGCTCGAAGCAGGCCTTCGTCCGCAGCGTGATGTCGTTGGGGAGTTCGTGCAGCCGCCAGCCCACCGCCAGCTTGGCGGCGATCTTCGCGATCGGGAAGCCGGTGGCCTTGCTCGCCAGCGCGCTCGACCGGCTGACGCGAGGGTTCATCTCGATCACGATCATCCGGCCGTTCTCGGGATGCACGGCAAACTGGATGTTCGAACCGCCTGTCTCGACGCCGATCGCCCGAATCACGGCGAAACTGGCGTCGCGCATCCGTTGATACTGTCGGTCGGTGAGCGTGAGCGCCGGGGCGACGGTGATCGAGTCGCCGGTGTGCACGCCGCAGGGATCGAAGTTTTCGATGGAGCAGATCACGACGGCGTTGTCGTCAGCGTCGCGCATCACCTCCATCTCGTATTCCTTCCAGCCCAGGATCGACTCCTCGACAAGCACCTCGCTCACCGGCGAGAGGTCGAGGCCGCGCTGCACCTTCTGGTCGAACTCCTCGCGGTTGAACGCGATCCCGGAGCCGGAGCCGCCGAGGGTGAAGCTGGGACGGATCACGGCGGGCAGGCCGATCTCGGCGAGCACCTCGCGGGCCTCTGACAACGTCCGCACGATCCGTCCCCGGCAGGTCTCGAGCCCGATCTTCCGCATCGTCTCCTTAAAGATCTCGCGGTCCTCGCCGCGGCGGATCGCCTCGGCCCGGGCGCCGATCATCTCCACGCCGTGCTTCGCCAGCACGCCGTGGCGTTCCAACTCAAGCGCGAGATTGAGCGCCGTCTGGCCCCCGAGCGTCGGCAGCACGGCGTCGGGCTTCTCGACCTCGATCACCTTTTCAAGCATCTGCCATGTAAGCGGTTCGATGTAGGTGCGGTCGGCCGTGCCCGGATCGGTCATGATCGTGGCCGGGTTCGAATTCACGAGCACGACGCGGTAGCCGTCCTCGCGGAGCGCCTTGCATGCCTGGGTGCCCGAATAATCGAATTCGCAGGCCTGGCCGATGACGATGGGCCCAGAACCGATGAGCAGAATCGTGTGGAGATCGTCGCGGCGGGGCATAGGAAAACCTGAGGTGCGCGCAAAACTTCCAGAGATTAGCATCTCGACCGCCCAGGCTTCAACGAACAGCTACAATTCCCGCAGCCCGCATCATTTCCCTCCCCGCCATCACACTTCCCTGGAATCCTTACCCCATGTCCATCGCCACCCCCTCGCTCGACGCCCTCCGAGACACGCTGCCAGACGAACTGAAAGACATCCGCCTCAATCTGTCGAGCGTCCTGGCGGGCGAAAACCTCCCGCCCGCGCAGGCCATCGGCGTGGCGTTGGCGGCCGCCACATTCGTGCGGTGCCCTCCGCTCGCCCGGGCCCTTGAAGCCGATCTGCGGGCCGCCGACGATGACGTCGCAGTCCCGGCGATCTCCGATGCCATCGCCGCGGCGGGCCTGATGGCCATGAACACCGTCTACTACCGCTTCCGCCACATGCTCGGCAAGGAGAGCTACGAGGCCCGCTCCCCGCGACTCCGCATGAGCCGCATGGCCCAGCCAGCCACCTCCAAGACCATCTTCGAACTGATGAGCCTGGGCTGCGCGGCGCTGGCCGGCTGCGAACTGTGCATCAAGAACCACGAGGCCAGTCTCGTCCACCTGGGGGTGAGCGAGGAGGCCTGCCATGATGCCGTCCGCATCGCCGCCGTGATCAACGCCGTCGCCTGCGGCCTGCCCGCCTGACGCTGAAGAAATGCCGGCGAAACACACATGATCCTTCGATGGCTGAAAACCCTGGGCCTCCTTGCGATCATCGGTTGCGGCATCGCCGTGGCGGCCTCTTTCGGAGTGATTCCTGGCTGGAGACGCCCTGCAGAGCCCGGCCCCACGGTTCTTCCAGACACAGCTCCCACGGCCAGGCATGCCGAGGCGATCCCGGTGACGGTGGCCACCGCCGTGCCACGGAGTGTCGAGCGTCGTGTCCGTACCGTCGGCACGTTGCACGGGTTTGAGGAGATCGAAATCAGCCCCCAGGTCGACGGGAACGTACACCGGGTGGCGCACGACGTCGGCGACCTGGTCTTACCCGGTGACCTGCTGCTGGAAATCGACGCCACGGATTTCCAACTCGCGGTTCGTGAGCATGCCAGAGCGCTCGAACTCGAACTGGCACGCCTCGGGCTGAACACGGTTCCTGACGCATCATTCTCCCCCGAAACGCTGCCCAGCGTCGAACGGGCCAGGCTCGTGGAGCGGAATGCCGCGGACACGCTCGATCGCTACAAGGCCCTGGCAGCCCGGGGCGTGATGACCAAGGACGACTACGAAAAAGCCGAGTTGAATCTGCAAACGGCCAGACTCGACACAAAACAGCGACTCATCGAGGCGGAGCAGACGCTCGCCGCGGTACGGCATCGGCAGGCCGTGCTGGAGACGGCGGACAAGCGGCTGCGTGACACGAGCATTCTCGCCCCAGCCATCACCGTGCGGACGCCCCCCGTCCTGATGGCTACGGTGGGCACGTCCGACCCCGCGGCTCCCACCGCAGACGCGGCTCCCACCCTGGCGTACACCGTCGCCGAGCGATTTGTCTCGGAGGGGGAGATCGTCCGCGCCGCCCCGCCCACCACACTCTTCCGGCTGGTCGTGGCCAGCGTCCTCAAGTTGAAGGCCGCCGTGCCGGAGCGGTATGCGTCGCAGGTGCAGCCTGGACAGGACGTGGATCTGGCGGTCGAGAGCCTGCCCGGGCGAACAATTGGCGGCCGCGTTGCCCGAGTGAATCCGACCGTGGACACGACCAATCGCACCTTTGAAGTCGAGGTCTGGGTGCCCAATCAGGAACACCTGCTCAAGCCTGGTTCGTTCGCGACGGCGTCGATTCTGCTCAAGACCGACGCCAATGCCGTGACGGTGCCCGAGGAGGCGATCGTCCGCTATGCCGGCGTCACGAAACTCTTCACCGTCGTCGACGCCAAGGCGGTCGTGGTTCCTGTCGAACTGGGCTCCCGGCTCGACATCCAGGGATCGCTTGGGACGACCGAGCGCTGGGTGGAGGTATCTGGTGGGATCGCCGTCGGTGCGCCGGTCGTGATGACCGGCCATTCCCAGCTCAGCGACGGCGCGGCCGTACGGATCCGTGAGGTTCCTCGACAGTCGACGACCGCCCCCGCAACGGTCGTGCCCGAGGCAGCGCCGCTGGACGATGCTCCGGCTGCGGAGGACGCCCGATGAAGATCTGGGATCTGTGCATCCAGCGACCGATCTTCACGGCGATGCTGGTCACGGCGCCGATCGTGCTCGGATTGGCCAGCTATCCGCGGCTGGGTGTCGAGCTGTTTCCGAATGTCGACCTGCCGCTCGTGACCGTGACGACGACCCTGCGGGGCGCCAGCGTCGAGGAGATGGAGACGGGCGTGACCAAGCCCATCGAGGAGATCGTCAATACGGTGTCGGGCATCGAGCAGCTCCGGTCGACGACGAAGGAGGGGATCTCGCAACTGACGATCGAATTCGCGCTCGCGAAAAATGGTGCCGTGGCGGCCCAGGAGGTCGATGCCAAGGTGCGGACGATCCTGAGCCAGCTGCCCGAGGGCACCGATGCCCCGATCATCGACAAGTTCGCCCTCGACGCCGCGCCGGTGCTGACGGTGGCCGTCTCGGGGCATCGCGACGCGAGGGAAATCACCGAGATCGCCCGGCGCCGGATCAAGGAAGACCTTGAATCCCTGCCCGGAGTCGGCGCCGTGATTCTGGTCGGCGGCCGGCAGCGGGCGATCCAGATCTCGATCGACACCGACCGGCTGCAGAAATACGAACAGCTCACCATCGAGGACGTGCGTCAGTCCCTGGTCCGTGAAAATCAGGAGCAGCCGGGCGGCAGGATCGAGCAGGGCCCACGAGAACTCGTGCTCCGCACGATGGGCCGGATCCGCGAGCCGGCCGACTTCGCTGAGTTGATCGTCGCCAACCGGCATGGCCAGCCGATCCGCATCAAGGACATCGGTACGGTGAGGGATTCCTTCGAGGAGCCCCGGGGGTTGAGCCGTCTGTGGGCGGCCGATCCTGCACAGCCGGCGGAAGCGGGCCGCGCCGAGCGGCCGGGCGATCTGGCCGTGAGCCTGATCGTGCAAAAGCAGTCGGGCACAAACACCGTCGCCGTGGTCGAGCGGGTCAAACACCGGCTGGAGGAGATCCGCGAGATCCTCCCCAATGACATCGATGTTCAGATCATCCGCGACCAATCGCGGTTCATCGAGAACTCGATCCACGAGGTCCAGACCCACCTGCTCCTGGCCGCCGTTCTTGTTAGCCTGACGATCATGCTCTTCATGCGGGACTGGCGCACGACGCTCATCGCCACGCTCTCCATTCCGACGTCGATGATCGCCACGTTCGCGTTCATGGACGCGATGGGCTTCACGCTCAACAACATCACCATGCTGGGGCTGATCCTTGCGATCGGCATCGTGGTGGACGATGCCGTCGTCGTCCACGAAAACATTTTCCGGCACATGGAGGAGTATGGGCTGGCGGCCCGCGAGGCCGCCGCGAGCGCCACGCAGGAGATCGCGTTGGCTGTCGTCGCGACGACCTTCTCACTCCTCGTCATCTTCGTCCCGGTGGTCTTCATGGGGGGGCGTGTGGGCCGCTTCTTCAGCAGCTTCGGCTACGTCGTGGCATTCTCGATCCTGATGAGCATGTTCATTTCGTTCACGATGACGCCCATGCTCTGCTCCCTCTTCCTCAAGGCCGAGGATGCCGCGCACTCGAGCAAGTCCGGCTTTGTCTGGCGGGCGGTGGAGGGCTTCTACATGCTCTGCCTACGGTTTTCGCTGCGGCACCGCTGGCTTGTCGTACTCGTGACCGTGGGCGTTCTCGCGTCGACACCGTCTCTGCTCCGCATCGTCGGCAAGGATTTCGTGCCGCGTGACGACACGAGCGAGTTCGAGGTGGCGGTGACGTTGCCGGAAGGATGCTCGCTCGAGCGGGCCGATGAGGTGCTCTCCGAGGTCGAGTCGCGGCTCCGCGGCCTACGGGGAGTGCGGAAGACCCTCATCACCATCGGCGACACGACCGGCAGGACCGTGCGTGGGCAGGGCGAGGTCACCCGGGCGTCGATCTATTGCCGCCTGAGCGACCTCCGCGAACGCGAGTTCAGCCAGTTCGACGTCATGGGCGACGCCCGCCGGATCCTGCTCGACTACCCCGACCTGCGGGCGGCGGTGCAGGACGTCGCCGCGTTCTCCGGCGCCGGCTTCCGGCAGGTGATGGTCGACTTGAACCTCCGTGGCCCCGACATGGAACTGCTGCAGTCGTATTCTGAGAAGATCACCGCGTGGATGAAGACGGAGGGATACTTTGTCGACGTCGACACGAGCCTCTCGTTTCGCAAACCGGAGGTGCGAATCGTGCCGAATCGAGAGCGGGCAAGCGAACTGGGGGTGTCGATCCAGGCGATCTCGTCGACGACCAACGTGCTGGTGGGAGGCGATCCGGTCAGCACATACAAGGAGGCGGACCAGCAATACGATGTGTGGCTTCGTGCCGACCGCTCGTTCCGAGACGACTCCGCCCAGATCGCCCGACTGACGGTGCCCTCGAGCAAGCCGGGAGTGGGCGTCGTCGAACTCGGGAGCGTCGCCGCCTTCGAGGATGCCCAGGGACCGAGCACCATCGAACGTTTTTCGCGCCAGCGGCAGGTCGTCATTTCCGCCAACCTCGAGGGCAAGGCGTTGGGAGAGGCGGTCTCCGCGTTGGGAGACTACGTCAAAACGCTCGATCTGCCGGCGGATTACCGCTGGGAGTTCATCGGGCAGGCCAAGAGCCTCAAGGAAACGAACGCGAATTTTCTGATCGCGTTCGGTCTGGCCTTCCTGTTCATGTACATGATTCTCGCGGCCCAGTTCGAGAGCTTCGTGCACCCGATCACGATCCTCCTGGCACTGCCGCTGACGATCCCCTTCGCGATCCTGTCGCTCATCTTGCTGCGGACGAACCTCGACATCTACGCCATGTTCGGCCTTTTCATGCTCTTTGGTATCGTCAAGAAGAACGGCATCCTGCAGGTCGACTACACGAACGTGCTCCGCGAGCGGGGCGTGCCGCGGGACAAGGCGATCCTCGACGCCAACGCCGTGCGACTGCGGCCGATCCTGATGACGACGGTCATGCTCGTGGCGGCGATGATTCCGATGGCGATGGGCGAGGGGCCGGGTGCCGCCTCGCGAGCCGGCATGGCAAAGGTGATCCTTGGAGGCCAGCTGCTGTCGCTGCTGCTGACGCTGCTGCTGACTCCCGTGGCCTACTCGCTCTGGGATGACCTGACCGTGGCGATGCAACGCCTGTCCGCGTGGCTCGGCCGGGGTGGCTCCCGCGGCGGTCAGGTCGCCGTCGTGACGGATCCCAGCGACGGTCCGCCGAGTTCCCGCAAATATTCGAGTGTGTAGATGCCACTAGAGTGGCCGTCGGAAAACTCGATCGAGTAGGCATACTGCCCCACGGGCTTCATGCCGGCGATGGCAAGCGGCGCCACCTCCTCTGGCCTGAGCACGGGCAGCAGCGCCGGCGTCGCCGGCTGCACCCGCTGCTCGCGGCAGGTGGCGCACGGGCAGGCGTCTCTCAGAAGCCGCGGCGAGTAGTCGGCCTTCACACCATCGCTCCAACCGATCTCGATGCCGCCACGATCGAGACGCCGGATGCTCTGCGGAACGGGCTGTGTCATGACTGCCTTTCTGATGGCTGCTGGTCTGTCGGTGTCGTGCTGCGGCGATCGACGATCCGCCGTGCCTTGCCCTCGAATCGCGGCAGGGTACCGCTGGGAACCGCCGTTACCTCGACCCGCAATCCCAGCCGCAGCTGCAGCTCATGGGCAACGCGGCCCGGATCGGCGAGACGATCCTCGATGTCCAGATGCAACGCGTCGAGGCTTTCGCGAGTGGAGACCGTGAGCCGATACTCTACGATCTCCGGGAAGCCGCGGACGATCTCATCGATCGCCGCCGGAAAGATATTCACGCCGCGGACCACGAGCATGTCGTCCGTCCGTCCGACGACTCCCCCTTCGAGCCGCACCCACGGACAGCCACCAGCCTCGATCGCTTCGCACGCAGGCCAACGGGGCCGTACGAGGTCACCGGTGCGGTAGCGAATCACCGGCGACCCCGAACGGCCGAGGGTCGTCAGCACCAACTCGGAGAGTTCGCCCGGCCCGGCCGCCCGGCCCGTTTCCACGCTGAGAAACTCCGGATGAAACCAGGGCTCGATCACGTCGAGACCGCTACCAGCCAGATCGCCCACGCCCCAGGGCCCGACCTCCGTCGCACCGGCATGATCGAGCACGTCTGCCCCCCATGCTTCGGCAATCCTGTTCCGCACCGCGGGAATCGACCCGCCCGGCTCTCCCGCCACGATCACAAGCCGCACGCTCAGATGCCCCAGATCGAGCTTCTGTTCGCAGGCCACCTCCGCGAGATGCAGGCTGTAGCTGGGCGTGGCCACGAGCACGGTTGCCCCGAGGGTCCTCGCCAGCTCCAGCCTTGCGAGCGTCGTCATGCCCCCGGTGGGAATCGCCATCGCCTGCCGAGTGAGCACCGCGTCGAAACAGCTCCAGAAGCCCGCATAGGGACCGAACGAGGAAGCCACGAGCACCCGATCGCCCGGCCGCACTCCGCCGCGATCGAGGATCGATTGCCAGCAGGCCATCCACCACGCCCAGTCATCGGTCGTGTCGAAGACGGGCAACGGCCGACCGCGTGTGCCGCTGGTCTGGTGGAACCGCACATAGCGATCGGACGACCAGGTGAGATTTCCAGGGACGCCCGTTGCAGCGGTCGCACCGACCAGTTCCTCCTTGAAGGTGAACGGCCAGTCTTCGAGCGCATCGAGCGACGGCAGTTCGGTCGGCACGCGTGCAAGCTTGGCGGCATAGAACGCGTTATGCGGCAGGATCATCTGCACGAGCCCCCGCAGCCGCTCGAGCTTGAGGGCATCGAGCTGAGTACGGGAGGGCGACGCTGAAGGGGCTGGCTTGTCAGTCATGGAGGCATTATGCCATGCTGAATCCGTGAGGGGCTGCCCATGCTCCGAGAGCCGGCGTTGCTGACAAGCGTAGGCAGGATGCCGGAGCGCAGTCAGCATCGAGTGAGCGAAGGACAGGATGTCCGTAGCGAACGTCCGGCGGCGGGGCATGGGCAGCCCCGAACCGCGACACCGTTAGCCGTCGCAGCGCGAGCCAGGGCAAGTTGAAAACTTGCCCCCCCGGGGAGACTTTCCGGCGGTGCGCGGCGTGGGCAGCCCCGAACCGTCGGCAGCACGCTGATACAACGTGACCTACAACCCAGGGATGCCTTGGGACGGCGCGTTTTGCCGTGGCGGTTGCAGCCCCTGGAATGGAGCGGGCGACGGTGGCGGCAGCACCAGCCCACCACCCTGTGGCGGCAGCACCTGCGGTGCTGGCAGTGACTGGGGCGGCGGTGCCGGAATCGGCTGGGGAACAGCGACCGGCTGTTGCACGACCGGTACGGGCGGCGGTGCAGGCAGACTCCCCGCGGCCAGCCGGGCCTGCTCAGCGCGGGCCACGACCGACTCCGGCGGAATGGCGACGGTGTTTGTCATGGCGAGATCGACGACCCGCTCGTCGCGAATCTCCCAGGGCCAGAGGTTTTCCGTGACGAAGTCGAGCGGAAAGATTTCGTACCAGGGGATTGGGAACGGCTGCCGCACCGTCAGCGTTTCGTAGCCGTCTTTCACCAGCCGAATCTTCCGCGTGCCGTAATAAATGAAGTCGGTTGAGACTGGCGTGGTGCCGATCTGGTAGTCATCGACGTAGACGAGCGCCCCCGGCGGATTGCTGCGAATCGTCATGCGCCGCTGCACGCAGCCCGCAGTTGATACCAGCATGGCCACAGCCAGAAGGCTCCCGCACACTCTGGCGGAAAGCCCGTGAAAAGAACCCGTTTTGGGAGGCATGGAATGGTCCTTCGCGGCCGGGAATCAGCGGCGGAAACCATAGAATTACCCGCTGCCAGCCGCCAGCCCAGCAGGAAATTGCGTATTCTGCCAGGACAATCATGTCTCGCCCGGGTCGCGCCATCCGGCTAGACTTCGCTCTTTTCCGTCACCCGCCCGAGGCATGTCGACGCGTGGGAAAAGTCACAAGCCTGGTTTCGAGCGACCGCACCGACATCGGTCGCCGCCGAGCGAGCAACCAAGACGCCAAGGCCGTGCTGCCGGCGAACCCGCAGCAATTCCGCAGCCGGGGCTGGTTTTTCATGGTGGCCGACGGCATGGGGGCCCACGCCGCGGGCGAACTGGCAAGCGCCATGGCTGCCGACCGCGTACCCAAGATCTACGAGCAACGCTCCCAGTTCTCCCCACCACTGGCCCTGCGGTTGAGCCTTGAGCAGGTCAACTCGGAAATCAACGCCAAGGGCGAGAGCGGCTTCGAATTCAAGGGCATGGGCACGACCTGCACCACGCTCGTGCTGCTCCCCCGCGGCGCCATCGTCGGCCACATCGGCGATAGCCGCTGCTACCGGATCCGGGGCGGCACGATTGAGCAATTGTCGCGGGACCACTCGCTCGTCTGGGAATTGGAATCAGCCGGGGGCATGTCCCGCGAGCAGGCCAATGACGCCGCGCCAAAAAACATCATCACCCGTTCAATGGGCCCGCACACACGAGTCGATGTCGACCTGGAGGGACCATTCCCGGTGAACGTGGGCGACGTGTTCCTGCTCTGCAGTGACGGCCTCTCCGGCCAGGTCACCGACGAGGAGATCGGTCTCCTCGCTGCCGAACTGGAACCTCAGGAGGCGGTGACCGCCCTGATCGGTCTCGCGCTGGTTCGGGGCGCCCCCGACAACGTCACCGTGGTCGTCGCGAGGACGGGCGAGGAGGAGGCATCGAAGACCTCCCGAAAAGACGAAGCGTGGCCGCTCAGCGAAGAGGCCACGACGAACCAGCGGCAGTCGCATCAATCCTGGACAGCCCTGACGATCGCGGCCGCCTGCCTGTTGGCGGCGCTGATGTTCAATCCGCTGAGCATGCTCACGAAGGAGGCGTGCCTGGCCTCGGAGACGGTGCGGGCGGTCTGCCTGTTCGGCAGCATCGCGGCCCTGATGGCGGCGATCGCCGCGCTTCTGTTTGCCTTTTCTGGATTCGTTGCCAAACCGGCCCGGGGACGAATGCTCAGTCCGGGCGAGTTCCTCGGCAAGGGCCCCTACCGACGCTACGACTGCACCCCGACCGAGCCTCTGGTGGAGGGGATTGTGGCGAGCGTCGAACAGTCGGCCGAGCACCTTGCGCCCCCCGACCGCGACCGCACGCTGTCGATCGTGGCACGCGCGCGGCAGCATGCCGCCGCCGGTTCATTCCACGAGGCTGTGACGGCGGTCGCCGAGGCGATCACGATTCATACAAGCGATATCGAGGCGGCGAGGAGCGATGAAACCATCCGCATCTCCAGCGAGCCGCCGCCCCACCCGCACCCCCCTGCCTGAGTACCCGTCTTTCACGTGAGCGACCACGACGAGCGACCATGAAGATCATCACCCGCTACGTTCTCAGCGAGCTGCTCCAGGTCTTTCTGGTGGCGCTCTCCGCCCTCACGCTCTTCATGCTCGTCGTCGGCCTGGTCAAGGAGGCGCAGCAGCAGGGGCTGGGGATGATGCAGATTCTGGCGCTCATCCCCTACGTGCTGCCGGAGGCGATGCGGTTCGCCGTGCCGGGCACGATGCTCTTTGCCGTGGCAAGCGTCTTCGGCCGGATGTCGGCATCGAATGAGATCACGGCCCTCAAGGCCGCCGGTATCACGCCCATGGCCGTGATCTGGCCGGCAGCCATGCTGGCCGTTGTGGTGAGTCTGGTGTCGGTCTGGCTCAACGACATCGCCGTATCGTGGGGCCGCGACGGCGTTCGGCGGGTGGTCATCAGCAGCGTGGAGGACATCATCTATGGCCGGCTCCGACAGCAGCGGTCGTACAGCACGACGCAGCTCTCGATCAACGTCAAGGGAGTTGAGGGTCGAAGACTCATCCGCCCGACGCTCTCTTTCCAGCCGGGCGGCTCGAGCCCGCCCGTGACGGTGTCGGCCGCCGAGGCATCCCTCCGCGCCGACGCCGCCGCCGGAACGCTGACGATCACCTGCCGCGACGGCACGGTGCACGTGGGCGACGTGAAGGCGGTGTTTCCAGACACGATCGAGCGGGTCGTGCCGCTTGATACCGTCAGCCGGAAAGGCAGCAGCTCGACGAGCCCCTCCGAAATCGCCATGGCTGATTTCCAGAAGGCCCGCGCCGAACAGGTTGCCACGATCGACCAATTCGAGCAGGTGGCGTCGGGGAAGATCGCTATGGGAATCATCACCGGTCGCATGGAGCAGACAGTGCCGGCCGCCGTCGAGCCCGACCGGCAGCAGGCCACGTGGGCCAAGTCCCGCCTCACCCGCATCATCATGGAGCCCTGGCGGCGCTGGGCCAATGGTTTCAGCTGCCTGTGCTTCGTGCTGGTGGGGGCACCGATGGCGATCCGGATGCGGAACGCCGACTTTCTCACCAGCTTCTTCCTCTGCTTCCTGCCAATCCTGCTCGTCTATTATCCGGTGTTCATGCTGGGCGTCTCCCGCGTGAAGTCGGGCTCGCTGCCCGCCCCGGCCGTCTGGATGGGCAACGTGCTCGTCGCGCTCTGGGGCCTGTGGCTCCTGCGCAGCGTCATCCGCCGGTAGCCAGGGCCGTCTGGGTGCGGCGCCGCCGGGATCGTTCCCTTCACGCTCCTTTTCCATCCGCGTGATTTCTGGCAGAATCGGGACCTCATCCCCGTTCACGAAGGAGTTATCCCATGCCCCGTCCCGTCACGCTGTTCACCGGCCAGTGGGCCGATCTCCCGCTGGAAGATCTGGCCCGCAAGGCCCGCGAGTTTGGCTACGGCGGCCTCGAACTCGCCTGCTGGGGCGATCACTTCGACGTGACCCGGGCTCTCGAGGAGAGCGGCTACTGCGCCGCGAAACGCGACACCCTCGAGCGGCACGAACTCTCGGTGTATGCCATCTCCAATCATCTCGTGGGTCAGGCCGTCTGCGACCGCATCGACGAGCGGCACAAGTCGATCCTGCCACCGCACGTCTGGGGCGACGGCGATCCCGCCGGCGTCAACAAACGGGCCGCCGAGGAGATGAAACGTACCGCCCGCGCCGCCCAAAAGCTCGGCGTCTCGGTGGTCAACGGTTTCACCGGCTCGAGCATCTGGCCTCTGCTCTATTCATTTCCGCCGGTGCCCGACTCGATGCTGAATGCCGGGTTCCAGGAGTTTGCCGACCGCTGGCACCCCATCCTCGACGTCTTCGCAGAGTGCGGCGTGCGGTTTGCGCTCGAAGTGCATCCGACGGAAATTGCCTTCGACACGATCACGGCACAGCGGGCCCTCGAAGCGATCGGCCGCCGTGAAGAATTTGGGTTCAACTTTGATCCCAGCCATCTCCACTGGCAGGGCGTCGATTCGGTGGAGTTCATCCGCACCTTCCATGACCGGATCTATCACGTCCACATGAAGGATGCCGTCACGCTTCTCAACGGCCGCAACAGCATCCTCGGCAGCCATCTCAACTTTGGCGATCCCCGCCGAGGCTGGGACTTCCGGTCACCGGGCCGTGGGGGCGTCGACTTCGAGGAGATCATCCGCGCCCTCAACCAGATCGGCTACGAGGGACCGCTGTCGGTGGAATGGGAGGATTGCGGCATGGACCGCGAGCACGGCGCCGCCGAGGCCTGCGAGTTCGTCCAGCAACTCGATTTCGCCCCCAGCAAGCGACAGTTCGACTCCGCCTTCGCCGAGGAGAGTTGAACCACGGCCGACATGCGCACGCCGGAACATCGCCGCGGAGTCGCGCTGCTGCTGGCCGTGGCGGGAGTGGCGGCAGGTGCGCTGACAGCGACGGCGGCCGAACCGGTCGCCGCGTCAGGGTCCGTCGTCACGAAGGTGGCCGCGACCGTCGACGCCGCCAAACTCGACACGGACTGGGCCACCTCGGTGGGAGGCCTGCTGCGCCGCTGCCAGATCGGGGGCCACGACGCACTGGCCGCGATCATTCGGGACTGGCAACTACCGGAAGAAGCTGACCGGCAGTACGTCCTGGAGATCCCGCCCGCCCGGCCCCAGTCCATGCAGCCCGACTGGATTGACACCCCCTTCGAGCAGGCGATCTGGGATGATTTTCTGGCAGCGCGGCGCGACCGGGCAGCCGGCACCTTCGCGCTGGCGGTGGCTGCCAGTCAGACCCAGTCGACGCCGTCGCGGAGGCCAACCGGAGCCGCCGATTCCGCACCGCCGTTGTTCGAGCACGACGCGACGGAGGCGATCCGACTTCTCTACCGGGTACTCCGCGACGATCCCGACCACCTCCGGGCGCGGGAGGCTGGCGGCTGGGTGAAGCGGGAGGATCGGTGGGTCTGGCCAGAGGCAGCGAGAAGACTCGACAAGGGAGACGAATACTCGCCAGAGTTCGGCTGGCTGCCGCGCGGCCG
>Ga0164295_10001612_pt1 | contig 18746 bp, 18 predicted proteins | sample GEODES006metaG_FD_111798 | JGI IMG/M metagenome (GOLD analysis project Ga0164295, IMG submission 111798) | Oligotrophic lake water microbial communities from Sparkling Lake, Wisconsin, USA - GEODES006 metaG | ecosystem: Environmental > Aquatic > Freshwater > Lake | place: USA: Sparkling Lake... | reverse complement strand
CTTAGGGGAGGGAGTCTTCTTCTTAGGGGAGGGAGTCTTCTTCTTAGGGGAGGGAGTCTTCTTCTTAGGGGAGGGAGTCTTCTTCTTAGGGGAGGGAGTCTTCTTCTTAGGGGAGGGAGTCTTTTTCGTAGGGGAAGGTGTCTTTTTCGTAGGGGAAGGTGTCTTTTTCGTAGGGGAAGGAGATTTCTTTATCACCTTTTTTCGGACTTGCTTTTTTCTACAAGTAAACCTTCCAGTCGGACTAACATGACAAATCCTTCCTTCCTTGAGTTTGCATTTTTCAACATTCTTCTCAGGGCACTTTTGTCTTTTACTTACGGCTGTAGGAGATTTTCTACAAGTGACTCTTCCACTTGGATTGACGTGACAAGTTCTATTATTTCTATCTGCGCAACGTTTGATACGATCAGGTGAACAAATACCTGATGACTTTTTTGGTTTACGACATGTGATTCTGCCGCTTGGATTAACGTGACAAGTTCTTCCATTACGTTCATTACATCGAGTTTTTCTTTCTTCAGGGCATTCAGACATTTATTAACTAAAACAAATTAATATTCTTTAAAAACAAGTGAACTATACCTTATTCACTATATCAGCAGCTTTCTAAATTCAACCTTCTGTTATTTTTCTTGGTAGTCGTGTTTGCAAATATAGTTCTTGTTCTGCAGTAAATTCAATCCTGTCATACAACAACATTTGGCAAGGTGTAAATGTCCCCTCATTTTTGTCTATAATATTGAAAAATAATTCTTTGAGATCCAGATTGTTTTTCAACTGTACAAACTTTAAAAGAAAATCTGAACAGGGACCTTTGTAGTTTCCAAAAAATTTGGCAAAAAACTTAAAGAATTCAACTGACGCCAACCCTTTATTTTCTAAAAGTTCGGGAGTCAATTCATTGAAAATTTCTTCAGCCTCATCTAAATTAATTCTCCAAGTTGGTATCGATCGAAGATCATTAATCTGAAGAGGGGACCTTAAAATCTTAAACATTTTTAAAGACATAGAATTAAGTAAAGCTTGATTAATCGGAAAAAAAATCCGATACCTATTAATTAGTCTTTGCTTGCCTAAGTACGTCTTATACATTTTTACAGTATCATAATCATCTAGTAAAATCGCAATGTTTAATATAAAATTATCGGTGGGAGGGTTAGCGCTCAAAAATGTTTGAATTACTGACTTTAAAAATACTGCAGCAGACTTGTCTTCTAATTGGAAGTTTTCAGGAAGCCGTAACTCGGAAAAAAAAGATGCGCTTTTATTTAACCAAGGATACTTTTGAAGTAAATTTTTAAAGAATGTTACGTTTATAATATTTATATCTCTAAACTTAAGTACAAATGGCATGGTGCGTAATTCTTCAAATTCGTCTAACAATGCATCTAAAAGGATGATATTTTCAGCTTTTCCTGGTACAAAATTTTCAAATGATTCAGCCCAATCTACGTTTCGTAATTCTAACCTGAGAGAAGTGATGTCGTCTTTGTTTATAATGGATGGAATATCTGAAACGGTTTGTACACGCCTCAGATATACACGAGTATCCATCACATCATTTTTAGAATACGTATGCTTATCATCTTTTAAAATCATTTTAATGAGCTCTAATGCAAACTTAAATGGTATAGTCTTTCTTTCAGGCAAGTTCACCCCTAAAAGTAAAGCTAAAGAATATTCTGTATAATCGGTAGGGTATGGTTTTATATAACTACGAACGACATCTAGAAAGTATGTCTCAAGGTCTTTGTCTACCACATAAGAAGAAAAAAACGAAGCTAATAAACTTTGAATCGTTTGTGATTCTGAATTTTCCGGAATTGGCTTGGTTGTAGATGCAAAAACAAGATTGACACACAATTTGAGCCAATTCAAAATATGTTCTTTATTCATGCCGGAAGGCACAATTCGAATTTCAAAACGATTGCTCTTAACACATACTGCATTATATTTACCTATGCGTGATTCAGGATCTGCGTAGATGTCTTTCCAGTTATCACTTAAGTAATCAATGCTTTCAAAAGTATGACGGAGAGGTCTTGCATATTCTGAATTACGACGCTTTTCAGGAATAAATCTAAAAATGAGCGGTTCAAAGTGCCACCATAACCTTAAAAATTTTTCTTTCCCTTCTGTGGTCACAGCTGCCGGAAAACTAACATTGATGTGCATACCCTGACTGTCATTGCTCTCATAAAGAAAATTTTCATTGAGAATCACATTGTCAAGAGTAGATATAAAATTTTTTAACGAATTTCTTTCCCAAGAAATTATCGGAGTTACCAGCTCGATAGGCACAAGCTCACAATTTTCAGGCGTAAACGAGACTTTCTTTTTATAAATTCGATTTTTGTCTAAATCTAACAGGTCTGCACAAATAATAGAAGAATCTGATGTAGCAAAATAGCATTTATACAGCTCTTCAGGTGACATGCTCAACATTTCACGATATGTATACGACACAAATTGATTTGGTAAATTATATTTTCTTGCTAACGCCTCTAGCATAAGCGTATAGGTTTTAAAATTATATTTTAATTCTTCCTTTTTACTTATATGGACAGGTTTTAAGGACATTGTTTGTAATGTGTCATCTTCAAAATTGTCACAAACACACACCTCAAACTCGATGCCAAATTTAATCTCATTCATAGGTTGTTCTAATCCGTAAACCATGAGCAACTGATTTACTTCAAACTCGTTTTTAAAACGAATACCGCGATGCTCAAAATTAAGAAGGTTAAATTGAGAGATATAAGGTGATGTTTCTGCAAGTAAAGTAAACACAATGGATAGTTTGGTATTGATGCTAGTTAGCATTTTCGTAATAACCGGCTCAATGTTTTCATATCCATCTGCGATGAAAAGCGTCTTCAGACACAATACCATTTTTTCTTCTGGTAATGTATACTGATAAGTGCTGGAGATTGTCGCAGCTTCATTGGGCTTGACTTTTATGATTGCGAAAATAGAGTTTACTTCGTCTCTTACACTTTCTACTGCAAAAAGCACAAGAGATGCTCTATTGATACTTTTTTCTTTCATAAGGTCTTGAACTTTTTTTGGAATGTTATCCATATTTCCTATTATGAATGATACAGCTTCCTTCGTAAATTGAAAAAGTTTTAAGTTGTCGCCATTTTCACTTGCGTAATCATGTCCAACTTGAACAAAGTTGTGTTTTGATAGACTGTAAATTCGGGGTGCATTTGATTGACGAACTGTAACAAAAACAGATTGATTTTCGGAGAGTGAACTCAACAGTCTTTTTAATATGGAACTGTACCCTTTTCCCATAGTACCAGAGTACTTATACTCGTAAAGTGTACCATTAGGAATGGCTACTCCTGCTTTTGTGTACGTATTTTTAATATATGATTCATTTGGATTTTTAAGCACACCAACAGATACAAGTTTGTTGTCGATTTTTAGTAAGCCTAAAGACTTTGCTCTTTCCAATCCATCAACAATATATTCCCTTTCAGCTTGCCCAAACTGTGCAACAAAAGTCGCAATCTCATCCAGTTCAACACTTGATATATTGGGAGAAATAACAATTTTATATTCTTCCATTTATTTTAACATATTTTTAATTAATTAAATACAATCAAAAGTACTAAACTATTCACAATCAAAACTAGTAAACTATTCACAGTTAAAACAACTAAACTATTCACAATCAAAAGTACTAAACTAATCTAACTAATATCCAACAAGGGAACGTCCAAGGTCAGTGAGGGCGAGCGGCTCGTTTGTCTCATCTAGAGACTGAATGTCTGGTAGCGGTTTTCCGTAGGTGTGGGGTTTCAGTCCAAAAAGCTTGCACTTGTAGGGCATGTGCGTGGTCATTCGGCGTTTTTCAAACGCGGAGATGCGGTTCTTCAGAACACGGCCGGAAGTCATTTTCTTGGGAGTCATAGCGACATACACGACATGGCGGTAGTTCTTGGATGCTCGCTTCTTCACAGGGCCTTGTCCACAGTGGATGGTGCGAGAATCCCAAATGACCATGTCGCCGGCACGGCACTTGATACTGACTCGGCTACATCCTTTTTCTTTGTACCAAGCTTCTTGGTCTTCTTTCAACTTATGCCAGTCACTGCTAGGTGGCGTTTTGAGGACTGCATCTGCGAATTCCTTATGGAGAAGGTGACTTTTCTCAAGGATCGCTAGGGTTGCATCGCCGTCAACAACATCGAATCCGGTTACCCATGCTTGGTAACATTCAAGGTCTGTGCGGCGAAAGGACTGGTCACAGTGCATCCAGTCGCGATGGTGATATCCTTTTCGAGTGCTGTTCATGATCTCGGGAGGGATAGCAAAAGAAACAGCATCGAAGCTGGTGTGCAGATCAGTAGGACTACAAGACCACAGTTCTGCAAAGACACGTGCGACATTTGGATTCTGGCGAATATTCCAAATGTACTGGGAGTGTCCAACACCAAAGTATTGGATCAGCATGCTGTGGTTGGGCTCAAGCTTGTAAAAGCTCGAGTATGTCTCGGGTTTGGAGCGGTCGATAGGCACATCAAACTTGGCAGTGAGCTTCTCAAGGACAGTCCAAATGCCGTCATTCATGGCGCTGATCTGGTCTTGTGAGAGGACTGCAGGTATGATAGCAACACCATACTTGTCAAGGGTAGCACGGGCAGTCTCGGGGGTCGAGAGATATTCGTCATACTTGTACTCGAACATACTTGATGTCATCTGTGTGAATAATAACCTTCTTGCAAACTTTCACAAAAAAATCAATTTTTTTATTTAATTATGTTTCATTATTTTCATGCTCGTATATTAGGGTTTGAGGCTAGATACAATTTAGTTTAATTAGTGATTATCCAGGTATTTCTATTCTAAAACTAAAACTTTGCTTATTACAGTCTCCGATGTCAATTAAGTCCGACTTAATTGAACATGAAACCACTCTTATATGGTTTAAACATAGATAGACTGGAGGTACATGTACACCTCCTCACGCCCCCTTGTGGGAAAGATCAGAGTTTGTCGAATGGCTTGGTCCATTGCGTACGGCACATCTGCACCATAGGCAATGAGCATCTTTACCATGTTCACGTTGCCCTCAAAGGCGGCGTTAACGAAAGCTTCTTCGTGATTGGAGTGCACGTCGACGCCGCGTTGTAAGAGAAGATGGAGAACTTCTTCACTTTTGCCAAAAGGGGCAGACCGAATAGGCAGGTTCTCACGAACACATGGGTTGGCACCATTTTGCAACAGATACTTGACAACGTCTGCCTGTCCAAAACGTGCAGCTTGACAAAGCGCCAGGTCCTCGTTGTAGTGGATGTCTCCCCCGCGAGACTCAAGAAACTGGACGATGTCAAGATGGCCCTCTTCTGCTGCCCATGCAATCGCTTGGGCGAGATGTTCTTGTGAGAACAGGACATCAACGTATTCGAAGAAGAGCTCCACTACTTGCAGGTTGCCATATTTGGCTGCCAAGCACAGAGGCGAGTTTGCGTCTGTCGAAGATACATCAATCGTCCGGCTGGAAATGATGCACTTGGCGACTGCGACATTTCCTTCAATGCACGCGACAAGAAGAGCTTGTCTTATGTCACTGAGGGCCTCCTTGTCAAGGCACCGTTCAATGGCTGAAATGTTGTTCTTTTCAATAGCTGTGATAAATCGGTTCGACATTTTGCACCTATTGGAGTGAATTGTCTCTAAGGGAAAACTTGATAGAAAAAATCAATTTTTGTTTCTAATCAATCTATAATTAAGTCATTCCGACAAAGTTTTTAATGACAAAGAGGATAATAATTTTGACTTCAAAAAATATGTTTTTATACAAACAAGTTAAGTCCAGAGTTTAAAACGTATTCAGGTGAGCCAGGCACGCCGACTCCATCAGAATCGGATTCATGAAAGTTATTTGTTGGACTAGTAAGATTGTAAGGTGATTCTGCAACAGATATTAAGCCGAAACCCGACAATGGGCTAACATCAACACCGGCAATAATCATGGAGGCAAGATATGTTGCTTTAACGACTTCGTTGACGATAACATTTGGTAAGTGGAGCGACATTTAAGATACAACAAAATGGTGACTTTATCATCTTTGATAATAACTTAAACCCAATTTGGAGTCAAAGAGGAATTGTGCCTAGTTCAAATGTTTTGCTTTCTGTAGCTTAGACTCGTCTTGAAAAGATAGATTATGATTATATTTAAACTTAGTATAATCATATAAGTAGGCATATCACTTTTTCTTAATTTATTCATCAATAATATACCCACAAAATTGATTTTTTTGCCAAAGTTTAGGATTATTGCAAAATGGATCAAGTTTTTCTCAAGTACCTGCATGAAAACTATGCAAACGGGTTTGGTATGTCCACTACCTCAACAATCCCTTTTGCATTAGGAGAGGTCGCTGGCTCTGTCCAGCTCAAGTGGTGGAAGCAACAGGGCACTTTGATTATCAAGGAAATTCAAATCAACCCGATTGGAGGCAACCTATTGACTCCGGCTGTGAACGCGGTTTTGTCCGACCCAACCGCTACAAAGCATGGTCTGCAGACAATCGTATTGGAGAGTGTGCTCAGTCCGGATCTGAGAAAGAAACTAATCTCTCGTGGTTGGAAAGCAATTCCTTACAACGAGTACAACTTATTTATAGACAGACACTTTTAGAGAAGGGTGTATCCACTGTACGTAACATAATCCGCAATACGAATGTGATATTTTCGGAGGAGTAAAAAAATTTCCACAATACTCACATTGGATTTTTGTCTGCTTTTTGTCTTGATCCATTTATTAAATTTGTTCTTTATTTAAACTGCGCATTTAAAAACATACGGACAATTTTAAAAGAATATGCCTACAATTTCTCTTTCAAATTCCTGTTTTGTGGAAGTATTTAGTTTACCCGAAGATTTGCTTCAAAAAAGTAAAACGGATTTTGTACACATGTTTTCCCTTTGTCCCAAAAATAAACACCAACTTGTCTTTAAAGACTTTGAACTAGAGGTAAAAAGATATAGCAAAAGTTATGGTCAAACCCCTGGAATTACAAAGCTTATTAATACTGGTCAAGTAAATAACAGAAAATATATGAATTCTTATATGTTTTCTGGGATAGATGATTCTGATAATAACAAAACCTTGCCAGACGTTTTCCAGCCTTATCTCCAATATGTAAATAAAGCTTTCATAGACTGTGACTTTAATCAAGTCACAGTTAATTGGTATATGGATGGCCAAGATTATATACCATTTCACAAAGACTGCGAAATCGGAATGAAGGGTAATAAGAAAATTTGTATATTGACATTCAACGAAAGCGATGAAGAAAATAATATAAGACAACTGTCTTTTCGCCGTATGTATACGCCTACACTTGAAGGACAACGAGTTACGCTGAATTCAAGTACGCCCGACACCAATATCCGTGCATACAGTGGTAGCATGGTTTTATTTAATAGTGAAGTGCAAAAGTATTACAAACACGGGGTTCACAAATTAAACTCTACCACAAAAAGAATCAGCCTTTCTTTTAGACAGTTTGAAGAGAACATGTAAATTTATATCATACCCGCTCTGGCTGCATCTATGCCTATAAAAGGCGGATAAAACTGCACTGAATGAAATGTACGTGGATCATAATAAGGAAATTTGGGAGTAACTCGTTCATGATAAAAAGGTTGAATATGCAAATAATCTTCAAAAAATATTTTTAAATTTTGAATGTGAAATTCACCCGCATAAAAAATAACATTTTCAGATGTACCAGCAAATTGTTTCGACTTCTTTTCCATGCTAAATTCTCGTAACATACGAGCAAAAGCGTAAATGTCCATGATTTGAGAAAGCGTTACTTCTCCCAGGTGTTCTCTATCATATCTAGTAGTTTCTCTAAAAAACCGCAACAATGCAGCCCTTATGTTTTTGTCTTTTATACTATCAAGTTGATCTAAAGTTTCAAGTCTGTATGAGAGCAATTCTTCTGTCATTTTTTTCGCCAAATCAAAGGTTATATCACCCTGTTGTAAATCCATAATGCGGGTATCATAAAATTTGCTACGAAAATCTACATAATGCACCCTTAAATTTTCGTATTGACAATCTTTTCGTAGCTGTGGTACAATACAATCTTTGAAAAGTAAAAAAATATTTGTTAATTCTCCTTGACCATAAGCGTATGATTTTTTTCGTTCAATCATTGATGTATAATCGCTATGTTTGGCCAGTAAGCTGTCATGGAAATAATCGCTTTCATACATCAGGTCAAATGTTTTTCTTTCATTTTGCTTTACCAATGAATGAACAAACGATGTAAAAGATAATGTGTTGCTCTTATCAAGTCCTAACTTTTTCATTAAGAGTACATCTCTATCAACTGGAGAATGCGCTTCTCCAAATAAATAAAAATTTCGAGAGCCGATTTTAAACGCGTACATAACAGATGGACCAAGAATAAATTTGACTTGCCTCAAAGGCAGTTCTTTGCAATTTATCCCTTTGACAAAGGGATGATAAGTTTTATAATCAGGTATGTCAATCTCCTCACAAAGCGACTTTCCTTTTGTTTTTAAAGTTGATTTGGATGGGCTTTTCCGTGGCTTTCTATGACAATGTGCTACTCCATTAGTTGGATTTACATGGCACACTTTGCCCATTTTGGCACATCTTTCCTTTATTTTTTTTGAACATTCTGACATTTATTAAAGCTCGATTTTTGCAAAATTAATATCATTTTAACCAAACGAAAAATAATAATCGCGATTATTATTTTTCCAAATCTCTTCTTCCAAAAAACTCTACACAAAAATTCCTTTTTCCAAATCCGTTGGTTTTTCGTCATTTTAATTTTGCAAACGAAGATTGATAATGAAAACTCGGTTTTAGCAATATTTTCTTTTGATACATTCTTTATACAAGCTCAACTTTTGATTATCTTTTTTCATGCTGCCATTTTCTTTAACTTTGAATCTAATATCGATTTCACATTTAGCCTCAAAATTATTTATAAAACTTTATTATATCTCGATAAAGAAATGAATGACAAAAACATCTATGGAGGAAAACTTGCACTTTGCAATGGAAACAAAATCACCGGCTACAATCGCTCTGGTTATTGTCAATTGGTAAATGGTGATCAAGGCACCCATATTGTTTGCTCTAAAATGACAAATGAGTTTTTAAATTTTACTCTTTCAAGAGGGAATGATCTCATAACACCAAGAGGTGGCTTTCCAGGTTTAGTTGAAGGTGATTATTGGTGTATTTGCGTTTTGCGATGGCTTGAAGCTTATAAAGCAAATCCGCGATATGCCCCTCCAATTGTGGGAGAAGCAACAAATAAGAAAATTTTAACATATGTTTCAGCAAAAGTACTTCGAAATTATTTAATCTAACAAAATGAATAGACAACAAAATCACACAAAGAAAACTGTATTAGAGGCACTTCTTATCATTTCCACTTGACAAAAGTTTTGCCACGAGTTCTTTCAGAGTTTTAACTTCCTCTTTTAGATTATTAATCTCGATGTTGAGCTCTAAATTATCACGTTCAAACACCTGAGTTATCCGTTTATGGATAATATCCCTGCAGGTATCACAAACAGACTGTTGGACATTATTACTGTAGTAATCGTATTCATTATAAAAGTCGACCCGGCAACTTAGATTGTAATGAAGCTTTCCTTCTTCATCAAAATAGATATCGTTTTCGTTCCATACGAGACGTTGAGTAAAATCTTCATCCTTTTTACGCGTAGAGGAGTCTGTAGGCAGATGCCGATTTTCACAGTTTTCGTTTAACTCTTTAATTACACATTTGACGTAGGTACTTGTCATTTATATTTATTGAGATTACTCTTATCAGTTTAAAAAAGTATAAGAAACGATATTTTTAGTTATTGAGCAAACTTTTTCAACGAGGTTCTTCAGATGTAACAATTCGCTATAAAAATTGTTTATTGCCCATATCTGATTTAATACTTTGTGTATACCACAGATTAAAAAGAAGTACACATTTATTTCTTTCAAAGACATAAATGTAATCATTTTACAAGAACACTCACTTTTTCTGCTTTCTCTTGATTAAACTCCTAACAATACCCGCCCGACACTTCGGACACTTGTTCTCGACCCGGTTGAGACAACCCTTGCACAGTGTATGTCTACAAGGCAAAGACAAGAGACATTTTTCCTCCGGGTAGGTCTCCTCCAAACAGGCAGGGCAAACGTCCTCATCCTCAAACTCGAGAGGAAATTCCTCATCTTTCTTCTTGCCCGAGACTGCTTCTTGTGAAGTCACAAGTAGTGAGGGCAGGTTTTCTTCCTCTCCCATTAGGGCGAGACGTGTCTGTAGTTCGGCCAGCCTTTCCAACTCTTCCCTTTGTCTTTCTTGAATGTACTGAAAGACAAAGTCGTTTATCTCGACTGAGTCTGCGTGTTGCTCAGGCGTCATTGGGCAAAGAGCTAACGAGATGAGATCGGCTTCTTTCTCAGTCCAGTCGGAAATTTTGTCGACTGGAAAGTTCATCAATGCCAATCCTTTGAATTCTTGCTCGTTGAGCATGTCACGTACACCCGCTGAAAATCTTGAGCCTCTACACCACACACAGGGGTGTGTTAGAACAACAATTCTTCTCACACCGTCTTCCACTCTTGGTCCAACGTTGAAGTGAACGTGGTGAGTTGTTGACTCCGGTTGCGCCGGGTTGTGAGTAAGAGCCGGAACAAGAAATGTCGTTTCGTAGTATTGAGACATGATAATACTTTTGATCAAAAACTTTGGTTAAAAAATCAGTTTGCAATCAAGAAGAAAAATTAATTATAAACTAAGCTTTATGCTTTTCACAATTTAATGCATTAGAGCAAAAAAGTTTTAGTTTTAATGAAGTAAAGTTTTTTGAATAATGACGAAAAATAATCGTTGTTCAAAAAAACTTCTCTTTTACAAAAATTTCAAAATTGGACACAAATTTTTTGTGATTGTTTGGTCATTTTGTTTTTAACAATTTTAACAAACTATTCATCCTGTTTGTGTGAAAAATGATTCAAATAATATTCTTTTATTCAACACATTTTGCGTGCGATGAATAAAAGATTTTGTTTTTAACATTTTAAAACAAAAAATATTTTCTATGTAAATGCAGTGTGAAAAAACTTTAGTAACAAAAAAAAAGTTTCAATGCTTGGTGTGTGATAAATTATTGTCATCGAAACAACGTTTGATGACACATGAAGAAACTTGCAAAGAGTATCAAGCGTTTATTGAAAAAGAGAAAGAAGAAAGCTATTTGTTGATGCTCCTGAAAGAAAAAGATGAAAAAATAAAGGAGCTTGAACGACTTTTAAACAGCGATATTAAAAGGGGAAACATTCCGAAGAAAAAAATTTTGATCGAAGAGTATGATAATATAACCGACGATATTATTAATACGTGTGTAGAAAAGTTGCAAATAGAAGATGTTGCAAACGGGTCGGATTTTCTCGCAAGTTTTGCACTCAATAAGACCTTCAAAAATTGTATTATGTGCACAGATTTTTCAAGGCAAATAATCAAATACAAAAACGAAAATGGCATGATTATAACCGAACCCTACATGACAAACTTGACTGAAAGATTTTTTAAGGCCATAGCAAACAAAGCTGAAGACTTGCTAAATAAAGAAATTTTGAAATTAAACAATGAAGATAATGACGATATAACAACAAGTCTTTTATGCAGTGACTTGGCAATACAGAAAATTAAAATAAAAAAATGTGCTTCTGGTAAAAGGATAAAATACTTTCAAGATTTTGTGAAACATATTTGCAGACTAAGTGTCTTTTCTTCTTTATCAAACGCATAATGTGTGTTGAAACTTGCAATTAAAATTTTGTGATAAAACGGTACAAATAGTCTTTGGATCATACGTTTTTGGGTCCCCTTCACAGAGTTCCAAAAGAACGTCTACACTTTTTGCACTTGGTTTATAATCGTGAAAAAAATACAATTTATCCAGGCTGTCATTAAGATGACACATGAAAATGAGGTGTTCGTCATATTGCTTTTGTACTCTTGGCGAACAAAAGACATTTATAAACTCGTCACTCATATCCACTGTCAACTTGTTAATGTATACGAAAATTTCGGTTTTATTAAGCAATGTTTTTATCTTGTCTATATCTACAGCTTTCCATTGCGTAATTTTACTCGCGCATCGAGATTTGAACTGTGATTGGCTTATAATTTTGTCAAACACTTCTTCACTTTGAGGCAAGTTTTTTGTAAGATAAAGTAACATTTCCGTTAAGTCTTCGAATTGAAGCTTCTTACACATGCGGAGGAACCAATCCACACATTTATCACTTAAATTCTGCTCATAATAATAAATGAAGTCTTCCATTTATTACTGTCTCCAAAACTTTTATATAAGTAATAAAGTTTTTCAAACATAAGCAAACCTATTTTTTATCTGTATATAAAAGATGTTAACTTGTTTACACAAAGTAAAGGAATGTTCCGGAGGGGAAAAGCAACTTGTAATCATTCCTTTATTGAACGGTCAATCCATCGACCTACAATTTAATGAACAGTATTGCGAGTTCTATCCACCCAAACAAATTATTTATAAGATGCATTACATTCCGGTTATGAATGGCGATTTGACTAATGTCCAGAAATTTATTAAAAATAATGAACACATTTTGACTCAAAGATGCAATAGACTGGTAATTTACATCGATGATGAATATGCGGATGGAGAGAAAAAGGAGTTGTTAAAACAAACTTTGACTCATAATCTACACAAAGTACTTATAAGTTTGAGGTTATATCATATTCACAAAACAATTTTAAACGCATTCTCTGACTTGGAATTTGAAAATTCTGCCATGAAAGAAAATTTCAATATTGATATGACATACCAACTAAATTTTGACAGTTTCTCTAGAATGAAATGGATACAAGATGACATACATTTTCTTCCCATTTCTATTGGTGAACCATTTACTCGAACCTTAAAAAATAATTTGACCTGTCAACCATGGTTCAAAACATATCTTTCAAATTTGTATTCATGTGGCAAAGGCAGATTAATCCAAAAAAGTGGCACTTGCTATTTGAACTCCGTTTTAAACGGTTTTATTTTATCAGATAAACTTAAAGCGATAGTGATCCGTTCAATGGAAGAATTTGTAGCTGAAAACCCATTGTCTATAAAGTACATTACAAGCAAGCTTGAAAATGTACTTGTTTGCCCTAACATTTTTGGAGGGGTAGGTTATCAGAGACTAATGTATCTTTTTCGAATGATATACAATATGGTTTGTAAAAACGAACGACCATTTGACAGAGCTCTCGAACAAGAAGATGTACTTATTGAGGCATCGCGTGAATTGTTTAGTCAAAAAATTCCATTGGGACAAAACCCAACCCGCTTTACAAGAAGTTCATGGCAAAAGACCCTCCTTGGTGAACGATTGGTTAAAGGAGTCGGCGGTGATCCAAATCTTGTTTTTCAAACTTTGGCCTTTGATTTAGGACTGTCTATCGTTCAATGCAGATTTTTGCCTTTAGCGGAAAAGAAATTCTCTTTTTCAAAAATTCAGTCTCCAACCAGAGTGGAAGAATTAGAGACCGATTATGTTTCAAAAGATGTTGACATAATAATATTTCAAACAAACAACTCGATTTACGAAAATGACATTAAACTAAACTTGGAAAAAATGTTTTATCCAGAGTTTACCTGTGAAATTTGTTTATTAAGTTTCTATTATATGAATCCAAAAACTCAACAAAGTTTTGGCGGGCCGGGACACGGGGTATTAGGGTTTAAGTGCGAAGAGGTTCCAAAGATATATGATTCATCTACAAATATAATTTTTGAGGCAAACTGGCTTGAACTTTCTAGTCAATCATTTGACTCAATGAGAACACTTTTTGCAACTTATACCAAACACGCAACAACGTTTGAAGATTTATGGATGTATATTGTCTTTGTTAGAAACCGCTAATGAGGTATTAATTGGTTCTTTGCAAGGCACGCATTTGAATGTTAACTAGAAAAGTTATTCTCTATTTGATTATTATTCTCAATATTAATCATGATTAAAATTGGAGCTTAAATTATGCATACTTTCTCTACCTCAAGACGATTGATATGATTCAACCGGTAGTCCAGAAGCGATAAGGTGTTGACACGAGTTTTCAAGTTCAATATGGTAGTAATGAAGTTCTTTTTCCCCCGTCAGGTCTTTTGCTTCTTCAATAGTGAGAAATGTGTTAAACAACTTAAACGCTTGAACTCCGAGATAACTGTTCTTGCCATTTGATATGATGACTCTATGATGACCCGAAAGGTAGACATCGTGAAGAGGAAGTTCTTCGTTTAGCGTAGATGCCTTTATTACAAGGGGCATATTCGTACCTGATTTATTTTGAGTCTCTTTTTTGATAATATTCTTAATTTTTTGAGGAACAGTAGAAAAAGGTGAGATAATTTTGTCATTTGGAGTAATATCTTTCACCTTTTTGTAAACGTTATTTTCGGTCAAAATTTGAGTTTCTGATAAAAAACAAGGATTGTTAATGATATCTGAAAAAAGAAATTGAATACCGTTTGTGGTGCCAATCAAACCATAAACATTACTGTTAGTGTCAACTGTCAGAGAAGAAGTCCAAAAATTTGATGCAGTTAAAGGAATAGTAAGCCAAGGAGAAGTTGTTGTTAGGTTTGAATTGTAATACACGTTGGCTTCATAAGTACAAATTAATCCATAAACATTATTGTTAGAATCGACTGCTAGAGAAACTGAAGTCCAATCTTCATTTCCTAAGCCTGTTTTGCCAGTGTCATTTGAAAGATTAGTCCAAGGAGAAGTTGTTGTTAGGTTTGCATTGTAATACACGTTACCCGCCAAGGCGGAATAATAATCAGAACTGCAAATCAATCCATAAATATTATTGTTAGAATCGACAGCTAGAGAAACTGAAGTCCAATTTTCATTTCCTAAGCCTGTTTTGCCAGTGTCATTTGAAAGATTAGTCCAAGGAGAAGTTGTTGTTAGGTTTGCATTGTAATACATGTTGCCCAGAATACCAAAATCGGGAATATAACTGCAAATCAATCCATAAACATTATTGTTAGAATCGACTGCAAGAGAAACCGAAGACCAATATATATCTCCTAAGCCTGTATTGCCAGTGTCATTTGAAAGATTAGTCCAAGGAGAAGTTGTTGTTAAATTGGCATTGTAATACACGTTGGCGTCAAAAGTACAAATCAATCCATAAACATTATTGTTAGAATCAACTACTAGAGAAACCGAAGACCAAACTTCATTTCCTAAGCCTGTATTGCCAGTGTCATTGGAAAGATTAGTCCAAGAAGAAGTTGTTGTTAGGTTTGCATTGTAATACACGTAATACCCGTTAACCGGAATACCAGTTTCGGAATCAGAACTGCAAATCAATCCATAAATATTATTGTTAGAATCGACCGCAAGAGAAACTGAACGCCAATTTTCTTCTCCTAAGCCTGTTTTGCTAGTGTCATTTGAAAGATTCGTCCAACGCGAGTTGGGATTTGTGCAATCCGCATTGTAAAACATACTCGTTTCTGATGCAATAAGTCCATGAACTTTATTGTTTTTATCCGTAATAATCGATGAGCAAACTATTCCTGAGTTGGCAGGCAATGTTGCGTTTGAAGTCAATGACAAATTATTCCAATCTGAATTTGTTGTCAAATCATTATTAAACCATACATAAGTAGAAGAACATGCGATAGAATAAACATCATTATTATCAACTATAAGAGAAACTGATTGCCATCTTTCTTCTCCTAAGCCTGTATTGCCAGTGTCATTGGAAAGATTAGTCCAAGGAGAAGTTGTTGTTAGGTTTGCATTGTAATACACGTTGCCCGCTTTCAGAAAGTCGTCAGGATGATTGCAAATCAATCCATAAACATTATTGTTAGAATCGACTGCTAGAGAAACCGAACGCCAAACTTGATTTCCTAAGCCTGTATAGCCAGTGTCATTTGAAAGATTAGTCCAAGAAGAAGTTGTTGTTAGGTTTGCATTGTAATACACATTGCCCAGTACACCACTAATCAATCCATAAACATCAAGATTAGAATCGACTGCTAGAGAAACCGAAGACCAAACTTCATTTCCTAAGCCTGTATTGCCAGTGTCATTGGAAAGATTAGTCCAAGAAGAAGTTGTTGTTAGGTTTGAATTGTAATACACGGTGCCCGAGTACGGTTCTCCGGAATCAGAACTGCAAATTAATCCATAAACATTATTGTTAGAATCGACTGCTAGAGAAACTGAACGCCAATTTTCATTTCCTAAGCCTGTTTTGCCAGTGTCATTTGAAAGATTAGTCCAAGGAGAAGTTGTTGTTAGGTTTGCATTGTAATACACGTTGCCCCAAAAACTACAAATCAATCCATAAACATTATTGTTAGAATCGACCGCAAGAGAAACTGAACGCCAATTTTCTTCTCCTAAGCCTGTTTTGCTAGTGTCATTTGAAAGATTAGTCCAAGAAGAAGTTGTTGTTAGGTTTGCATTGTAATACACGTTGTTTTGAATATCAAAATCAAAATCATAACTGCAAATTAAAGCGTGAATATTATTGTTAGAATCGACCGCAAGAGAAACCGAAGACCATCGAGATAAAGGAAGTTGACAAGATTGCGTCAAACTTAAATTGTACCATTTTGAAGATGACAAACCGTCACCCGATGCTGTCAAATTTGGATTGTAATATACCGACCAATAGTATTACAAACTACAGCATGAATACTTCCATTAGAAGCAATTATTTTTGCAGAGGCCCATGATGCTGTACCAATCATATTAAGTTCCGAAAGAGATATTGTACTCATTTATTAATTAGTCATTTTTTTTAGACTACACATAAATTTATCCTTTCCTCATATATTTTCTCTACTCGCTTCCAACTCCTCTCCATCATTCTCTGTCCGCTTTCAACATGATTTGTACAGTTCCTTTTTTGTACTTATTCCTTTTTTGTACTTATTTTACTTCATGCCAAGAGTAGTTTTTAAAGAAATTATACCAGTAAATCTCACTCCCTTCAACACTATGAGCTGCATAATAACATTGGTTTACGTAGATGTGATAATCAGTAGACATCCAAATTTTTTCGGAAAATTCGTTTATTATATGCTTCGGAAACATGACATTCTTTTCAGCTTCCAACTCCCTTATACTTTGAAGATAAACCTTGTCGACATGCATTTATTCTTTCTGTTATTATTCTAAGAACATTTCTTATAGACATTTTGTTTCATTTATACAAACGATAAATGAAACAACCACTACTTCTTTTGCTTTCTCTTGATTAGACTCCGGTCGATTCCCTTTCGACACTTTGGGCACTTGTTCTCGACACCCTTCAAACACCCCTTGCACAAGGTGTGTCCGCATGGTAGACGCAAGAGGTACGTTTCCTCTGTGTACTCGTCTTCCATGCACGCAGGGCACTTTTCTTCATCCTCAAACTCAAGAGGAAAGTCTTCTTCTTCTTGTGGCGCAGATGCAGAAAGCTGGAGCTGGTCACGCATGTATTCTTGCATGGCTTCTTGCTCTGCTTCTTCTGCCCAATCTCCCCAAGATGGTTGCGTCGGTTGACGGAGATTTGCTTGGCGGATCGCTTCTTCGGCAAGAAGTTGTTGAATCTCCGCCTCAAAAGCCTGTCGTTCTTGGTGAATCTCGGGTGTCTCCGGACACATCCCTGAAGAAACGAGTTGGGCCTCTTCTGCAGTCCAATCGCAAACCTGATCAATGGGAAATCCCATAGATACCAGCCTCTTTATCTCGTCCAAATAGAGCATGGTCCCGTTTGAAAACCGCGCTGGATTGGAACAGGACGCGACTGGGTGACCCTCAATCACAATGTCCCTCACTTCACCCTCAAGGCGTTCGCCGAGACTGAAGTGAATGTGATGAGTTGAACTGTCAGGTGCAGGAACGAGGAATGTCGTTTTGAAGATGGGACGGTCATGTTCACCATCAAAGTATCTTCCACAAACGGACATGATGAGTGATGAGAGAAATATACTTCAATCCAAAAATTTGGTTGAAAAATCAATTTCCAATTTTAATTATGACTTAATAGAGTTACATTAAAGTTGAATTTCTATTAGTACATCTTATTACGACATATCGCGCACAAGGCTGTCAAATTGGATGCTTTGGCTATTTCCTTAAGTTTACTCAAGCAGGGTTTGCAGTAGCGGTGACCGCATTTTGATATCTCAACGTCTTCAGATGATGGCGTGCACATGCATATACAACACTCAAACCGGCGGCCAAGAGCGGTCATCATCTCTACAAACTCTGTCTTGAGGTGAGTAGGAATAACAGAGTGTGACTTATCTAGCTTTTTTTTAAATGAACGCAGAGTGCCACGCTGGCGAATGGCGTTGAGCTGTTCAGATTTGAGAAGCTCATAGTATTTCGCCCAACCGGTCTTTGATTTCCAGATTAGGGAGTTGTATTCAGCGTCGCTCAATGTTTTGGGCATGTGTTTGGTTTTTATAAAAGTTGCCAGAAAAAATCAGTTTGTTGCATAAAGGCTTATCGTGATTAAATATTGGAAAATTTTCATATGAGACTAACCAATATAAAAAATAACTCCCATACCGGGAATCGAACCCGGGTCCCACGGGTGAAAGCCGTGTATCATAACCACTAGACCATATGGGATGGTGCCACCTACGGGACTTGAACCCGTGACCCTGAGATT
>Ga0164295_10001610_pt1 | contig 18777 bp, 14 predicted proteins | sample GEODES006metaG_FD_111798 | JGI IMG/M metagenome (GOLD analysis project Ga0164295, IMG submission 111798) | Oligotrophic lake water microbial communities from Sparkling Lake, Wisconsin, USA - GEODES006 metaG | ecosystem: Environmental > Aquatic > Freshwater > Lake | place: USA: Sparkling Lake... | reverse complement strand
TAATCAATCCCCAAGCCACCGCCAAAGTCCAAATGGTGGATGGGGATGCCAGCCGCCTCAATTTGAACCACCAAATCCAAGACCTTATCGACCGCATCCACATAGGGCTCGATGGTGGTGATTTGCGAGCCGATATGGCAGTCAATGCCAATCACTTTCAAGCCCGGCAAGGAGGCGGCATGTTGGTAGGCCTGCAAGGTGCGCTCATGGGCCACGCCAAACTTGTTGCCCTTGAGGCCAGTGGAAATATAGGGGTGCGTTTTCGGGTCGACGTTGGGATTGACGCGCAAACTCACCGGCGCAGTCGTGCCACAGGACAGGGCCACGGCGTTGAGCACATCCAACTCGGCTTCGCTCTCCACATTGAAACAAGAAATCCCGGCTTGCAAAGCTTGCCGCATCTCAGCGCGGGTTTTGCCCACACCCGAAAAAATCACGTCTTTGGCCTGACCGCCTGCCGCCAACACGCGTTCAAGTTCGCCGCCCGAGACGATGTCAAAACCACAACCCGCACGCGCGAAAACTTGCAAGATGGCCAGCGATGAATTGGCTTTCATGGCGTAGTGCACTTTGGCACGGCGGCCTTGAAATCCGTGTTGATAAGCGGCCAAGGCGGACAACATGGCCGCTTTGGAATAAACAAACAGCGGCGTGCCGTGGGTTAGGGCCAGGTCGTGCAAGCGCACATCTTCCAAGCACAAAGCACCCTCGCGATAGGCTAAAAATGGCGTGCCGGGCAGAGCTTGTGTCATGGTGCAGGTGGGATCAATACTTGGGGAAACTGAGCACGGTCTTTGGCATCCGGGTCGGTTGGAATGAACAAAGGCCCTTTTTGACCGCAGGCTTGAAGCAAGAAGGCCATGCCACATGCAAGGACGAGCAGCCTGCCTAGAATCGGTTTTTTCATCGTTGAAATTGTAACGAGACCCCTTTATGCAACCCGGTGTCCTTCCGCAAACACCACATCACACGATTGACAGCATGACAGACCTTGAATTCTCCAACCACGCCGAAGCTTTGCTGCAAGACTTGGAAGCCGCTTGTGACCGTTTGAATGATGACGCCGACAATGACATCGACAACCAGCGTGTGGGCGGCATGATCACGCTGACCTTTGCCAACCGAAGTCAAATCATTGTCAATTTGCAAAGACCCTTGCAAGAAGTGTGGCTGGCCGCCAAGAGCGGTGGCTACCACTACCGCTTTGACGGCCAACATTGGCAAGACACCAAAGGGCAGGGTGAGTTTTGGCAACAACTGCGTGCCGATGCGACAGCGCAATCCGGCATGCCCTTGGATTTTCAAGCCGCCTGAATCACTCTTTGAATAAATCGAGGATTTTCTTTTTCTCAGGGTCGCCCGCGCTTGCGTCCCCTTCCAGCGGTTTGCCTTCAACCCCCAAGTTCGTGATGCCACTGCTGTGGGTGTACTCTTGGAAGAACCAATCGTTGCCCTCGAACACCACGCCTGCGGGCACGGGGATGCCCGACACCGGCACGTTTTTCAAAGCGTGTTGCATGTAAGTGATCCAGACCGGCAGGCTCAAACCGCCACCGGTTTCACGGTCACCAAGTTTGCGCGGTGTGTCATAGCCAATCCAGGTCACCGCCGTCAAATTCGGGTTGTAGCCGGCAAACCAAGCGTCCATCGAGTCGTTGGTGGTGCCGGTCTTGCCGAAAATATCGCTGCGATTCAATACCTGTTGCGCCTTGGCTGCGGTGCCAGAGCGCGTGACCTCTTGCAATAAATGGCTCATTAAAAACGCGTTGCGTGGTTCGATCGCGCGTGCGCGTTCATCCAACTCAATCGGGGTGTAGTTGGACAAGACTTTGCCCATCGGGTCGGTGACTTTGGTAATCAAATAAGGTTTGACCAAGTACCCGCCATTGGCAAACACCGAGTAGCCGAGGGCCACTTGCAAGGGGGTGACCGATCCAGCACCCAGGGCCATCGTCAAGTAGGCGGGGTGTTTCTCGGCATCAAAGCCAAAACGGCTGATCCAGTTTTGTGCGTTTTGCGGACCCACCGCTTGAAGGATGCGAATGGACACCATGTTTTTCGATTTTGCCAATGCTGTTTTGAGCGGCATGATGCCTTCAAATTTGCCATCGTAGTTCTTCGGTTCCCAGGCTTGGCTGCCGGTGACGCTGGCATCAAAAAACAAGGGCGCGTCGTTGACCATGGTGGCCGGCGTGAAGCCTTTTTCCAAGGCGGCTGAATAAATGAACGGCTTGAAGCTTGAGCCGGGTTGACGCCATGCTTGGGTCACATGGTTGAACTTGTTCTTGTCGAAATCAAAGCCGCCCACCAAGGACCGAATCGCGCCGTCCCTGGGATCCATGGCCACAAAGGCGCCCTCAACCTCGGGCAGTTGCGTCAGCGCCCAATCACCTTTGAGGGTTTTGGCCACCCGCACCACGGCACCTGGACGCAGTTTGATGTTCGGCGGTGCTTTGTCGGCCAAACCGGATTGCACCGGTTTTAAACCGTCACCGCTGATTTCCAACACCTCGCTGTTTTGCCGCATCACGCGCACTTTTTTCAGTGTGGCCTCAAGCACCACCGCGGCCAGCAAATCGCCTTTGTCACCGGCATCAATCAAGGCGTCGTCGATGGCGTCTTCCAATTCGCGCGGCTCGGCGGGCAATGTGATGAATTTTTCAGGACCTCGGTAAATTTGACGCAGCTCGTAGTCCAAGATGCCGCGCCGCAAGGCTTGGTAGGCCACCTCCTGGTCTTCGGCTTTGATGGTGGTGTAGACGCTCAGGCCGCGTGTGTAGATTTCCGGACCATATTGGGAAAACATGAGTTGTCGCGCCATCTCAGCCACGTACTCGGCATGGCTGCTGGTGTTGTTGGTCACACTGCGAATTTTCAATTCCTCGGCTTTGGCGGCCTTGGCTTGCTCTTCGGTGATAAAGCCATTGCCTTGCATGCGCTCAATGATGTAGAGCTGGCGTGAACGCGCCCGTTTCGGGTTGTTGATCGGGTTGTAGGCCGATGGGGCTTTGGGCAAACCAGCCAGCATGGCCGCTTCAGCGATGCTCAGGTTTTGAATCGGTTTGCCAAAATAAGTTTCAGCCGCAGCGGCAAATCCGTAGGCGCGGTGGCCGAGAAAAATTTGGTTCAAGTAAATTTCAAAAATCTGATCTTTGCTCAGCAAGTGTTCCAACTTGTAGGTCAGCAGCAGTTCGTAAATTTTGCGGGTGAAGGTTTTCTCGGAAGACAAATAAACATTGCGTGCCACCTGCATGGTGATGGTGGACGCACCTTGGCTTTTGGCGTGGCCCACGTTGGCCAGACTGGCGCGCGCCAAACCAATGTAGTCCACCCCACCGTGTTGGTAAAAACGGGCGTCTTCAATCGAGAGAACCGCGTTTTTCACAACATCAGGAATGTCTTTGAAAGGAACCAGTTTGCGGCGTTCTTCGCCAAACTCGCCAATCACCTTACCCTCTACGGAAAACACCCGCATCGACAATTTGGGCCGGTAGTCCGCCAATTCTGAAATATCTGGCAACTGCGGGTAGGCCATGGCCAAGGCCACCCCCACCAAAAGCATCAGAGCGGCCAAGCCTGCTGCTGACAGGCCCACAAACCACATCAAAAAACTGCCTAAAACGCGCCATAAATTATTGGCAGGAGAGGGCGTGGTATCTGCTTTGCTTGGCTCAGCAGTGGGCGGGCGAGGGGGCATGGACAGGAATCGGCGTCAAAGCCGAATTGAATAGGTTGAGTGGATTGTAAAAAAATTGCCAGCACAGCTTAACCCGCCACGATGAACCGAGATTTACAACCAGCGCCATGGTTTAACAAGGCAAGGAGGCAGGCATGACAACACGCTGGGGTTGGCGCGTGCCCAAACGCGGTTTGGGCTTGTTGTTGACGGACACCGGTTTGGCGCTGGCACAAACGCACGTGGTGGCGTCATCGGATACGAGGCACTGCGCTTGGCATTGGCACGACTGTGCAGTCGCAGAGACAGGCGACACCATGGCGGCTTGGCCCGCTCCCGGGGAACTGCGCAAACCCTTGGCGCGCAGTGGCTTTCAAGCGCAAGCCACGGCGCTGGCGGTGCCCGAGGCGCGGTTGCAACGCTTCAGTCTGGCCATCGAACCCGGACTCATCAAGCCGCAAATGCATGCTGCGATTGCTGCACAACTGGCAGGCTTGCTGTCTCGCCCATTGACAGAGATGGTTTGGGACTTCGCGTTGCAATCAGCACCGGCATCCACCCTCAGTACCAGCCCACAACCGGTGTGGCTGCAAGCGGCCTTGCAAGCGCAGTCCGCGCAAACGGCTGATGTGCTGGTCATCAGCCGCGCATGGGCCAGTGCCTGCGAGCAATGGTGTCAGGCTGCGGGTTTGCAAGTGGTTCGGCTTGAACCCGCGTGGCAAGCCAGTGCGCGCTGGCAAGTTTTTTTGCAAGACCATGAAGACGGTGTCACGGATGGCGTTGCATCCGCGCTCAATCATCAACAGCAAGCTGTCTTGGGTGGTTTGGCCTTGGGCGTGGTGATGCCATGAGCGGAATGAATTTATTGCCATGGCGGGAGCGCCAACGACAGAAAACCCTGCAACGCTGGTTCTGGGGGGTGGCACTGATGCTGTGCTGGAGCGTTGCTTTGGTGACGCTGATCCATCAGCAACTGGCGTCGTGGCATCAGCAATATGCGCAGCAACAACGAGATTGGTCGAACGAACAACATCGATTGACCGCGCGATTGGCCGAGGCCGCGTTGTGGCAGGCCCGCGCTCGACAGGCGCAGCAGGTCAAGACTGAAGGGCTGCAATGGCTGCAACAACAGCAACAGGCTTGGCGGGTGTTGCGGCGGGTACTGACGTTGCCGCCCCATGGGGTGCAAATGACCCATTTGGCATGGCGTGACAAACAATTGGTGATTCGCGGCTGGGCAGTCAGTGCCGCCCATCTGCAGCCTTGGCAAGACGCTTTGCAGTTGCAACGCGTCGAATGGCAGGCGTCTCAATGGCGGGATGCCGACGGTTTGGCCATGCGGCAACATGCCTTTGTATTGCAAGGGCCGCTGGCCCTGCCCGAGGCAGGTTCATGAGCCCGTTCGTCTGGCGCTCGCCGTGGCCGCAGTGGCGCACCCATTGGCATGTCTGGCATGCGTGGCCTTTGTCAGCCCAAGTGTGTTTGCTGTCATTGGCTGGCTTGTTCTTCAGTGCCATGGGCAGTTGGTACAACGATGAAGATGCATGGCAAACCTGGTGGCATGCCGCTGAAGTGGCGACCGAACAACAGCAACAACGCCACCAGCTGCAACAACAGTTGCGGCAAATGCAAACCACCCAAGCCCAATTGCAGGCGCTGCCCCATCCCTCTGGCTGGCCAGTGCCAGCTTGGGAAACCTTGCCGCCGCTGGACACCGCCACCGAGCAAGTCCGCTTACAACAACTGGCACAACAACATGGCCTGCAGCTCTTGGGTGCCAGCGAAGAAGGGGGGCAATGGCACGGTCCCCTGACCCATTTGCTGGCAGCTTGGCCTGACATGGCGCAGCAGCTGCCGCACCAACGGCTCTTGTCGTTTGAACTGAAGCGGACAGATGCATCATCAGTCGGCGTGTTGCCAGCGCACCAATCCCTCACCGCAAGCACGTTCAAAGCCGCCCGGCCTGTGTGGGTGCACATGGATTGGCAATGGACCACCAGCTTGGAAAAAGAAGCGCCTGTGCGGCCCGTGGCCTTGAGCGCCCAAAGTCGGGTTGCCAAACCGCCAGCCGGTGTGCCCATGCCGTTTGCTTCCCCTCAAGTACTGCACAACCTTTTTGCCGTTCATGGCCTGGCCAAGGCCTTGCCCCCGCGGGCGGACCCGCGGTCGCCAGCAAAAGGTTTGCAAGGCCAAAGTCTGCAAGACATGCAATGGGTCGGCATGTTGTCCAAAGCCGGGCAGCCTCAGGCCTTGGTGATGCAGGCAGGCTTGATTCACCCTGTGCAAATGGGTCAGGCCACGGGCCAAGATTGGGGCGAAGTGGTGCACATCGCCTCCGATCACCTGCTGCTGCGTGAATGGCATGCCACGCCTGTTGGGCAATGGCAGGCGCAGAACACGCGTTTTCCGTTGGGCACCAAGCCATGAGAGTGAACGCCAAACGGTGGTTTGTTGGTCGGCTTCAGACCGGTCGTGGCCTGTCTTGGTGCGCATTGGTCTGGGTGCTTTTCAGCCATGCAGGCCTGTTTGCGCAATCGCCGCCTGTGTTCAGCGGCGCGCCCATCACCATGCAGTTTCAAAAAATTGAGTTGCGTGCTGCGCTGCAAATTTTGGCCGACTTCAGCGGTGTCAATTTGGTGTTGGCTGACAATGTGAGCGGCAGCCTCAGCCTGCGTTTGCAAGACGTGCCCTGGGATCAAGCTCTGCATACCATCTTGCTCACCAAGGGCTTGGGTCAGCAGCGAGAAGGCGATGTGATTTGGGTCGCGCCCTTGGCCGAGTTCGCCGCGCGTGACAAACAGGCTTTGGAGGCCAAAGCCGCGGTGCAGGTGCTGGAGCCACTGCAAACCCAGGCCTTCAGTTTGAATTACGCCAAGGCGGTTGACATGCTCGGCCCGTTGCTCAATGCGTCTGCGGGTGCCGTTGCTGGTGTGGCCGCCCCGCGATTGCTCAGCCAACGAGGGAGTGCGATGGTCGACGTGCGAACCAACCAGTTGTTTGTCACCGATGTGCCCGAGCGTTTGGCCCAAGTGGTGCGCTTGATTCAACGCATTGATGTGCCGCAACGCCAAGTCTTGATCGAGGCGCGTATCGTTGAAGCCTCAGACAACTTTGCAAGCTCATTGGGCGTGCGCTTGTCGGCCAACGGTGGCGCACCGGGTGTGAATTTGCCGGCCAGTGGATTGCAAGGCGCAGAAGCGCCCAATGTGGCTTTGTCACTCTTCAACGCCAACCACAGTCGCCGCTTGGGCGTGGTGCTGTCGGCCCTTGAAGCAGAAGGCTTGGGGCGTGTGGTGGCCAGTCCCAAACTGGTCACCGCCGATCAATCCAAAGCGGTGATCGAACAAGGCACCGAGTTGCCCTATCAATTGGCTGGGGCCAATGGGGCCGTGTCCATTGCCTTTCGCAAAGCCAATTTGCGCTTGGAAGTCACACCGCACATCACGCCTGACGGCAGCATCACCATGAACTTGGAAGTGCACAAAGACAGCGTGGGGCAAAGCACACCCGCCGGTTTTGCGATCGACACCAAACATGTCAGCACGCAAGTCAGGATCGAGGATGGCGGCACCGTCATGATTGGCGGCATCTACGAAACCAACGAAAACAGCAACCGCGCGGGCGTGCCTGGCTTGCGCGACCTGACCGGACTGTCATGGTTGTTTGGCAACCGTACGCGCCGCCAAAGCAAACAGGAGTTGCTGATCTTCCTAAGCCCTAAAATGCTCCAGCAAGGTGCCCCTGCGCTTTGAGAAAGCAATTATTGTGTTGGCTTTGGTAGGCATGCCCGGCAGTGGCAAATCAACAGTAGGCAGACAACTCGCGCGCAAATTGAGCGTGGGCTTTGTCGACACCGACCAGGTCATCGAGATGCGCATTGGCTGCAGCATCCGTGCGTTTTTCGATCGCGAAGGCGAGACTGCTTTTCGCGACATCGAAACCCAGGTGCTGGACGACATGACCCAAACCCCTTGCGGCGTGATGGCCACTGGCGGTGGTGCCGTGTTGCGCGATGCCAACCGCGACCTGCTTCGCCAACGCACCCACGTCTTTTATTTGCGGGTGCAGCCCGATGAGTTGTATCGCCGTCTTCGCCACGACACCCAACGTCCTTTGTTGCAAGTGGACGACCCCAAAGCCAAGTTGGTCAATTTGTTCGAACAACGCGACCCGATTTATCAAGCCGCTGCGCATTTCGTCATTGAAACCAGCCGACCGCGCGTCCCCACCATGATCACCATGATCATGAGCCAACTGGAACTGGCCGGCTTGTTGCCCATGGAGACCCCCGCCGCATGAGCCTCGTTCCCCACAACGCACACGCTGGCTTGGTTCAGATCGATCTGGGCGAGCGCAGCTACGACATCCGTATCGCCACGGGTTTGATGGAACAAGACGATGCTTGGCAAGGTTTACCCAAAGCTTCTTCGGCCTTGATCGTCACCAATGACACTGTCGCGCCGCTGTACTTGGCGAAACTGCAAGCGGCTTTGCAACCGCACTACGCCAAACTGCATGTGTGCAGCCTGACCGATGGCGAGGCCTACAAAACCTGGGAAAGTTTGCAGCTGATTTTTGATGTCTTGCTGGGCCAAGCCTGTGACCGCAAGACCGTGTTGTTTGCATTGGGTGGCGGCGTGGTGGGGGACATCACCGGCTTTGCGGCGGCGTGCTACATGCGTGGCGTGCCGTTTGTGCAAGTGCCCACCACTTTGCTGGCGCAGGTGGATTCCTCCGTGGGGGGGAAAACCGCCATCAACCACCCCTTGGGCAAAAACATGGTGGGGGCGTTTTACCAACCCGAGCGAGTCTTGTGTGATTTGTCCGCCTTGAACACACTCCCCGCGCGCGAACTGAGCGCCGGTTTGGCCGAGGTCATCAAATACGGCCCCATCGCTGACATGGCGTTTCTGGATTGGATTGAAGGTCATCTGGAGGCCTTGATGGGACGCGATCCGCAAGCGTTGGCGTACGCGGTCCAACGCAGTTGCGAAATCAAAGCTTGGGTGGTGGGCCAAGACGAACGCGAAGGCGGCATCCGCGCCATCTTGAATTTCGGCCACACTTTCGGCCACGCCATTGAAGCGGGTTTGGGCTTTGGTGTCTGGTTGCATGGCGAAGCGGTAGGTTGCGGCATGGTGATGGCCGCGCATTTATCGCAGCGACTCGGATTGGTGGATGCCGCGTTTGTGCAGCGTCTCACCGCGTTGATCGCCAAAGCCGGTTTGCCCGTGACCGGCCCGGCGCTTGGTGCGGATGTGTATTTGCACCATATGCGTGTCGACAAAAAAGCCGAGGCTGGTGACATTCGTTTTGTCTTGATCGACAAGCCGGGCAGCGCCCTGGTTCGTGGGGCACCCGACGCCTTGGTGGCCGAGGTGGTCGAGGCTTGTTGCCGCGCATGAGCCATGTGTTCGCTGCCGAGTTAGCCCCTGCTGCTACCGGTTTGGCTCACTACGCTTGCGTGCCCTCACAAAGTCGCGGCAGACGTTTTGCTGAAGCCGAAGCGCCCACGCGCAATGCGTTTCAGCGCGACCGCGATCGCATCGTGCACTCCACCGCGTTTCGCCGACTGGTCTACAAAACACAAGTTTTTCTCAACCACGAAGGGGATTTGTTCAGAACACGGCTCACGCACTCCTTGGAAGTGGCACAGCTTGGTCGCTCCTTGGCGCGTGCATTGCATCTGCACGAAGATCTGGTGGAAGCGATTGCCTTGGCCCACGACCTGGGCCACACGCCTTTTGGCCATGCCGGGCAAGATGCATTGAATGAATGCATGGCCCCCTACGGCGGCTTCGAGCACAACCTGCAAAGTCTGCGTGTGGTCGACAGTTTGGAAGAACGCTATCCGCAGTTTGACGGTTTGAATTTGTGCTTTGAAACCCGTGAAGGCATTTTGAAACACTGTTCCATGCGCAACGCGCAGCTGTTGGAAGCGCAAGAACAGGGCGGTGTGGGCGCCCGTTTTTTACAACATGGCCAGCCCAGCTTGGAAGCGCAGTTGTGCAATCTGGCTGACGAAATGGCCTACAACGCGCACGACATTGATGACGGTGTGCGCTCCGGCCTCATCACCTTGGCGCAATTGCAGGATGTCCCCTTGTTTGACAACTACCGACAACAGGTGCAGGCCGAATTCAACCATTTATCAGGTCGGCGCTTGCTGTACGAGGCAATTCGCCGCATGTTGAGCGATCAGGTGTATGACGTGCTGCACAGCACCCAAGTGGCGCTGCAAGAGCATGCCCCTGCGACGGTGGCAGCGGTTCGTGCCATGCCGCCCTTGGTGCAATTCAGCCCTGCCATGAAGGCGCAGTCCGGCGCGCTCAAATCATTTTTGCTGCATCAGTTGTACCGTCATCCCCAGGTGCTGCAAACCACCGAATGGGCCAAGCAGGTGGTGCGTGATTTGTTTGCTGCCTATTTGGCACAACCGCAAACCATGCCTGAAGGCCATGCGCAGCGCAAGGACGTGCCGCGTGCGGTGGCCGATTACATCGCCGGCATGACCGACCGGTTTGCCAGTCGCGAACACGCGCGTTTGACGGGGAAAACAGCGCCGCTATGAACGACGATCAAGTGATTCACGACACACAAACCTGGGTGAACAAGGCGGTGATTGGCTTGAACCTGTGCCCGTTTGCGAAAGCGGTCGTGGTGAAGAAACAAGTCCGTTATGTGGTGGCCCATGACAGCGACCCCGAAGCCGTGTTGCAGTTGTTAAGTGCGGAGTTGCAGCACTTGGTCGATGTGGACCCCGAGTTGCTCGACACCACGTTATTGATCGCCCCGAATTTGTTGCCTGAGTTTCTCGACTTCAATGAATTCTTGTTCGACTGCGATGCGCTGCTGCAATCACTCGACTTGGAAGGCGTTTTGCAAATCGCTGACTTTCATCCGCGCTACCAATTTGCGGGCGTGGCCGACGACGATCTGGGCAACTTCACCAACCGCGCCCCTTACCCCACACTGCATCTGCTGCGCGAGGCCAGCATCGACAAGGCGGTGGCGGCGTTTCCAGACGCAGCCAATATCTACGAAAAAAACATCCTCACTTTGCAGGCCATTGGTCATGCAGGGTGGGCGCAATTGAACTTACCCAAGGCGGGCGAATGAAAAAAGCACGCGCCGATGCACCTGTCATTTCGGTGGATTTGGGCCTGCGCCCCGGCCAGTCCATCGAACTGCTCAAAGCGCTGCACATCCTCACCCGTGATGGCAAGCTCAATCAAGATTCGCGCCGCAAACTCAAGCAGGTCTATCACCTGTTTCAGTTCATCGAAAAACCTTTATTGGCGATGAAGGCTGAAAAAACCGACGACCAAGCATTGGTGTTGGCCGATCATGGAGCGGGCAAGTCTTATCTGGGCTTCATCATCCACGACTTGTTTTTCAAGCCCCAAAGCGTGCAACAGGGACGTTCGATCGGGCAGGTGATTGGCATCGAAACCCGCGCTGAATTGGTGGCGGCCTCGCAGCAGCTCGCGCAGCAATTGGGTTTTGCAAATGGCATGCGGTTTGTAAACGCCAGCGTCAACCAAGCCGCGCATGACCCGTCATTGCCCGAACGTGTGGACATGGTGACGGCGCTGCATGCGTGCGACACCGCCACCGATGACGCCATCGCTTTTGGCTTGGCCAAGCAAGCGCAATACAAGGCCTTGGTGCCTTGCTGCCAGGCCGAGGTCGCCAGTCATTTGCGACAACACAAAGCCTTGAATTTGTCGCGCACGCCTTTGGCCGAGTTGTGGCGCCATCCACTGCACACGCGTGAAATCGGCAGCCAACTCACCAATGTGTTGCGCTGTTTGTACCTCGAAGCCATGGGCTACCAAGTCACAGTCACCGAACTGGTGGGCTGGGAACACAGCATGAAAAACGAACTCATCCTGGCCCACTTCACCGGGCAAAAGAAAAAAAGTGCCACAGATCGCTTGCAAGCCTTGTTGGTGGAATTCGGTTTGGAAAACTTGCGGTCACGTTTTAGCTTTACGCCATAATTTTTTTACATGTGAACTGATTTATGTGGCCGTTTGGTGTTGCGGCCAAGCATGGGCTGATCGCTGTGAAGGTTTCAGTCGATCGCGCCCGCCAACAGGCCCGGCACCACCGCCAACCAAGCGGGGTCGGATACCAGCGGCAAGTCGCCGGCCAGCGCCGCTTTGCACAGGCGTTGCAAGGTTTCAAAGTGTGGCAACACGGTGCCCGCAAACCGTGCTTGCTGCTGGGCGTCGGCAATCAAGAGCGTGGGGAAGTTTTCAATGTCCAGGTCTTGCAGTAAATCGTCGTGCGTTTCCACATCCACCCAAACGAATCGCGCTTGCGGCATATCGGCGGCCAGTTGATTAAACAACGGTTGGTATTCACGGCAGGTGCCACACCACTCTGCGCACAGGCACAGCACCCAGAGGGCGGGGTTGGCGGCAGTGTTGTCATTCATGTCGTTCAGATGTTAATTCACGCTTGCTGGCCGACCAAGGGCGATAACATGCCCCCATGGCCCGCCTGCCCCGCCTCACCCTGATTGATCACCCGCACCACGTCATCCTGCGGGGCAATAACCGCCAAGCGATTTTTCGCGACACCGCAGACCACCAGCGCATGCTTGAACTGCTGCAGTCCCATGCGCAAACCCAAGAAGTGGACATCCATGCTTACGTCCTGATGAGTAACCACCTGCATTTGCTGGCGACGCCTCGACAAGACAAGGCCCTGCCACTGATGATGCAAGCCGTGGGCCGAAGCTATGTTCGGCAATTCAACCAACGCCACGGCCGCACGGGCACACTCTGGGAAGGCCGCTACCGTTCGACATTGATTCAAACGGAGCGCTATTTTTTAGCCTGCATGGTCTACATCGATTTGAACCCGGTGCGCGCGGGCCTGGTGACGCAGGCCGTCGACTACCCGTGGTCCAGTCATGCGCATTACACCGGTATCCGCCAAGACGCCTGGCTCAACCCCCATGCTTTGTACTGGGGTCTGGGCAACACCCCTTTTGCCCGGGAGCTGGCCTATGCCCAGTTGGTGCAAGCTGGCATTGAGCCAGCGCATCAGCAGGCGCTCACATCGGCCACTTTGAGCGGTTGGGCTTTGGGGGAGGAGGGCTTCGTGGCAAGTTTGCAAAAGCTCACCCCCAGGCGGGTTCGCAAGGCTGCGGCTGGGCGGCCGTTGAAGCAGTCCGAAGACTGATTCGGTGCCCAACACCATTCATCCAGAGAAGTGTTCGGTCAGGATTTTTTCTGATCCGTCCCCAATTAAATAGCCGACTGTAAAACTCAGGAAATAATTGGAATCTGACCCCAATTAATTTCTTTGAAAAGCCTGCTGCGGTGCACTATGCTTGATGCCCTTGATCGAAATACGAAGGAAGCGCGCCATGCAACAGGCATTTAACGAGGGTTTGTACCAGTCCAACCAAGAGCATGATGCTGGTGGCGTTGGTTTTGTGGCCCACATCAAAGGCCACAAAACGCACGACATCGTCAGCCAAGCGCTGAAGATTTTGGAGAACCTCGATCACCGGGGCGCGGTTGGCGCAGATGCCTTGATGGGTGACGGTGCAGGCATCTTGATTCAACTGCCCGATGCCTTGTACCGTGAAGACATGGCCCAGCATGGCGTGACCTTGCCCGCAACCGGTGAGTACGGCGTGGGCATGGTGTTCTTGCCGAAAGAACATGCCTCCCGTTTGGCTTGCGAGCAAGAACTTGAGCGCGCGATCAAAGCCGAAGGCCAAGTGCTGTTGGGCTGGCGCGATGTGCCGGTCAACCACGACATGCCGATGTCTCCCACGGTGCGTGCCAAAGAGCCGCTGATACGCCAGGTGTTCATTGGCCGTGGCAACGACGTCATCGTGCAAGACGCGCTTGAGCGCAAGTTGTATGTGATTCGCAAAACTGCCAGTGCCGCCATCCAGCATTTGAATTTGAAGCACGGCAAAGAGTATTACGTGCCCAGCATGTCCAGTCGCACCGTGATTTACAAAGGCCTGTTGCTGGCCGATCAGGTCGGCACCTATTTCAAAGACCTGCAAGACACGCGTTGCACGTCCGCACTGGGTTTGGTACACCAACGTTTTTCCACCAACACCTTCCCTGAGTGGCCTTTGGCCCACCCCTACCGCTATGTGGCGCACAACGGTGAAATCAACACCGTCAAAGGCAATTACAACTGGATGAAAGCCCGTGAAGGCGTGATGTCCTCCGCTGTCTTGGGTGCCGATTTGCAAAAGCTCTACCCCATCAGCTTTGCCGACCAATCTGACACCGCCACCTTTGACAACTGCTTGGAGTTGCTCACCATGGCCGGTTACCCCTTGAGCCAAGCGGTGATGATGATGATTCCCGAGCCTTGGGAAAACCACAACACCATGGACACACGTCGGCGTGCGTTCTACGAATACCACGCCGCCATGCTCGAGCCCTGGGATGGTCCAGCGTCCATTGTGTTCACAGATGGACGCCAAATTGGGGCCACCCTGGACCGCAATGGATTGCGCCCATCGCGTTACTGCATCACCGATGACGACATGGTCATCATGGGCTCTGAGTCGGGTGTGTTGCCCGTGCCCGAAAGCAAGATCATTCGCAAGTGGCGGTTGCAACCCGGCAAGATGTTCCTGATCGATCTGGAACAAGGCCGCATGATTGACGACGAGGAATTGAAATCGGGCTTGGCCAACAGCAAGCCGTACAAGCAATGGATTGAAAACCTGCGCATCCGCTTGGACGATGTGGCCGAACACCCGGTCGGCAAACCTGTCGAAAGTGGCATTTCCTTGCTGGATCGTCAACAAGCCTTTGGATACACCCAAGAAGACTTTAAATTCCTGATGGCCCCGATGGCCGCCAACGGCGAAGAAGCCTTGGGCTCGATGGGCAATGACAGTCCCTTGGCCGTGCTCTCCGATAAAAACAAACCGCTTTACAACTACTTCAAACAGTTGTTCGCGCAGGTGACCAATCCACCGATCGACCCGATCCGCGAAGCCATCGTCATGTCCTTGGTGTCGTTTGTGGGCCCCAAGCCCAACTTGCTCGACATCAACCAGGTCAACCCGCCCATGCGTTTGGAAGTCAGCCAGCCAGTGCTTGATTTCCAAGACATGGCCAAGTTGCGCCACATTGAGAGCATGACCCAGGGCAAGTTCAAGAGCGCCACTTTGGACATCACTTACCCGCTGTCTTGGGGTCATGAAGGCGTCGAAGCCAAGCTGGCTTCACTGTGCGCTGAAGCGGTGGACCATATCAAGAGTGGCCACAACATCCTGATCATCAGCGACCGCGCCATCACCGCCACCCAAGTGGCCATTCCCGCGCTGTTGGCTTTGTCGGCAGTGCATCAGCATCTGGTCAAAGAAGGACTGCGCACCACCGCGGGCTTGGTGGTGGAAACGGGCAGTGCGCGCGAGGTGCATCACTTCGCGGTGTTGGCCGGTTATGGCGCCGAGGCGGTGCACCCGTATTTGGCGATGGAATCTTTGGCTGCGATGCACGCCGAATTGCCAGGCGATTTGTCAGCCGACAAAGCCATTTACAACTACATCAAAGCGATTGGCAAAGGCCTGTCAAAAATCATGTCCAAGATGGGCGTGTCCACCTACATGTCGTACTGCGGCGCGCAGTTGTTTGAAGCCATTGGCTTGAACAGCGAAACCATTGCCAAGTACTTCACCGGCACCCCCAGCCGTGTCGAGGGCATTGGGATTTTTGACATCGCCGAAGAAGCCATTCGCACCCACACCAGTGCGTTCAGCAACGATCCGGTGTTGGCCAATATGCTCGACGCCGGTGGTGAATACGCTTGGCGCTCGCGTGGTGAAGACCACATGTGGACACCAGACGCGATCGCCAAATTGCAGCACAGCACACGTGCCAACAACTTCAGTACCTACAAAGAATATGCGCAGATCATCAACGACCAAAGCCGTCGTCACATGACCTTGCGTGGCTTGTTCGAATTCAAAATCGACCCAAGCAAAGCCATTCCATTGGACCAAGTCGAGCCCGCGTCTGAAATCGTTAAACGCTTCGCGACCGGCGCGATGTCGCTGGGTTCTATTTCCACCGAAGCCCACGCCACTTTGGCGGTCGCGATGAACCGCATCGGCGGCAAAAGCAACACGGGTGAGGGCGGCGAAGACCCTGCGCGCTACCGCAACGAACTCAAAGGCATCCCCATCAAAGCGGGTGAGTCTTTGAAAAGCGTGATTGGCGACAAACAAGTGGAAGTCGACATGCCCCTGTTGGCCGGCGACTCGTTGCGCTCCAAGATCAAACAAGTGGCTTCAGGCCGCTTTGGCGTGACGGCTGAATACCTGTCATCCTCCGATCAAATCCAAATCAAGATGGCGCAAGGTGCCAAGCCCGGCGAGGGCGGTCAATTGCCCGGCAGCAAGGTGTCCGAGTACATCGGTTTCTTGCGTTATTCGGTACCCGGTGTGGGCTTGATTTCCCCGCCGCCACACCACGATATTTATTCCATCGAGGACTTGGCGCAACTCATCCACGATTTGAAAAACGTGGCACCCCATGCCGACATCAGCGTGAAGCTGGTGTCCGAGGTGGGTGTGGGCACGATTGCCGCCGGTGTGGCCAAGTGCAAGGCCGACCATGTGGTGATTGCCGGGCACGACGGCGGCACGGGTGCATCGCCTTGGTCGTCCATCAAACACGCGGGCAGTCCGTGGGAAATCGGTTTGGCCGAAACCCAGCAGACCCTGGTGCTCAATGGTTTGCGCAGCCGCATTCGGGTGCAGACCGACGGTCAAATGAAGACCGGCCGCGATGTCGCCATTGGCGCTTTGCTGGGTGCCGATGAATTCGGTTTCGCCACCGCACCGTTGGTGGTGGAGGGCTGCATCATGATGCGCAAATGCCACTTGAACACCTGCCCGGTGGGTGTGGCCACGCAAGACCCACTGTTGCGTCAGAAGTTCTCTGGCAAGCCGGAGCATGTCGTCAACTATTTCTTCTTCATCGCAGAAGAAGTGCGACAGATCATGGCGCAACTGGGTATTGCCAAGTTCGATGACCTGATTGGCCGCGCCGATTTGCTCGACATGAAGCAAGGCGTGGCGCATTGGAAAGCCAAAGGCTTGGACTTCAGCCGCTTGCTGGCCATGCCAGCAGTGCCCCAGGGCACGGCGCTGTTCCACACCCAAACCCAAGACCATGGGTTGGACAAAGCCTTGGACAAGGTCTTGATTGAGAAAAGCCGCGCAGCCATCGACAAGGGCGAAAAAGTGCAGTTCATGGAAGTCGCGCGCAACGTCAACCGTTCCGTGGGTGCCATGTTGTCGGGCGCGCTGACGCAAGTGCGTCCCGAAGGTTTGCCCGATGACACGCTGCGTATCCAACTCGAGGGCACGGGTGGTCAGTCGTTTGGGGCGTTTTTGGCCAAGGGCATCACCTTGTATCTGATTGGTGACGCCAACGACTACACCGGCAAAGGCTTGTCGGGTGGGCGCGTGGTGGTGCGTCCCAGCATCGATTTCCGTGGTGACGCGGTGTCCAACATCATCGTGGGCAACACCGTGCTGTACGGCGCGACCAGCGGCGAAGCGTTTTTCAGTGGCGTGGCCGGTGAACGATTTGCGGTGCGTTTGTCTGGTGCCACGGCGGTCGTTGAAGGCACGGGCGACCACGGCTGCGAGTACATGACCGGCGGCACCGTTGCGGTATTGGGCAACACGGGTCGCAACTTTGCGGCGGGGATGAGCGGTGGCATTGCTTATGTTTACGACGAAGACGGCCTGTTTGACAAGCGCTGCAACACGGCCATGGTCAGCATGGAGCCGGTGCTCAGTGAAAAAGACCAAGCCGCCGCGATGCCGCAAGCTTTGTGGCACCGGGGTCAAAACGATGAACTGCAGCTGAAAAAATTGCTGGAAGACCACCACCGATGGACAGGCTCCAAACGCGCGCGCGCTTTGCTGGACAACTGGGTTCAAGCGCGTGCCAAGTTTGTCAAGGTGTTCCCGAACGAATACAAACGCGCACTCGGCGAGTTGGCCGCTGCAGCCGACAAACCTGCCAAGGCGACCAAAGCCACGGCCAAGTCATAAGTTTCAACAGGATCAGATCATGGGAAAAATCACGGGCTTCATGGAATTTGAGCGTGTCGAAGAGGGCTACAAACCCGTGCCCGAGCGCTTGAAACATTACAAAGAATTTGTGGTCGGTTTGTCACCTGAGCAAGCGAAAACTCAGAGTGCACGCTGCATGGATTGCGGCACACCGTTTTGCAACAGCGGTTGTCCGGTCAACAACATCATCCCCGACTTCAACGACCTGGTGTTCAACAACCAATGGCAAAACGCACTCACGGTTTTGCACAGCACCAACAACTTCCCTGAGTTCACTGGTCGCATCTGCCCCGCCCCTTGTGAAGCGGCATGCACCCTGAATGTGAATGATGATGCGGTGGGCATCAAGTCCATCGAGCACGCCATCATTGACAAAGGTTGGAATGAGGGCTGGGTCAAGCCCCAACCAGCAGCGCAGAAAACCGGCAAAAATGTGGCGGTGATTGGCGCTGGACCAGCCGGCATGGCAGCTGCCCAACAATTGGCACGCGTGGGCCACGCCGTCACCGTGTTCGAGAAAAACGACCGTGTCGGTGGCTTGCTGCGCTATGGCATTCCGGACTTCAAAATGGAAAAAAGCCACATTGATCGCCGCGTCGAGCAAATGCAAGCAGAAGGCGTGGTGTTCAAAACCGGTGTTTTGGTGGGGGCCTGGCCCAAGGACAGCAAGATCACCAACTGGTCCAAAGAAACCATCAGTGCTGATCAGCTGAAAAAAGAGTTTGATGCGGTGTTGTTGACCGGCGGCTCTGAGGTTTCACGTGATTTGCCCGTTCCTGGTCGTGAACTCGAGGGCGTGCATTTCGCCATGGAGTTTCTGCCACAGCAAAACAAAGTGAATGCGGGCGACAAATTCAAAGACCAATTGCGTGCCGATGGCAAACACGTCATTGTCATTGGCGGCGGCGATACCGGCTCCGATTGCGTGGGCACCAGCACCCGCCACGGCGCGCTCAGCGTGGAGCAATTCGAAGTCATGCCCATGCCACCCGAGCAAGAAAACAAGCCG